>Ga0126336_10000006_pt1 | contig 38888 bp, 14 predicted proteins | sample SidCmetagenome_FD_92530 | JGI IMG/M metagenome (GOLD analysis project Ga0126336, IMG submission 92530) | Coral microbial communities from El Islote,Puerto Morelos, Mexico - Siderastrea C C metagenome | ecosystem: Host-associated > Invertebrates > Cnidaria > Coral | place: El Islote,Puerto... | reverse complement strand
TTATTGGTTGAAGGGGTGAATAAAAAAAAAAAAAAAATTTAAAAAGAGGGGAATTAAGGAAAATTTACTGAAAGATAAAACAACTTAATTCCCAAAAACTGGCACCCCCCCCCCCCCCCCCCAACCCCCCTCGAAACAAAAACCCATTGAATGGTCAAAAAAGAAACACTACGGGTACTTATACAAAGGGAGTGTTGAGACCATCTAAATATAAGGGACAAAGCAATTTCTGCATGTCTTTCAAGAATAATGCCCCGTTTTAGAGACCAATTTTCTTAAATTAGGAGTGTGTGTGTCAAGTCTCACCAGCAAAGTAGTCAACTCTTTTGGGGGGCTGTCTCCTGGTGGGCGGCGGTCTAACCTCACGTAACTTGTTGGTTTCCTCCAACTTCTTGAACAATGCGAGTCGTTCGTTTGGATCTTAGTAGAAAAAAAAAGCGAAATGACAGAGGTTACAAAAACTCTCCTACAGGAGAGCATGTTAAGGCCTTGCCAATTGTTTGTAACAACCGACAGCGGCAATAAAAACAAAATGTAGGCATCAAAGATGCTTGGTATAACTTACCCAGAAGCTTTTTCCTCCTTGCGGGATTATATTTCATCTTTTTCGCTCTCCTCATCATTAATTCGGCTGTTTCGGAACTTCGGAATCCCCTAGATAATAAGAGATAAAAGCGGAATTTGCACTTTATAAATGACGTGCCCGTTACCGCCAAGAAACTTCGTATAAAGTATCTCACACTGAAAATGAGTACATTTGGTACTATACTGTGGCCGACCTTCTGACAAAAGCGAACGTAATTTGTTTCCAAAAAAAGGGACTACTTTCTACGTGTGAACTACTCATTTTCGTCACAAAATCTAGCTGCGGGGCCCTGGTTTGAATTCGTAAGACTAGTCGCGGGGATGTGTCCCTTTAAATTGTGCTTGTCCCCATGAGTGTATTGGTTCGTGCGACTAGTCCCTGTGACAAACTAAGAAACCAACCAATGAAAAACTCATCGGACTGTCCGCGCAACATGTCCCCTCGTCTAAACACCCCAGGGGACTTGTCGGTGCTACTAGTCCCTTCGTTTGTGCCGAACTTAACTGTTTGAGTTTTCAAGTTTGTTGTTACTACCGTTAACCTTAATTGACATTTACTCAGTAATGGTTTCTGCCATTTATCAAGTATTTTTCTACAAAATTAAGCCATTATTGCCGATAGACTACTAGTAGTCCCTTCCGAGGCAGTGGACTGGCGCGCTAATGACACGCCCGAGGGAGCGCGAAGATTTTCCTAAGCAGAGCGAATTGGCCGAGAGGGAGCTCGGGCCTTTTTCTCGCTCCAGTCTCTCCCAGTTTATTTTACTCCTTCACTCGCCCGTGTGACTATCTAGAAAGAGACTGCATCTAGGACTGATTTCCAGCTCCTGGAACGATGTTCAAAATCGACAACACTCCAGTAATTTCTTACCATTCGCTGCTCAGTTCCTCTGCGCGATGCGACAGATGACTCTGTGCACCGGAAGTAGCTGACACTTCATCGTGATCCTTGTTTTCCTTGCCAAAAGGTGCTTGATTGACATCTGTCATGGGTGAATCTGCTGATCGCCAGGCATGACGTGGTTTTGGGACTGTGGGTTTGTTTGACACATCTGCACGGGAACCAGATTTAAGGGTCTGTTGGAGAGAATCCGACAAGTTGTAAAAAAAGAAATGGCACTAGCGAGCAAATAGGCAGAAACCTGCCCTGATAGTTCTGTGTAAAATGTATGAACAACATCGATAATTTGCCACAAGCTCATACCTTTGATGACTGCCCCGGCAACCTCAACACTGGCCCCCTTCAATAAGAATACAAATTGAACAAGTTATTACTGCTGAATTGCAGTTTATAACCAAAAAAATAAAAAGAAACATCCCCTTTGCCCTAGATGCGTCGGCTTAGCTTGGAGACGATGTTTCTTCTAACTGTGGCTACAGTGGGAAATGTGATTAGGCAACACGATTTGCCGCCGGGAAGCAACAATCTTTTTGACTTCATTCAAAAACATTTTCCTGTTTCCGAGAAGAAAGAACTGCTTCCGAAACACGTTTCTCAGCATAACTAAACAGGGGAAATTTTGTTTCCGCAATAATGGTTCCTACTGTAGTAATGCCCGGGAGTAATGCCCTGAAAAAGTCAGATGTGTTCCAGAGCAAAGTGAATTAAAAAGGCCACATACAAGAGTTTTAATTTTTGGTTTCTTAACATAAAGCAACTTCCGTTTCCTTACGCTTCTCCACTAACCATTTATGCACCTGTGTGGAGAGAACAATGTAAAAGAAAGTTTCCTGTCTAGGGAAACAACACAATTGCAGTGAGTAGGACTACAATCTCTAACCCAACAACAATCGAACGACGCGCTTGGCCACCGCGACTACAAAGGCAACCCAGCACAGATGTGAAAAGAAGAAATACCTTGCAGGAAGCTGTGGGGTGTCAGTGGGTGTCCAGCCTTGTTCTAACAAAGTCTCGTCAAAATCAAAAGCCGTCAGATCCACTTCTTCTTCATAATCAAAATCCTCATCATCACCGTCATCATAAAACTGAGCTGCTTTCAGAGCCTCGGCCAGACGGCGGCGAACACGCTGGCCGCGAAAATGAGCCTGTTTGAGAAAGTTAGAATACTTTGTTTGGTTTAATCCAAATTTTATTTGGATAGTTTCCATTTCAATGATTCACTGTAGGATTTAATGAACAAACTCAAAAGTTAGAATTACCTTTAATTGTACTGCACAATAGACAGCGCTACTGAAAAGTACTACTCAGAAGCCTTTAATTGAATGGTCAAAAGTTATTTATCCCTGAATTTTCCCTCCTGAACTTGATTGTTGTTTACCTGAATAACAGTAGCTGCTGAGTTTCTCTGTGGATCCCACGGTTCTCTAGATTCCCTTTTCAGCCGGGAACGAACCAAGTAGCCTCGCCATGCTGACTGTATACACACAGCTGCGAGCCACTACAAAAGCAAATAAAAGACACATCCAGACTATCTACTTTTTAACCAATCAGAAAACAAAACACAGACGAACAACAATGTGGCCTCGCAAGTTTTCCCGCGCTCGGCGCTGGTTCCCTTTTTCTTTATACTTGCAGGAAAGCGGTTGTATGTTTGTTTGTTTATTTGTTTCTTTTTATCGTCACTTTTCCTTGGTTTATATCATATATGCTACAATATATCTTACCTTGGTGTTGTTAACACCGATCGAAAGTCTGATATACCATCCTCTCCACAGCGCCTGAATCTTGGTAGCAGCAAGATGTCGCTGTTTTCTGTACAACGTAACACATACATATGTACATACATTAATCCGTCAGCCACTGGGTTAGCTTTGTAAGTGGGTTAGTTCGAAAATCTTTAAGGTGTTTCTGTCGAGTATAAAAAGGTCTTACCTCGTACTGAGCTCGCCATAATGCATTGAATCAATAGAACACAAAAAACAAATTACAGGATGCCTCAGAGATGAATATGAATAATCAAAGTTAAAAAGACTGACACGGAAAAAAAATCGAAGTTTATAAAAACCCGGCCTTTTATGTTTAAAATTCCTCACTAGTAGACATCTTCCCTATCAATGTCACTAAGACAAGGCTAAAAAACGCAATGCGCAGGTCCCTTACTCGCCGTAAAAACTCGTTACCAGGGTCTTCGCACTTGAGATTCTTTCCCTGTGACTTCCCAAGCGAAAACTGTCCAATAAATTTAGAAAGGTAATAATCCAGCCACATAAAAACGAGCTTAACCAATAACGCTGTTCCAACTGGAAAATGCATTAGCAATGGATACCATTATGAACAGCCCGCATTTAAGATCGCTGACCAATTTCAGCGTTATCGGCTTTGTGTGTCACCACTTCTTAGCCGTTAAACTTACTGAGGATCAAGAGAACGACTTTGTTTTCCTCTTTGGTCAGCGTTCAGATTGTCGCGCAACTCAGTTGTCTTTTCCAAATTTCTGTTGCATTCTTGACTTGTCTCGTCCGTGACTGCAGGCTGGTAGTTATCTAGACTGAAGTTCTCATGCTCCTGCAGATGTTTCACAGACAATTCAAACCTCTCCTTGTTGTGTTGACTCTGTTGTCAGTATTCAATAAAAAAAGAAAAGAAAAGGAAGCAACAAGATAATTGGTTACCGCTAGTCAAACGTAAGGAGCGAAGTTTATTTTTATATATCGCAATAAACTAATGAATTGATAAATCAGCCAGTCAGTCGTACCATAAGATCAAGCCTTTTGGCAACCAGGTCTGGATGGGATGCCTGTGTATCACTGTTGATAACAAATATACAGGTCAGTACCAGATCTGCATGTGTTTAATACAACAGATTAAATAGGCAAGGTGGCTCATCGTTGCTGCTTCTTATCCCCAATGTAAAGTGAGTTTCTTGTAGAGGGAAACAACAGAGGCAAACACCAGGCTTAACGCAGATGGAAGGAAAGTCCGACGAGCTATCAAAATAATAATGTCACCGCGCCTCCCGTGTACATATATCTTAACGTAAACAAATAACAGGCGACAACAAAATAGCAATGAACTAACAATAATGACAATAAATTTAAAAAAAATTAAAAGTTAACAAATAACAAGCAAGGATCAGTAAAAATCGTCTTTTAATAATCCACAACTGCACAAATATTCAACACTCGGCTAACACAGGCAGCCTCAGTTCATTAACTTACCTACGTTCCTTTTTACGCCTTGATTTTAAATCATCTTGTGACTGGAGTTGATTCAAACACATGTGAATGAATGCAGCTTGATTCGTTACTGTAACCTACAGTGTAATAAACATATCAAACTTCACCCAATGTTTTAGCTAAGCCTAACACGGCTCTCTGAAAGAGCATTTATAACGGAATGGGGTACCGTGATTTTAAATAAAGCTTATGATTTATTAAGCTGTATTTACAGATCAAATTTTGCCATAGCGCAATCCCTTGTACGTAAAAGCATCCTGAATTTCTCTCGTGCTCTCAGAAGTAGGCATCTTCCGTAAGTAACTACCACAGCGTCATAAAATGACCGTTAATTGGTAATTTGAGGCAGATTCAACAGTAGGTCACTATTTTTTAATTACGCAAATTCCAAACAAAGCTTCAGAGGTGAGAAAGCAGTTCCTCTCTCCGCTTACGAAGAGTGGAGCAAGATGAACGCGCGAACTACCCACGCCGCGTCGCGTTTCTACACGGCAGCAAACTTTCAGGCTTGTTAGCGTGTTCTTCTGGTTTATCCCTGAGAGGAAGGAGGGACTACTCGTAGTCGACGTATTTCAAATTCTTTTCCCTTCCCTATTCTAGGGGCACATCAGTCGACTTAATGGACGCTAGATTACTATGCTAATAACACTGGTAACAAAGGCAGTTTGTCTTACCTTTCCTTCTCCAGAAAAAATTTCACCATCCAAACTCCTAAGATCAGGTAGTGCTTGCACGATCAAAGTTCTGTGAAAAAAGTTGAGATCTTGTACTTATTGCCTACACATAAATACAAGAAAACTGACTTCAGTACGGAAATATCAAACATGATATTTCCGTACAAAATTTACGCACACTCTTCTTTTTTTTTCTTCACTTCTTCCATTGTACAAATGACAACCTCTACACCTTGCAATTTTATAAATTCATTCGATAAAGCAACAAATATTACAACTCGAAAAGGCAGGCACATTTAGTTATCGTGCCAAGTTTGAAAGGAAACAGATTGTGACTTGCGTCAAACGATGCATTCAAAAGTTCCAACATTTACTGACGTTTATTTGTGTCGATGGCTACTCTTGCCACACAGCCATACGAACGCCTATAAATTTGACGTTTTTCAAAAGAGAAATAATTCATTCAATCTTCAAAGAATTCTTCTGATTATTGCTACAGTTACTAAACGGCACAGTCCCTATCAGTCTACCTTACCTACCTGTTTGCTAGAGTTATGCTAATGAGAAAGCAAAGAACGCGGTCGTAGACAAAAATTGCCTTATGAATGAACGAACGAACGGACGGACGGACGGACGAACGGACGGACGGACGGACGGACGGACGGACGGACGAACGAATCAATGAATGAATTTATGTGTCAAAAGATCTAGCGTGAGGAAAATCGTACGCTAAAAGGGGACACCTCATTATCTCTACTACATTAAAATTGTTAATATTTTATACGATAAAATAATAGTATCAGTTACAATAAAATGTCCATCAATGGAGCTCAAGTGGTCCAAGTGTAATACAAGAATGTAGTTAAGATGTCTTACCTGCAGTCAGGATCTTCATGAACAGGGTTTCCTTCAATCGTTAATGTTTTCAGCCTGCAGCAGCCTTGCAGTCCAGGAATAAGACTATTGGTGTCTGAAAATAGAAATATTCTCACGGTAAGCTTGCGCGCGTGAGTGGGTGTCAAGTAATGAAAAGTGCAAACATCTTGAAGCATGTTACGTTTAATGTGGCTAAATGTAATTTAGGCGAAGAAAAATCGAGGCAATGCTGTTAGCGGTCTCTCTTGTAGTGGTACGTAATCTGCGGGGCGGGCCAATGGGCGGATTCACAAGGATGCGTTCAAATCGTTTCAGTCGTTTAAGTGCTCATCTCCAAGCAATGAAGATTTTATTTGTCAGTTTCCATCGGATTTCTCTGAGTTTACTAGCATAATAGCCGATAGGTTTTCCGACCAGTCAGAAGGAGTGCAGCAACTCAATTATTTTATAAAGTGCCATAAGAGTAAACAGAAAATAATACTTAATGTTGATCTGTATTAATTTTATTTAATTATATTGAAAAGCGTTGCCAGCTTCATACCTGATATGAGATTGTTACTAATATCCAAGGATTCCAGCATGATCAAGTTACCAAGGGAAGCCAACTGAGAAATGCTGCAAAGAGACATTATTTTTCATTTTGTGGGATTTAAAAATTATTTCCAGTTTTGATCACACATTAATAACATGCAAAGGCGCTGTAATCCAAAGCCTTTGCACTACTGGCAAATACAAGTTGCCTCGTGTGAACGCTGTAAGCCAAAGCCTTTGCACTACTGACAAATACAAGTTGCCTTGTGTGAACGCTGTAAGCCAACGCCTTTGCACTACTGACAAATACAAGTTGCCTTGTGTGAACGCTGTAATCCAATGCCTTTGCACTACTGGCAAATACAAGTTCCCTTGTGTGAACGCTGTAATCCAAAGCCTTTGCACAACTGGCTAATACAAGTTGCCTTGTGTGAACGTTGGTGACCGAGAAGTAAAGGTAGACTAATTTCTCACCAACGTTTTCAATATTTTTCGTTAGCAAACGCTCATTTGAGGTATAAGGTATGAAAGTGTGTTGTTTGTTTTTCAAAAATCAAACCTCTCGCACGTCTGATATATTTTCTGGTTATTGAAGAAATTCACAATTAACAAGTGTTGAATGTGGGAAAATTATGGAAGCAATTCTGAACTGCCACCAGCAATTACGTTCGTGTAAGGTAAACTAACCATGAGAAAGTGCCTTAAAAATTAGGCTGGACAAACCTGTTTTGACTAACACTTAGTAACTGAAGTAAAGGCTGGACAAACCTGTTTTGACTAACACTTAGTAACTGAAGTAAAGGCTGGACAAACCTGTTTTGACTAACACTGAGTAACTGAAGTAAAGGCTGCACAAACCTGTTTTGACTAACACTTAGTAACTGAAGTAAAGGCAGCCAAGCAGTCGATAAGGAATCTAAGGAAGAGATGCTGTTATCATCAAGTCTGAGCTCCCTCAAGAGGACACAGTTTGTCAGATGAGGAGGCTGTAAGGGAAAGAAAAAATAACGTTTCCAACACATTAGCAAACTCATGGGTAACGAAGCTTTCACAAGTCACTTACTAAGGATTATGTGCAGGGATAGAGGGAGAGAGAGAGGGCGAGCGCCGGCTTGGGAGGAAAGTCCGATATAAGTTGTCTTTCACTCAGAGAACGAAACATTTCCATTGGCTGACTATCCCCAGAGGGAAAAGAAAATTTCCTGTCAACCGAAGGAAATTCAATCAAGTTGTCTGCTACCCTGGCTAATAAGTACAGATAATCTATGTTTGGTAGACACTTACCTCTTGTAAATTATTTGCCTGAAGGTTCAAAGTTTGAAGAAGCATGCACTTTTCAATCTCACTGATGTGTGCCAGGTGATTGTGCGCAAGACTGAGATGCTGGAGGTGTTTAAGACAAGATAAGCCCTAAAAAGAACATTGAGGTCATTAGAACAAGCCGTCAGCTTCTAAAGATTCTAACCCACAAGTTAGGAAAGCTGCAACATACAACTTGTGCAGGAAAAAAAAAAATTCTGAGTTTAAAAAGCACGGACACTTTTTAATGTGTGGGTAATAATCAATCAATCAATCAATCCATTTATTAATGTCAATGCACGGGATAGGATTGCCCCGTATATCCGAGCCAGAGGCTTATGTATAAGTATAATAATAATAATAATAATAAATAAATAAATAAATAAATAAAGCCTTACGATAAACAGTAATTACATTTGCAGCTGGCCTTTAAGCTTCGGGCAAAAGTCTCTCAACTTAGTCGATTGCTTAATGTATGAAGGTAGCTGATCCCACAAATGCGACATTTTATAAGTGAATGAATTATGGTAGTAACGATTATGATAGGAGGGTTGAACAAGATTATGACCACTATTCCTTAGTCGACGTTTGATCAGCTACCTTAGTGTTTATAAGCTGGTTGTTATCCATGATCAGTTTCTGTAGTCTGCTGCAGGATGACAAATCTCCTATTTATAAAGAAAAGCATAAGCACTAGTTAAAATGTGTGAACATTCTTAGTTCGCATTGTGAAATTGCCATAAAAGTCTCGTTTAGCCTTGCACTGTCTGAAAAAACAATACTTAATCTTTTACAAACAAGCAAACTGGACTTACCTATCCTCGTGATCTTGTTATTGCCTAAGTCCAAAGACATAACCCCATTACATCCTTCCAGGCCATGAACAGATGCCAGATTGTTGTTAGCAAGAGAAACATGTTCCAGTTTAGGAAGGTCCCTGCAGTTTGTTACTTCAATTTTGTTGCCCTGTAAAACAAGTGAAGTGGTCATAAATTATGGTGCTCTACAACTACACTTTAAGCATATGCTGTCAAAACCAAGAAAGAAAAATAATGGTGATATAAATTCTTAATTTAACATAGTCATTGGCACTTTTTGAAGACAAAAGAAATTCCCAACAATTTTACCTCAACACGCAGTTCTTGTAATTCCTTGCATTTTTCTAAGCCTTCAACAGCCAGCAGTCCACAGTTCTGAAGCGACAGTGATCTTAATTCTGGACACTTGCTGAGGCCTTGCATGCTAAGGCTTGGTTCATCCTTGAGGGCTACGCACTTAACCTGAAGCAAGATTGTAAGGATTAAACAGACATCTAAGTATATTGTGTTCAGTTTTACCCTGCTGCAATTCTAAGAACAACTGAAAAGACAAATCTTGAAAGAGAGTGTATTAAAGTAATAGCCAGCTTGTAGGCCTCTTGGCCAGCATTACTAGTGCTAAGCTCCAGTTTCATTACTTGAAAGTGACCCCTCACCCCCCCCCCACCCCCCACACCGGCTAGTGATACAGCATATTACAGCATTGTATGAGTGTGTTTTGGATCATGATCTATAGGAAACATGGATTTTGAGTTCTCCCTCAATGAGGTGATAAATAACCAATGAGGTGCAAAGTGCCGAGTTGCTTATAATCACCTCATACCCAACAAGCACAAGTGAAAAGTTTTGAACTCCATGGCACTTAACTTGGCATCCGATATCCTGATAAGGCAAAAAGCAGGGTTATTTGCTGATAACCTGCACGTGATAATCCAATCAGAAAGCTCAAAATTCAAAACCCAAGACTGAGAATGTGTGATTCCAGAAAATATCCATACTCCCACTGCAGAGGGTCACTGGAAATTCCAAGGGGAAGGGGGTTCTTAAGGGCCAAAATTTTTAAAGGAAAGTATCAGCCTAAACTAGAGTTTCCAGAGCGGTGGGGGTTCAAACCAAAAAAACCCTCTGTGGGGGGGGGGGGGGGGGGGGGGAAAGAAAATTGGGGGCGGTCCCTGGCTGGGGATTTAGAAAAAAAAAAGCGGGGTGGGGGGGGGGGGGGGGGGGAAGTGGAGCAAGAGAATTTGGAGCAGTCTCCTGTCTAGGGATTCAGAAAAGAAATAAACAACTTACTCTGAACAGAGGTGTATTAGCAGGTGATGATTTCAACAGTTGCGCCTCTGTTAAAGCAGGAAGATGTTTGCTGGCTGAAAATGCTCTCCTGTTTGAAAGAAAATTGAGAAAAGAATAAAGGCCACTGACCGGCTTATAAGCTGTGTGGTGAATAAAACTAGAGTCTCAATGGACTGCAGTGTCCCACCCTAGGGGTACTACCCTTAAAGGTTACATCTTCATGAGCCTAGTAGCTCACAACTGCCACACCTTAACCCAGTTTCCATAGCATGAAGTGGCTAGACTCCATTGCCAGTTAACTCTCCACGTAACATCTTGTTAGTTTTACCTAATGATTATACTCCGACCCTCTGAAATTCTTCACCACTGCTGCACCTCCTATCCATAACCATCTAAACAACTCTTCCCAAACTTGAATTATCAAATAAAAACATTCTATATTTTTAAAGCTATCTATAAATAGCAAGAGATTCAAGTTAGTTGGTGATCAAGATGGCAGTAGTTTAAGCTGTAGGTTGTTTACCTTGGTTTAGTCTTCATTGCCACAGGATGACTTCTCTCTTCTGTAGTTAGAGTTGTGCTTGGTCAAAGACAAAAAGAAAACAAAAATCACCATACCGTATTTACTTGATTAAGCGCCGCCCTCAATTAAGCGCCGCATAGGAGAGTAAAAATATTAAAGAGCACCGCCCTCAAATAAGCGCCGCATTCATTCACAACGATGCGGCGCCTAATTGAAGCATCATCAGACTGAATCAGTGTTGGAGGAGCCAACCTAATAAACAAGTACGGTACAAGTCAATCTAAGCCAGCCTCCAAAATTTATCCTCCTGTATTATCATACTTTTCGGTTCGAATTGGGTACATTTCATGACTTCTTCTTTGTTAACATTTGCTTGTTATCGTTTACAAATATTATGATTTTTTAAAGAGCACCACCCTTTGATAAGCGCCACCCCCGAATAAGCGCCGCATCTGAAACACTAAAAATTTAAAGAGTGCCGCGGCGCTTACTCGAGTAAATACGGTAAGTTAGATGGACGACAGAGTAAACCAGTCAATGTAAAGGCAAAGATGCATCACCATAAGTTCAATGAAAGTAAATGTCAGACTTCCCATTACCTCCAAGGTGTGTGCTCTGTCACCCACTGCAGCCTCCTTGTCTCTAGATCTTTTGTTAAAGTTAATCCAGGTGCTGTTATTTCATTCTGTTTCAGGTCATTTGATGCTTTCCTTTCCTGTTCTTGCTCATCACATGTTGCTGACTTTTCCCTGGGCTCTTTTGTGATTTCTTTGGTTTGTGAAGTTTTCATTTTGGCCTCACCTGTATTTAGTTCATCTTTTCTAATGTATTCTTCTTCTTTTGCCATCCTTTTCCTCTCTTCCTGAAGTTCACTCTCTGCCTCTTTCTTTTTCCTTTTGTCTTCTTTTTGTTTTTCCTCCTCTTCCCTTCTTTTCTGTTCTTCTTCTTTCCTTTTCACTAGCAACTCATTCCTTATCTTTTCTTCTTGTTGTTGCCTCCTATTCTCTTCATCTGCTATCCTTTTCTCCTCATCCATTTTTCTTTTCAATTCGTCTTCTCTGAGTTTCTTCTCTTTCTCTTGTTTCCTCCTTTTGTCTTCTGCTTTCCTTTTTTCCTTCTCGTCTTTCTCTTTCTTTCTCCTTGCTTCTTCATCTTGTCTTTTCTCCTCTTCTATTTTTCTTTTCATTTCTTCTTCTCTGAGTTTCTGCTCTTCCTCTCTTTTATTCCTTTCTTCTTCTTCTGCTTTCCTTTTCTCCTCTTCCATTTTTCTTTGTAATTCTTCTTTTCTTCTTTTGTCTTCTTCCCCTCTTTTCTTCCTTACTTCTTCTTCCTTTTTTCTTTTCTCTTCTTCAACCAATCTATTCCTATCTTCTTCTACCTTCTTTCTTTTCTCCTCTTTTTCCTCTTCCTTCAGTTTTCTCTCCTTCTCAGCTTCCTCTTGTTTTCTTTTTTCTTCTTCTTGTTTCTTTCTCTTTTCATTCTCTTCCTTTCTTTTTTGTTCATCTTCAAGTTTCTTCCTCTCTGCTTCTTCTCTCAACGTTTTTTCTACTCGTTCAATGCGATCAAGTTCTTCTTTTCTCTTCCTTGCTCTCTCCTCTCTTTTGGCTTGTAGCAATGGCTGGTACTGTTTCCTTACCCTAGGAAAACAAATTTACCTAATTTGGAACTGGTCCCCTTAAATATAATGAATTTAACACTAATAAATTTTTCAGCTTCTAATGACAAACAGCCATAAAAAAAAGAAAGAGGTGTAGCTATTGAGAGTTTCTATGAGGGAAGTTGGTCCAATAAGACAATTTTAATGGACCAGCTTCTCTAATAGAAACTCTCAATAGGTACAAAAGTCATGTACACTTATTGATCATCCAATGGATTCTTACAAATGTAAATCAAAGTAAGTGTGACCATAAAATTAAAAATGCAATACCTAAATCCTCTGTAACACTTCTGTATTTTCGTAGCTGCATTTCCTTGTTTCGTCAGTTGATACTCTGCCTCTTTCTGCTACAGGTGGAAAATTTGAAGGAAAAATGAACTTTTTTGTATCACCACATCTTCTGATTCAGGAAATAGACATGATGGATGTGCTAACATAACCTGAAATAAACACCGCAGGGAGAAATTTTGGGAGCTTATGCAAACCCACGCTCTTCTTAGCAAGATTCACTTTATGATGCAAATGAATTTGGACCTCTTAAATTTAAAATACCAGCTACATCCCTGTGTACAGACTGCCAATAACAAATCTGTACAGACAAGTACAAATACCTGTGCCTCAACAAATGCCTTGTTCTGTTTCCTTCTTTCTTCTTCTATTGCCCTTATCTCTACCTGTGTCAGAAAATAAATCATGTCTAGAGAGAATGAACAAGACAATAGTGTATAAAAGTTAAAAAATTAGAGACATGTCCCTCTGCAACACATTTGTTGACAGCCCACACAAGAATTCTGAGTGAGACACCTGTCTAGCCATTTGCGGGCCACAAGAAATCACTTTAGTCAGCAAGACAAAATAAAACATGATATTTGAGTGGCCTGACTGAGTAAGAATCCAACATCAACAATATTCATGCCACTAAAAATCAAGCTAACATGGGAGAATTTTCAAATTAATTATCACAAGAAACAGCAAATAGCAGCTTGATACTAACAATAAAAATTAACACCAACTAAGCAAGAATTGAGTAAGTTATTTGTTAGGGCTTATCACCTGGAATTTCTCTTCCATTTCTTTTAATTTCCTTTCCTCTTCTCTTGCCTCCAACTCCAGCTTGGCTTTCAGTGCCTGAGAAAACAAACAAACCTTGCATGCACTGTTTTTGATGAATATTCATAAACAAAGTCCACTTAAGCAAAACGCTTGAAGTAGCCAAAGAGTGATAAATAATTATCTAGATTTACAGAAAGGTCAACACCTCTTGTTGTTTGAGCAAACTCTTTTGTGCAGCTTCAAATTCTTTTTGCCGCCGAAGACGAGCATCCTTTCCTCTTTCTCGTCTTTCCTCCTCTTCTTTTCTTCTTTCCTGGTACCATTTCTCTCTCTCCTGATCTTTTCCTGCCTGTTTTTCCTCTAACTCCTTCAACTCTTTTTGGGCCTTTTCTTCTAGAGCTTGGATTTCTTCAATGACTCCTGAAGAATATTACAAATGAACAAAGGAAATAATTTCTAAATTACACCCAGTGATACACCTTTACAACACTCATGGGGTGGGTGGGTGCCTTGAGCTAATGGTATACAAACTATGTAGCACACATAGGGTGGGGGTGCCCCAGGGTGAACGTATCCCTGTGCAACACTCATGGGATGGGGGGGTGCCTTAAGGCTAGTGGTATACCAATGCAAAAGGGGTATTTTAGGCTCGCGGCAAACCTGTACAACAATCTCTGGGGTGGAGGTGTACCCTAGGCTAATGGTATACCTCTGCAATACTATGGGGTGGGGGTTGCTCTAGGATAGTGGTGCACCTGTGAAACACTCATGGGGTGGGGGTGCTCTTAAGAATCCTGGTGTTCCTGTGCAACACCCACAGGGTGGGGCAGATACACTAAAGAACTTTTGGTGGGAGTGTGCTGCATAAAGCTAAAAAACATACCCCTGTTTTAGACCAAAACATGTGATCATTCAAACCTTATTTTAGACCCAACCCATAGTATCTATCCCCTTTTCAGGTTATGAAAAAAACCTATACTCTATTTCAGACTGAAATGGTCAAAACCTTCACTTTTGGGCAAGGCACAAATACTAAATAATTAATTTATAACTAGTCATCATCACCACTCCTTAGCATTCCCATAGAAGCATAGGGCATAGACCAGTAACCGCCATCTCACACGATTCCTTGCTAATGTTGTGGCTCTCTCCAACGAGCACCTCACTCCCACCATCCTTCCTGCATAGAACATCTCCAGTTGTTCCTGGGGCGACTTCTTTTCCTCTTACCCATTGGGTGGTAGTCCAAGCACCCCCTCTACCCAGCGTTCCTATCTCTTACCCTGTGGGTGGTAGTCCAAGCACCCCCTCTCCCCACTGTTCCTATCTCTTCTGAGAGTATGGCGATTCCAGCGCCATTTCCTGTGCCTTATTGACAGTACATAAAAATTAATCTTACCTGGTCTGATGATATCCAGGGCAAATTCATTGTCATCAGCATTCTTATTTTCTGCTCTTAATTTCTCCTTTTCTTCTCTTAGCTCTGCCTCCTCAAGCTGTGATAAAACCTGAAAATTCACAGTAATGTGTACATTAACACTTTACAGTGATATAATTATGCAAATGCACTGTTGGCAAATTTTGCATATTAACTGCAAGTTCAAAAGGCACATAATGGCACTAAAGTAGTATATCCGAATAAATCCTTTTGATTTGGCAAAATTATGTGCTAGAAAATTCACCTGGTCTCTAAGAACAAGAGCATTCTCTTTATATTCATCACCAAGCTCCTCCTTTATCCTCCTAGCAAGCAATTGTTCATCTTCTTTCACCAAACTGTCTGTGGAAACAAGCACTTTCATTACCTTAACACATTATAACTCACTAGTTTATAATACTAAAAACTTGAACTCTGTTGAATATTTTCAAACTAAGCTTAAAAAAATACACTACGCTGCAATTTAAAACTATTTTAACATCTTTGGTTTCTTTCTTTTACCTTTTCCTCTCTTACTCTTTTCATCATCATCATCATCATCATCAACATCATCATCATCATACTTTATTTATACTCAAAACCCGGAGCTTGCTAGGCACCTAGCTCATTTGAAAATTTTCGCTAATCTTAGAATTGTCGAATCCCTGTTACAGTAAATTCCAACAAGTGACATGGCGCTGAAACAGTGACATGAACAAATTGAAATGACGATGGCAGAGAAAGTTGCTACAGTGGAGGAAATAAGTAAGATCACGAGATGAAATTTTGATGGGAACACTCTAGCTGCCATAAATCGTGAGTCAGAACAAGTTTTGAAATTCTGACATGGGACATACCCTCCTCACAGGCCTCACTTGTGAAATGGAAATGGAAATACTTATAACAAGACTACATTTTGCATGCTGTTGCATCCTCATCTCATACCACATGGTCTTCACTAAATCTGAGTTAGGGTTAAGGTTAGAATGAATACCTACCTGGAGGTAATTTTTCCAAGATTATTTCACATTCTTTCACCTCTTCCTCTGCCCCTTCTGTTCTTGAATGCAGGAGTTTTAAATATTCCTGAATTGAATCTGGCAAGCTATCCTCCTTAGTCTAAAATCAAATACGACAAAGAAACAATTTCAGAAAATGGTCATGTGTTCACTCTAAAACCAGATTTCTCAATTTAAGGAAAAAAAGTTCTTGTTTTTTTTTTCCAGTAGTAAGTGCCCAAGTCATCTTATTTTAAAGTTCTCAATTTAAGAAAATTCTCTTGATATAAGAATAATTTCTCAAATTAACCTTTCACTTGTGTGCGACCATTCAAATGACTCCTCTTCAGCAGTTCTTTCACATGGTACTATTTATATCTAAGTATTTTTCGAAATGAAATCTGGGATTCGTCTTGAATTTTGATTTAAGGCACTCTTGGGAGTGTAAGGGTTAAGAATCCACAAAAAAATAAGATAAAATCTACAAATTTCCTTGCTTTAAAACTCAGCAAAAAGTCTCTTTTACTTGATTTCAGGCCAAATCTGTTCTCAATTCAAGAAATCAACATGTCCTCTGCGATCGCGCCTACTAGTTCTTTGATGTAAATGACGAAAATAGTAAGCTTACTTCACTTGTTTGGCCTATTCTTTTGTTTTGATTCAGTTTTAAATAAAGATGATTAAGTTCAAAAATGATTTCACATTTAATAACGCAAAGAAAACAAACAATAAAAGTCAGTCAAATTACAAAAAAAAAAAGCAAAGAAAAATAAGAAGTCCCAGCCTGAATCGAACCCCTCACTCCAGGTTTAAAGTCACCTGCATTAATCACTCGACAAACATGCACTCGCATGCCAAAAAGGTTTACTTTAAAATTGGTATAAATACGAACTAATGCCATAAACAACGTGGCGTATAACTTTTATTTGTTCATGTGCAATTGCATGAGGCTAGCTGCCTTGACAAAAACGAGAGAATTCTCACTGTCTTCTTCCAGATGACTTTTGTTTGCGGGCATTGTAACCTTTCTTTGTTTGGAGGTAGTGAAGATTGTCTCCTTTGCTGCGCATGTTGAGAAAGCCAGCATGTTCCTATTTTAAGACGACGGTTAAGACAACATCATATTAATTTTTATAATACGAATTTTTTCTTCTTTTTGTACCTTAGATTTAAGATCAAATTTATTCTTAAAATGAAGTTTAAAGTCAAGATCACATTTCTTAATTTTGTGTCCTAGTTTTGAGTAAAAAATAATTTCTTAAATTGATGTTTAAAATCGAGATCACATTTCTTAATTTGAGAATGTAAGAAAGGTACAATCCTAGTTTTAGAGTGGTTGTGGCAGAAATAAAACAAGTAGAACATGTACAATTATAAGTTTTCAAGATTTAGCATAACATTACAGACTGTAACAATGTACAAAGGGCAGCTGTGTGTCAGGGAGTTGAATGAACGATACATTCAATATACTCTGTGTATCATACATAATTTACAGATTCTTTGTCCTCTACATAATTAAATCGAGATCAGAATTAGAAATGAAGCTGAAATCTCAGTAATGAAAGCTTGCGTGTATACCTGTGAATGAAATGCAAAACCACGAGAGCTAGCTAAAGACTTTTTCCTTACAATAAGGAAAAAAGTATTCTATCATTTTACGCTGTCTGACCTAAATACAAATTTAACAAGTGTAGACTTTGATTAACTTTGCTCCTCAATAATAATGATACCTCATTTGTTTTTAATGTTAAGTGTTCGTCTTCAACATCTTCGATGTGCAAACTGTCATCTCCGAGAGCATCTAGTTCTCGCTGAATCTCGGCTTCGATGTCAGCTTCATCGTCATCTAATTTGCATGTCATCTCCCCTTACATACTTTCTTCATAACCCAAGCATTTTCTCGCTTCTTCTCGGAAGAAAAATCTGCTTAGTTGCACCAAAACAAACTCTTAGCAAACCAAAATGGCGCCTTCCCTGTTACATGACATAAATATCGTTCACCTCGCACCGCTATCTGGATCGCAGGCTCAAACAAGCCTGTTCACCCGCTAAACCCCAGGCAGCCCAAGTTCGCGATACCAGGGCAACGACAACAACAACACAGGGAACAATACTTTTTTTGCATTCCCAATTACAAATGGTATGCACATAGAAAAGAGGAAAAAAGACAGAAACAGAAAAAGTCCAAAAGTAAAGTAGCGAAATCGATTAATTTACAATTCCTGTATCTACTGATTCGTTTCTTATTAAATGCAAAAGCTCCGTAAAAGCTTCGGGGTCATCAAATCATTGGGTGAATGGGGTGAATGAGATCAGATTTTTCTTTCTTTTTGGTTAAGCTTCTTTCATCGCGTGTCGTTTGAAAGGTCACTATGCGATCCCTGCATATAAATTTTCCTTGCATTTTGGACAAGATACTTCCAAGCGACTTTCACGGCTTATTTTTGTCCAGTCCACTAATAACATGAAGCTAAATCTAGCTAGGGTAACTTAGAGTTACCGTATTTACTCGAAAGAGCGTCATGGCGCTTATTAAATTTTTCGACTTGTCGGTGCGGTGCTTATTTGAGGGCGGCGCTTATTCGGGAGCGGCGTTTATTTAAAACTGCCTATAATCATTCTTTATCTCTGTTTTGTTCATAACAATAGCATAATAAGGAGGAAATAAAAAGTTGGCTTTAAAGGTCTACATCCCTTTCCACATCCAAATAAATAACAATAACAGCAATAACAATATCAGCCGTATTAGTATTTCAGCATTAGCCATATCAAAAATCAATATAAAGCGCTGCATTGTGGCTGGAAGGACGCAGCGCTTATTCGGGGGCGGCGCTCCTTAACATTTTTGCTCCTAAATGCGGCCCTCATTCGGGGGCCACGCTTATTCGAGGGCGGTGCTCTTTCCAGTAAATACGGTATTTATTGCCATTTTCTCACTGTAAGTGAGCAAAAGGTTATTTCAATTTATTTAATAAAATCAATTTATTTGATTTTAAGTTTTACTCAAGCATGCATTCATATCCTTTGATTTGTTCAGATAAAAACGTTTGTAATAGTTATATCTATAAGTTATATGTCAAATAATTTGTTGAAGTTTTCCAGATGCAGATTATAGATTTAAAAAATTCTGTCTTTATTAAAATAAAGTAAAAGTTAAGTCTTCACGAGGTGACATCTGCACAAATGTTGCATTAAAAATATTGCATTAAAAACTAAAGAAGATGGAAAGAAGACAATGAATGTTGAAGGAGAGAAGTCCATGAGGTGTGCGACCTTCTCTTTTGCCAAAGGAAAAAAACAGAGGGCAATCCCCTAACACTCTTTTTTGCTCTAAACCCCCCCCCCCCAACCACCATCACCACCACATGAAATTCGATCCAGCACTGGTGAAATGAGCCGTTGTTCGGCAGTTCGAGCACTGGTGAAGTATTCCTTGTGCCCCTAGTAGTTTACTTTTTTGGCGGGGGGGGATGGACAGTGGATTAAAAGGGCCAGGTACTATGGGGGGGGAACAACCGACATTATGAGGTGGCAGAAAGCGCAGTGAAGAAAGTGGATATAATTCTTGAAAACATGGTTTTAAGGGGTTGCCTCACCACTGGGAGCCACTAAGATAGTAAAGAAATCCCTGGAACATGGAAAAACAAACAAAAACGCAGGAAAAGTATTAAAGAACTAAGAATTCTCAAAAGGTACCCGTTTTTCCGTGATCCTAAAACTAGCCGCGCGCCTGTCAAAAGGTCAATATTGCGTGCTTCTGATAGGCTCCTGGTATGTTTCTTGCTTGCTTCTTATTGGCTTATTTTTGCTTTCTGCATTTTGTTGGCTTGAAACTGGTTTTACTTGATCGAAGTATTTTCTGAGTTTGACTTTTGAAATACAGTTTTTAGTAGAAAAAGTGGATGAACACCGGCTTGCAGTCAAACAACGAAAGCTGAAAACGGGCTCGTTTAGTGTTTAGGAGGCGAATGGCGAAGAATATTTCACACTGAAATCTTCAACATTTGGAATGAGCGGGTTGTCTGCCTTCGTTTGTGGGTCAAAGAAATCTTTGCTTCAGCTGCACGTCAAATATCTGAAGACTACGAAAGTACAGTTTTGCCTATTCAGTAAAGGAAAAAAAGAAGGTTGCTTCAAATAAGAGGGGTTGTTCCGTACAAGTTTGTTACGTTGCAGTGTTTGGAGATGCGGAATTCTTATTCGCCAGCAAGATTTACGACAACAAGGTGAATTCTGAAAATAGGATTTTTCGAAGGTTTTTGTTCCTTTGAATTCTGCTAGTCCATTTTATGAATCAGTTAGCGTTTCCTTTGACCAGGAACCAATAAGCAACAGTTCGTTCGTGTTTTCACATTTTGTTTCACTCTTGTCTAGTGTTTGAGCTTTTTTGACAAGTTTTCAGAGATCTCTTTTTCAAATTTTCTGAACGTCATAAGCTTATGCTTATAAAGCTTATCAATTTTTCAGTTTAACTTTTAAACACAATAAACTTAAGCTGACTTAAAAATTTCAACTCTATAAATTCGCCAATGTAAGCTAGAAATTTTTAAACACTTTTCTTTTAGGCCAATACACGTCATCGCAAACTTTCGAATTCCTTCTTATTCTGTCGTAAACCGAAAAACGTCTAGGCTGTATTATATAACCAGAACTTTTAAGCTAAAAGCCCAAAACAAAATATTGCAGCTAAAAAATGAAATTTTCTGGGACGTCAAATTGTAAGGTCTTTTGCACGAGCATTCGAACAAGAAGCTTTCCTGGAGCCGCTGTTTGTGACGAAACTGATGGAGATAGGTTTCCATGGCTCTACAGAGAAAACAGTCATTTCGCTTCAGCTTTCGGTGCGGTCGGTACCTATTTTCGGAGCGGGAAAAATTACGAGATTTTCAAAGTCAATTTCAAAGAAAAAGTACCAAAACTAAACTAAACAAAAAACAAACAAAAAAACAAACAAACAAAACAAATAGTTTAATAAGTTTTCGCTTCTTCGGTGAAAAACCGCTTCACCGCGGTCAAACGCGATGGCTTCGTGGTTTGCGGGCAGAGAAATTGGAAGTGATAACAGAGTTCGCCTGCCACCAGTGGAGAAAAAATCTAAAATACCAGTCAGAATGACTCGGTTGAGCAGTGAAAGTAATAGAAGTTCATCGTCGGCGGACGACATCGAAAAAAAGCCGCAGTTTCCGAGGGAAAACATGCGACCCTCGCGAATTCCTGTCGTGGTCGAGGAGAAGAAGAGCCGTGCTGACAAGAAAAAACCTCGCAAGAATATGAAGCCTACGGAAGAGCAAAAACCTTCAGGAAAGCACTCAGGTACTGTGAACATTTTCCTAGATATAAAAAATTAACTGAGAAAGGAAACTTTTTACGAGTACTTTAACACAAAGTGTTATTTGTTATTTTTAGTTGGTAGGAAATCTTTGTATTTCTCGCAACACTATTGAACCTCGCATTGAGCCGTCAGTATCTGATCTTTGATTCGGTCGGGATTACCAGTTAACTACAGATAAAATAGTGAGGGAGTTACATTAATAAGTGAAGTAGAGTAATTCGAGAGATCAACGTTATTAAACGAAAAACTAAAAAATGGGCTTTATATGAGATACTGTGGCCAGAGAAAAGTGATAGAATGCAAGTGAGTGAAGTGTTTCAGGAGACTGATATAGAGAAAGGACATGGGGGTGTTAGAGAAAGTGCGTGAATTGGGAGCAATTTGAGAGAGTAGGTGTGTAGAGAGAGGGTTGTATTAGAAGCGTGATTGAGAAAGGAAATATACAGTCTTAGAACCAGGATCGATCATGTTAGAAAAAGCAGATGGGGCCGGTCTTAGAGTAAGGGATGTGATGGGAGCTTGGTAATATCTTTAAAATATGTGTGTATTGCCAGCATGCTAGATAGATAGAGCGGTGTAATGAGATCAGAGCATGTTAGAGAGAGCAGAGTGGGGGTAAATCGAGCATGAAAAAGACTAAAGAAAGAGATTCTTAGAAAACCTGGTGTATTTAAGAACGCATTAGGGAGAAAGGGCCATATTGGGAGCATGCTAGAGAACAGAGAGGGGGGCTTAAAGAAAGGGGCGAATTGGAAGACGGTAGAGATAGGTATAGAGTGTCTCAGAGTTAGAGAGTGTCTCAGTGTTAGAGAGGGGAGAAGGAGATGTGGAGGAAAGAGTAAATTGGCAGACGGCTAGAGATAGGTGGGGGTGACTTAGAGATGGAGGAGCATTGGGAGCATCGGCATGTTTGGATAACTATGGATTTGCCCGTCTTTAACTGCAGATTGAAAAATATTTCCTTTGTGGGGAGGATTTCTCCTCCACAAAGGAAGTAGATTTCGATTTGTGGGAGTAGAGAAAGGGGCGTATTGGGGGCACGGTAGGGAACAGAGAGGGGGGCTTAGAGACTGTGGAGGGCATTGTGAGACAGAAACAGAGACGGGGGCTTACAGAAAGGGGCGTGTTGAGGGTATGGTAGAGAACAGAGAGGGGAGCCTAGAGACTGAGGGACCGTTGTGAGCAGGTTAGAAAACAGAGACAGGGCTTAAAAAAGGGGCATATGGGGCAGGTAATAAACAGAGACGGGGGCTTAAAGAAAGGGGCATATTGGGGCCATGGTAAAGAACAGAGAGGGATGCTTAGAGACTGAGGGGCGCATTGTGAGCAGGCTAGAAACCATAGACGGGGGCTTAAAGAAAGGGGGCATTGGGGCCATGTTAAAGAACAGAGAGGGGGGCTTGGAGACTGAGGGGCGTATTATGAGCAGGTTAGAAAACAGAGACGGGGGATAAAAGAAAGGGGCGTATTGAGGCCATGGTAAAGAAAAGTGAGATTGCTGAGAGACTGAGGTGCGTATTGTGAGCAAGTTAGTATACAGAGACGGGGGCTTAATGAAAGGGGCGTATTAGGAACATGGTAAAGAACAGAGAGGGGGGCTGAGAAACTGAGGGACGCATTGTGAGCAGGCTAGAAAACATAGGACGGGGGCTTAACGAAAAGAGCGTATTGGGGCCATGGTAAAGAACAGAGAGGGATGCTTAGAGACTGAGGGGCGCATTGTAAGCAAGTTAAAAAACAGAGACGGGGGCTTAAAGAAAAGGGGCGTATTGTGAACATGTTAGAGAACAGAGAGGAGGCCTTAGAGACTGAGAGGCGCATCGTGAGTGAGTTAGAAAACAGAGACGGGGGCTTAAAGAAAGGGGCGTATGAGGAACATAGTAGAGAACAGAGAGGGGGGCTGAGAAACTGAGTGGCACATTGTGAGAAGGTTAGAAAACATAGACGGGGGCTTAAAGAAAGGGGCGTATTGGTGGCATAGTAAAGAACAAAAAGGGGGGCTGAGGGACTGAGGGTGCATTGTGAGCAGGTTAGAAAACAGAGACGGGGGCTTAAAGAAAGGGGTGTATTAGGGGCATAGTAGAGAACAAAGAGGGGGCTGAGAGACTGAGGGGCGCATTGTGAGCAGGTTAGAAAAAGAGAAGGGGCTTAAAGAAAGGGGCATATTGTGGGCATGCTAGAGAACAGAGAGGGGGCTTACCCTACCCCTGCCGAAAGGTTTTCTTCTTTTAGATAACTTTGTATTTGCTCGGCTTTTTAACAGGAAGTCCTTTTCACCAAGGAAATAATCAGTCTGCAGTTAAAAAGCTTTCATGTCCTCCAGCCTTGGTTAGAAGCCACAATTACAGAGATTCTAAAGACTCAATGGAACAAGCCAGCCCAAGAAAACTTATTTCTTTGCAAAAGAATGAGGTGAATATTACTTAAAACATATTTAACGGAAAGTATCCATGACACAAATCCATGATAGCAAATTCCAGTTGTGACCAGAACCTTTTTAAGAACTTCTCATTGCGCGTTTGGTATCCTGGCGAAAATCTGCTAGTTGAGGAACGCATCTTTCCTATTACAACTAACAAACTCACTGTAAAAAGAATAATTTATGAGGGAATTCTCTAATCAAAGGAAAGTTACTTAATCGTGAATAGAACATTAAAATGAAAATGTCTTTACGATCTTTTTCACTATGAATGATATTTCAACTGCAAATCTCATTACCGTAGCATAGCATCTTTTATCGTATAACAGTAGTCACTTGAAATGTGACTACATTGTATTGTCCTGTTGCCAGTATGAACTGAACAATCACTGATTGATTCACAGAAACCACTTGAAGAAGATCCCTCAGCCAGTGACACCTCATCTCCCGAGAGGACAGATGACGTCACCACAGAGTTTGAATGTAACTTTGAACCAATGGACGGCAGTGATTTAGACGGGGACTTCGAGCGTCGTACAACATCTAGCGACGAGCGAGAGCTGGCAAATGTACCCCCCTGGCTAAGAGAGGCAGTCAAGTAAGTAAACGATTATGTTTTAAAGTGACGCAGCGGGGAGGGGAAAGATTTTTTCTAGGTGGGGGCTTAAAAATGTGCCCAGAATTTTTCTGGGCAGGAAGGTACTATTTGGGTTTAACTTAGATGTTAATAGCATTCACCTTACGCGTTTTTGGCCCATGGGCAGCCTTTTACAATATGACTTCATTCGCACTTTAGCGTGAACGAATACATCCTTCCGGGCGTTTACCTCTTTCAAATGCTTTCGTGACTGAGGTTGCGTGACTTTCGCATTGTGTGACATACAGTTTAGAGTGCTTTACGTGACACGCCTTACAATCGCTTTTGACATGACATAGTCTTCGTAAAGCGCTATTTTTGCTTGGTGTGACGCACTAAGCGTGTCGCTTTTTGAGTGATGCTCACGTGACTTGCTTTACCTGCTCTTATTTAGCTTCGTGTCAAAGTAACGGGGTTCCATTGCGCTTTGTTTGCAGAGAAAAGAAACAGAAGGACCAAGAGCAGCAGGAAATGGCCGACGAAAAGGATCAGACTCGTCCTGATTTCTCAGCCAGTGATACCTCAGCTCCTGCGCAGACAGATGACGTCACGCCAGAGTTTCAATGTAACATTGAACGCGTGGATAAAGATCTCATGTCGCCAGCAGAATCCCCCATGGACGGTAGCGATTTAGACGGGGACTTCGAGCGTCGTACAACATCTAGCGACGAGCGAGAGCTAGCAAATGTACCCCCCTGGCTGAGAGAGGCCGTCAAGTAAGTAAAGTGACGCACTGAGGGAGGAAAGATTTTTATCCCGGGGGGAGCGCTTTAAAACGTGCCCAAGAAAGTTTGGCAGGCGCTTACGTGACCGAGATTGCGTCACTCGCGTTGTTTGACATACGGTGTAGATTACTTGACGTGTACCTGACGCTTCCTACATTCGCACTCGGACATGACATATTTCCCGTGATGCACTATGTTTGGCCTTCAAAGCTTTCTGTGGGGCGCTTACGGTGACGGATAATTTTGAGTGATACTTACGTGGCTTGCTTTGCCTTATTTAGCCTCGTCTTAAAGTAACGTAGTTCTACTACGCTTTGTCCACAGAGAAAAGAAACAGAAAGAGCAACAGCAACAGCAACAGCAACAGCAAATGGCCCCTGAAAAGAATAAGACTTGTCCTGCTGTCGAGGCTGACGAAGCTGACGCGACAGTTGAGGGCACCACGATTATCATGGCTACTCCAGCCTCTAAAGACATCTGCACTGATTTCGTTGCAGACGAGCTGAGTAAAATAGTGGCACAGCTTAGCTTGATGAATGCTGACATGACAGAGGATGAGCATGCTGACGCAATGGCATCTTTGCTGTTGCTACGCGACGAGGCTAGGTAAGGTATGACGTAAAATGGAATGTATTCTGCAAAACACAGGCGAGATGGCAATACAGGTGGATTGAGGACAGATGCAAACTTGAAATTAAGTCTCAAATGAGCCGTCGATCTTCAGACCGATTAAAATCCCCCAAGAAAATATGAGCTACCCTCCACCTACCCTTCTGTAACCTATACCTTAATGAACAAACCCGGGCTCCACTAGACACCAGTCTTGTTGCGAAATGGGCCACCTTTGCGTTAATAAAGTTTCCTGCCTATCTACAGCGGAACCCCTACATAACGAAGACCCCGGTATAACGAGCATAAATATTCTTCAGCCCAGACAAGAATCCCGATATATCATACCCATGTCATAACGAACACATTTTTCCATCCCTTGGCCCTTCGGGCTCCCACTGTAGCTCACACGCTTGCACACTAGATTAGCCTTAGGAGCTAAGCTTAGGGACCCAACTACGTTTCCTTGCAAAACAGAGACAGAAAAACTACTTTTCAAAATAAACAAAGGGGTTAGACCTAGTTCAAACGTCAAACTTTACATGTGCCGATCCTAATGCAAGTTAGCAAAAACAATAACTTTTGTTCATTTGCATTAGGTTCGGAACATGTAAAGTTCGACATTTGAACTGGGCCTTAGTTTCTAAGGAAACTGTGGTGCTGCGTCGGTGGGGAAGTGAAACACAAAACTTTGGATTTATCAACAGAGTTGATAAAGTAAATTGGCCACCGTAGAAAAATTGAAAGCTAGCAACATCGAATGTTTATGTCGTCGAGTAGAACCTCTAAGCCTCGAAAGGGAAGACCTCATTCTCGCTTGCACCTGGATAGAAGGTTTGACCTTTTTAAGTGGGTTATTGTTTATTGCTTTTGTTTAGGGAGAGGGAAGAAGCCATAAAAGGAGACAAACTTGACAGTGAAGTCAACAAGAACGTCAGCGAACACGATACCGTCATAGCAAGTTCTGTCAACGAAACTGAGTTGCCCGACAATGGCATGGATAACAAAGAAGACGAAAATGCAATTAAAGATGAAGATTGTGACGAGAAAACCATGTCAATGGATAGTGAAGGAAAACAAAAAATGGCTGAACTTGAAGAAAAGGAAAGACTGCTTAGAGCACATTTTGACGAGACAAATAGTGTCTTTATTGAAGGAATCGAGAATATGAAGGCAGCGCTCACAGCCAGTCAAGAAAAAGAAACAGCCATCAACCAGGACGTCGATGAAATGAAAATGAAATATGAAAACCTCAAGGAGGACTTGACACGCCTGGATAAAATTACCAGAAGAAGGGAGCGCGAGGAGATAAAATGGAGGAAGAAAATGGATCAGAAACTTAAGAAAAGTGCAAGAAGACTGGAGAAGGTACGAGCTGAACGGCTTCTACATCAGGAGGAGATAGAAGAGGAAAAGGCCCAATCCGAAAGTCAGAATAATGATGCACAGGAACTGGCAAATGTAACGGGAAAGAAGTGTATTGACACACCCAGAGATACCAAGGATGCTTCCAGAAAGGATTTAAATTACTCCACTGAAGTTACAGAATACAGCAGCGTCAAGGAGCTGGAAAAGAAGCGAAGAGAATTGCGACGCCTGGAGAAACTGGAGAAAGAAGTAATGAAAAGAGAAAAGTTGGAAAGAAAAGAGCGCAGGAAGATTGAGAAACAGAAGAGAAGAGTTAAACGAAAACTTGAGGAAATGAAGGTTAAGGAGTCAGTGGAGAAGGATAGTCTCGGGGTGTCTAACTGTGACAACGTGGAGCTTTCAGACGCTTTAATCAGTGCTGAGCATGACAAACCCGACGAGCTTGTGGGCGTTTGTAAAAACAAACAGCAAGGTGCTCTAATTTTTGCCACCTTTGATGCGGAAGAAGTCAGCAGCGAAGCCTCAAGCAGAGAATCAGAGCTAAAATCGCCTGCTGAGAAGTTATTGCTTCGTGAAGTACATGAAGATAATCAGAATTCTAAGTCCTGCGGCATCAAAGACGGTGAGATAGTAACTGCAGAATCATTTCTGTCTCAAGCCCAAGAAGACCAAGATGACATTATCCTTGAGGAAATTCCAGAATGCCTAGATCCTGAAATAGAATCAGAAAGTGGCGAACAAAGATCACTCAAATTTGAAAATAATGCTGTGGGGTCAAGTGAGGGGTCCGCCGACGCTGGGGAATTGAAAGAGAATAATTCCGAGGAATCCGCAGCGCCTAATTATTCAGAAGGACAGCAGAACCTTTCTTTGAATATGCAAATGAAGATGAGAGCAAAGGACACCACAGATGATGTGCAAAAAGAAGACTGTTACAAAGAAATGTCTGAGGATCTCATCAGAGACGACATTCAAGCGGTTGAAGAGAGCGACGATCAAGATATTGATGAAAGCAGCCCTGTCTTCAACAAACCAGCGCCATTAACGAGAAAGCAGTCTTGCATATTTACGCCCTTTGGTCTAACACCGTTCTTCCATTCGCTTAAAAATCCAAGCGATAATGAAATACCAGAAAAAATAGACTCTTCTTTTGAAGGTACGGACAAGTATCAGCTGCCATTTGAAAAGGCACTCTCTCTTCCTGATCATGAAGAAACCTACAAACTTTTGGATGCAAGTGTGGATTGCATCCTCGAAGAACTAAGTGACGTACCAAGGGATAACATTATGCTGCCCGACAAAGAGACTTCAGAGAAAATTAACGACAACTTTAATGTGTCGTCAGTGGGCGAAGTCAACACGGAGCAAGGCCATATCTCGAATATATCAGTGAATGAAGACGAAGATATTCAGGATATTCTATCAACTTTCCAACTGACCGATGGTTTCACCAGTCTCACACCAGTCAGCGAGGATAACAACGAAGAAACGACTGAAGAAAAGTCGTGGAATGATGAGTCTGAGCTGCATATTAGCGATCTGCCCGAGGGACTCCAGGAGGCGCTAATGCAAAAGTGCATGGACTGCACAGGAGACCTTGGAGCTGGAAAAATACAAGTTCAGCTAGTCTATGAAGAAGTAATCCTCCGCTCTTTCGACCCAAACTCCTCTATAGTCTGTGAAGAAGAGGTCAGTCCACAGCATAGCAACCTATTTGGAGGCTCGGTGGAACAAGTGAGCGAAGAGGAGTTAGAAGATGACTCGTCGATCAAAGAGCCTTTATCCAATGACCAACGCTTTCTACCTTTCGTCCATCATTGTGATGAAAAAGGCCAACCAAAGAAGCAGTTTGTGCGTGATGATGAAGATGTGTCACAGCTAGAGCAGAGTGTGGAATACGAGGTTTCTCTTGCTGGCGACGATGAATTGAGTTGCTGCGAGGAGGTAAGCTCAGTTCGTGAAGATGATAACGACCTAACAAAAGATATCGAGGTATCTGTGGTCCATGGTGAGGAAATAGATTACATTGAGGATGTTATATCTGTAGAGGAGTCAGCTCCGGGAAATCATGAGGTCGTGACAGAGGATGTTGAGGTATCTACTGCTCATAGTGAGGATGTAGACTTCATCGAGAATGTGATATATGAAGAGGACGTAGAACTAGTTGCCAAAGGAGATAACATAGAGACAAACGCTATTGAGGTATCAGCTGTCCGTGATGAAAATATTGACAACACTGAAGATTTGATGTCTGGAGATGATTCAGTTGTGGAAGACGATACCGCACTGACAGAAGATATAGAGGTATCAACTGTCCATGAGGGGGATTTGGAATTCCTTGAGGGTGTGATGTGTGAAGAAGAGGTTGAGTCATTTGCAGTAGATGACGACCTCCAGATAGAAGATATCGAGGTATCCAGCGACCATGATGAAGATTTAGACTTCATCGAGGATGTGATGGCTGAAGAAGATTCAGTTGCGGAAAGTGATTACGTACACACTGAGGATGATGAGGTATCTACGGTCGATGAGGAGGATTTAGATTACATTGAGGATGTGGTGTGTGTATTGCTTGCAGCTAGAAACGATACCAACGTTGCTGATAAAGGCTACAGCGAGGACAAGATAAGTGAAGTAATTAATAGCGAAGAAGTGAAACCAAGTCCACCAGCCACCAATCTCTGTCCATCAAGCAAGAAGCAGTCTGCAGAGCTGGTTGATGGCGTCCACAGTTCAGCATCAATTGAAGGCAAAAACTCAAAAGAACAGGAGTTTATCGATGAGTTTGACGAGTTGCTGGACCAAGTTGAAGAAGAAATGAGCCGGAAGGATTTGCTTTCACACATTTCTTTCTGTGAAAAGGAGAAATGCCAAGATGAGAGCAGAGTTGATGACGACGATAAATCTCCAGAGATACCGCTGTCAATTCAAGAAGACATCGAGGATAGAACCGTTCCAGTGAACAATGTTCTGTTAAGTGATTCAAGTCCTCAAGTCGACGACAAGATTCTGGTTGTTACTGCAACGATTGAACCATCAAAAGATAAAACTGGTTCTCTTGGAATACAATTGCAATATGCTGACGAAAGTGCAGAAGAAAGGAAGCCACATTCAGCTGGTGACACAAACGAAGAGATTGATTCTTCCTGGGGGTCATTTTGTGACTTGCTACCACCACTGTCTTCTGATGCTGGCGTTCCTTCATTCGTCCTTGAACACGTTGACAGCGCTGTAAATATGAACAAAGGACATGACGAACGCGAAGCAATGCACTCCTCTGAATTGCGACTTGCAGTTGAAGACGTCACAGCCGACATTCACTCGGTTGCAGAGGCAAAAGCCCCATTTGCATATGATGGACAGGACAATCGAGTCAACCAAAAACTGGCGATCTCTAAAGGCGATGCCGTTGAGTTCATTGATGATTTTGATCGTTACCTGGATGACGTAGAAGAAGATATACGCTTTAAGGAATACAAGGAATATGAAAGCAATTCTTATTCCTCGATCAGTGATAAAGACAAAAATAAAGTTGATGACGACATGTGCTCCTCTGCAGACGAAGATTCAGTGCAAGAGACTATTACCTCAGTATCTGATGCAAGCTTTACAGTCTCATCTCTGTCGTCGAGTGATCAGGAGGTACCAGCTGCAAGGGATGGCGATCTGTCTGTTATTTTTGAGGAAGACGAAAAGGATTATCTAAGTTCTGGATCTCAATCGAATGTCTTGATTAAAGAGGATCCAGCTGAGGAGTCCTTTACGTCTGTGTCTCAGTTGATCGATGAAGAGGTATCGATGGCGTCCTGTGAACAGGAGGTAACAGATATCAAAGATTGCTATCCATCCGATATTTCAGAAGATGAAGACGACGATCCAGATTCGTGGGATGCCTTGGATAATCTAACCTTGCCGTGCTGCCGAACTGGAAAGTGCAGTTCTTGCTTGAATACATCTGTCGTTTCAAAAGAATCTAATACCAAACTGTTAGTGCAAAGTAGCTTGAACCGCCAGAAGTCATTAGCTGCATTGAAGAACATTTCAGAATATCTTCTCCAAGAAATGTGGTTGGATGCTTTCAAGGCTGCAACTGCTAACACAAGAGACGTCATTAACAGCAATGCAGCACAGGCCATAGTTGAAGAAATTCAATTGAATAAAGAAGTTTCATCTGAACGGAAAGAACTTCTTCCCAAGGGGCTAAAACAATCGAAAGAAGAACTTATTGGGATTCCAGATGAACAACGGACATTGTGTAAAGCTAACAAGAAACTTCAAGCATCCCTTGAGGCAGTGGAAAGGAGGAACAAAGCTTTGAAGGAAATTGTTCATTTCACCAACAAGGAGAAAGAAAAGCTGTTGGATCAGGTTATCTCCATGAAGGAGGAAGCAAAAACATTAAAGATGGAAACACAGAGTTTGCAGAATGAGCTGGAGGCGGTGAAACGTGAACTTAAGCATCTTAAAGCCGGTGAGGAATACAAGGAAAGAGAGTTGGCAAACTTAAGAGATGATATCGAGAGAAAAGAACAGAGATTAGAGAATGTGGAAGATGAGTTGGATTATGCACAGATGGATTGTAAAGATCTACTTTACGATGTCGATTCGTTAAAGGACAAACTTGAAAGAAGTGAACAAAGCAATTTACAGTTAAATCGTCGAGTTGATGAGCTTAAAGTGGTTATCAAAGAATTGAAGGCGACTGCTAATCTTGGTAATAACGAACATGATTACGGGTACCTACGTGAAGAGGTAGAGCAGTTGAAAGGATCTCTGGACTTGAGTAAACACCACGAAGAAATGTTGGAATGTCAACTAGATGGCTTGGAGAAAGACTTCAATAATTTAAGAGGGAGAAAAGAAGAGATTATAAGCAACTACAAACAACAAATATTTTGTCTGTTGAAGAAAAATTCTAAGATGGAAGCTGAGCTATCAAAGTTGTCTGATACCTCAAAGGATGAGCTGTGTAACGAACTAATTATGAAAGAGGAACAAACCAAAATTTTAAAGCAGCTTCAGGACCAGCTGGGTGCTCTTGAGAAAGATAATTCAAAGTTGAATGAAGAACTAAATGCACAAAAGATGAAGTCGTTGGGTAAAGAAAAGGATTTAAGCGAACTGAAAAAGGAAACGACCAGAGTTATAGAGCAACTTCAGGGACAGCTTTTTTCCCTTGAGACAGAAAATACCAGAATGACCGCAGAACTTTCCAAGGTATCGGAGAAAGATAATCAGTTAAACGAACTGAAAGAAGAAAAGGCAAGGATAACGGTTGAACTTGAAGATCAACTTTCCAAGCTTAACAAGGAAAATTCCAGGTTAATGGCTGAACTGTCAATGGCATCGAACAAAGATAAACAGCTGAGCGAGCTTCAAGACGAAAAGATCAAGATTACAGTGGAATTCCAAACGCAGCTATCTAAACTTGAGAAAGAAAAATCCACCATGGTGGCTGAAATGTCAAAGATTTCACATAAAGATAACCAAATAAAGGAGCTATTAGAACAACTTGAAAACGTAAGGAATCAGAACAAATTTCTTCAAGACGAAGCGTTGGAAACTAAACAGCAATTAGTGGATAAAATCATTTCTCCTGAAGAGCCACAAGAACAGGTCAAGTGCTCGAGAACGGAGCATAGAAATAACAAGAACAAGATTAGAAAGTTGAAGAAACGCATTCAACAAAAGGAGCAAGAGATTGCACGCTTAGGAAGGTTCATCCAGCAGGGGGGTCTTAATACTACGGAAATAAAACTGTGGCATGCACAGTACGTCAAACAACAAAAAGACATGGAGAAAAAGCTTCAAGGCATTGAACAGCAGCTTCAAAAAAAAGAGCGTGAACTAGATGAAACAAAGAAAGGCTTAAGAATCGTAACGGGAACGACCGAAGCTCTGAAACGTTGTGTTGAAGAGATGGAGAACTGTGTGGAAGATTTTTTTGAAAACTCAACTACCTGTAATTCAGATATTTCATCGCTTCCTCACGATAGCCGTCACGAGAACCTTAATGACTCAGCTAACTTGGATATCTGCGTGCTTGAAGATGATGGAGCTCGAGAGTTAGCCAGAAACAAAGAGGAAGAAGATGGGGTTAATGGGCTGGTTGTGAGGAGAGAGGAAGATGATGGATCTCAGGAACCGAAGACAAATACAGAGAATGAAGTTGGAAATGAAAGGCTATCCGTAATTGCAGAGGAAGATACCGGATCTAAAGGGCCAGTGGTAAATAAAGAGGAACGAGCTGGACATAACCGGTCGTTAATAAACAGAACTGAAGAGGCTGGACCTAACGGGTTGTCTATAAATACCGATGACAACAAAGAGGACGCAGCTGGACAAAACGGGTTGTCTATAAATACAGACAACAATAAAGAGGAAGCAGTCGGACATAACGGGTTGTCAAAAAATACAGATGACAATAAAGAGGACGAGCCTGGATATAACAGGATATCTTTTCATACAGGGGAAGAGACCGGTTTTAATCTGGGGTTGACCATGAATGCAGAGGAAGGCTCCAAGGTGATCGAATTCCAGCTGGTGCACCTGAATCAACTCCTAAAGGATTCTGCTGAAGACGTGCAGTACTTGTCTAAAACACTTCGACAAGAACGGGAAAGGTGGAGACAGAAAAGGTGGCAAGGGACTGAGGAGGAAGTAAAATGGCTGAGGATACAATTGTGCACAAAAGAGGCTGAGATGGAACAGTTGACCAATGATAGTATCGAGTACATGCACAAACTTCATACTACCATCAAAGCACTTGAAGGAGAGCTGGAAAGTACGAAAATTGCATTAAAAGAAAAGACAGATGCATTAGACCGAACAGATGAAAAGTTACAATTACAAACGTCGCTTGTTGCCACTGCGGAGGAAAAACATGAAGAGGTTGTTAAACAACTTCAAATAGATCTTGAATGCGCCCAAAGCTTGTTAAAGGAGAAAACAGATGCGTTAGAGCAAGCGAAGGACAGCCTACAGTTACTGACGTCACTTCTTGCTACTAGAGAGGAAAAAAATGAAGAGCTTTTCAAACATCTTCAAGAGAATCTTGATTGTGCCCAGATATCGTTAAAAGAGAAAACAGACGCGTTAGAGCGAACAGAAGAAAAGCTACAACTGCAAACGTCACTGCTTGCTACTGCAGAGAAAAAACATGAAGAGATTATTAAACACCTTCAAGAAGATCTTGAATGCGCCCAATTTACCTTAAAAGAAAAAACAGATGGATTAAAGCAGACGGAAGAAAAGTTACAATTACAAGCATCACTTCTTGCTGCTGCAGAGGAAAAACAAGGGGAGACTGTGAAAAAACTCCAAGAAGATCTTAAATTCTCCCAGTTTTCGTTAGGGGAGAAAACAGATGCATTGCAGCAAACAGAAGAAACGTTACAAATTCAAACGTCACTTGTTGCTACTGCAGAGGAAAAATATAAAAAAGTTGTGAAACAACTTAAAGAAGATCTTGAAAGCACCAAAACTTCGTTAAAGAAGAAAACAGATGCGATAGTGCAGACAGACGAAAAGTTACAATTAGAAACGTCACTTCTTGTTGCTACAAAAGAAAAATATCAAGAGACTGTGAAGAAACTCCAAAAAGACCTTGAATTTGCCCAGATCTCGTTAAAGGAAAAAGCAGGTGCGTTTGAGCAGAGAAAAGAAAATGTACAAACACAAACACCACTGCTTTCTACTAAAGAGAAAGAACATGAAGAGATTGTCAAGCAACTTCAAGAAGATCTTGAGTGCGCCCAAAGCTCATTAAAGGAAAAGACAGATGCGTTAAAGCAAACAGAGGAAAATTTACAAATACAAAGAACACTTATCGCTACTAAAGATCAAAAACATAAGGAGCTTGTTAAGCAATATCAAGAAGATCTTGAACACGCCCAAATTTCGATAAAGGAGAAAACGGATGAGTTAAGGCAAATGGAGGGCAAGCTGCAAATACAAACATCACTTCTCGCTACTACAGAGGAAAAGTATGACGGCATTGTTAAGCAACTACAAGAAGATCGTAAACGCGCCAAAATTTCGTTGAATGAAAAAACGGATGCATTAAGACAAACAGAAGAAAAGTTCCAGACACAAAAGTTACTTCTTGCTACTAGAGAGAAAAAACATGAAGAGACTGTGAAACAGCTTGAAGGTGATTTGAAAAGAGCGCAAACCCCTTTAAAGGAAAAGCAAGGTGCGCTGGAGGAAGCACAAGCAAACCTTCGACTTGAGCACATTTCAAGTGTCCGGGATAACGAACACGAGGGACTGAGATCTGTTAACAAGGACAATGATTTGAAACTTCAAACCATGGTAAAACGACTGAAAGGAGATCTAGAGAAGTTGCAACTTTCTTTAAAACAAAAGACAGCAGTATTAGAACAAACGCAAATTGACTTGCAGTTGAAAACTTCGCTTCTAGATGGCGCAGATTCAAGCCGTGAGTACATTGTTAAACAACTTAAAGATGAGCTACAGAGGGCGCAAGATGATTTTAAGGAAAGGAAGGTCGAATTGGAAAAAGCACGGTTGGATATCCAGTCGAAATCATCACTTATTACAAGTTTAAAGGCAAAACTGTGTCTGCGAGAAAATGAGCTTGAAGATGTAAAACTGGCTTACAAGGGTAGAGAGCTTGAGTTAGAACGCGTCACCGGGTCCTTAAACGAACGGAGGAAAGCGATGGAAATTTCTGACATCTTTCTCGTTGAGCAAAATAAAGAGCTTGTTTCTCTTAAGACCAGGTTAAACTGGAAGAATCGACATATCCAAAAAATGAAGCTTGTAGTTGAGCCTACACAAGATGAATTAAAGCTGTTATCAGCTGAGCTTGGTCGTGCCAAGAGTGAAAAAGCAAAACTTCTGCGAGAGGTTAGCGCTGCTACTATGCGGTTGGAAGAGGAGAAGAAGACGGCATATAGAGAAAAAAGTGCTCTAAGGGAAATGGTTAACTCTGCGTTAGAAGAACTAGAAGAGAAAACGAAACTGATTTGGGATTTGCGGATGAAGAACAAAGAGTCAAGAATTCGTATTTCCAGCCTCGAGACTGAGAAGCGAGGGATGGAGGAATGCGAGAGGGAGTACAAAGAAAACATCACAAGTGAATTGAACTGGCTGAGGCAGGCTTTGAAAGCTTCAGAAGAAAAAAATGAGTTCTTTCAGTCCAAGATTGTATCAGCAAAGCAGGAGAACTCTGAATTGATAAGGGAAAATCATAGGCTCAAGATTGAAGTGCTTCAGAAGGAGACGGACGAGATGAGTCAGTACCGTGAAATGGATGTGTCCTCTAGGCCGTTAACGGTGAGACATGTTCTCTATTCTTTCTTTTTAAATTTAACGTAAAACCTATCAAAAACTGCCGCCAACGATGATTTTGCTTAAGCATGCACGCCTATTCCATATAGTATCCCTCCCGCTTCCCGCTCTCTTGCCTCCTCCTTCGCCACCAGCTGCACAGAAATTTGCTTGTCTTTCACAAAAGTGAACAAAAAAGCCAGTCTGCTATAGGACTGATACGAGCTGCATGCTTTATTACTTAGACCATCTTAAGTAAACATTACCTCACTCTAACGGAAGCTAAGGTTATGTGTAAGACCAAAAGCGTACGCCACTGATAAGACTAGTTTTCGAAGAAACAAGCTTACAAATTTATCAACCATTCTAACATTCTTTGTGTTTCTGTTCTTACTCTTCAGTGGGCCGCCTTAGACGTGAGAAGACAGCAAACACTTGAAAAGATACGAGCTCTAGGCAGTGAAATAAACCTTGGCCTCACTGACAGTCGCCATGGAGATATCCATACGTCACAGTGGTCTAGCAGCAAACGGTAAGCAATGGACGTAAAGATGTTCTAACTTTTGTGTTTGTGGTTAAATTGGTACGATGTGGCATTTCAATGAAAGCTCCCCAGCAGTACGTCTCAACCCAATTTTTTTCTTGTCTTTCACTATTTCACTAAATGGAATTTGTTTTTAACTGAAAGAAAGTAAAGCCAATTTACAGGCTAGGTCTTTTGTGTTACTGTGGACCAGTTTCATCCACCGAACTATAGGGAGGAAAGAAGATTATTATAATTTTCTTCCTGGGATTGAAAGTGTTAAGCCTAACCAATATTTCCTTTTTTAATTTTCAGAATCCCTGGGGAACAGTCTAAAGAAAGCTTTCCCTTGCGGCGACTGGAAACTACTAATCGAACAACCGTTAAACCTCCAAGAGATGTGATCGAGAGAGACTGGACCCCATCCAGAGTCCCTAATAATATTTTTCTATAAAATCTGAATACAACTAAAATTATCCTCCTATTTCTGTGATAAACTTGATAAAATAGTCAGCAACATAAATTTAATTACCCAGTTCTTATGTAAAAATAAAACAAGTAAAAAAGTTTTTGAAATATTTGGAAAAATTGTTATTACCTATTTGCTAAACATAGAGTGATTTCAATTTATTTCTCATCAGGAAAAAGATTAACATTCTGACCTTTTTGTTTTCAAATTAACAAACGAAAAAGAGCGTCGAATTTTTTCTAAATTGTGTTCATATTAGATTTTCAATTATTTAAATTCAGTAACATCCTAAAATGCGACAAATGATGGCAAATTCGATGTGGCAATTACAGACCTTTATATTATCAAATCTAATATGAACACGCCCTAATTATCCACCAGATATTTCACGAGTTAGAGAAATCACTCTACATTCACTGTTATTTCGGACTCGTTTGCTAAAAAAAATTTCAAATTATATATCTAATGCCAAGCATATTGACTTTTACAATGTAAATATGTAAATAGGTATTTAATAGAAATATTTGTTTATATTTGTTTTTTATTTTTATTTTTAATAAATGTATTGTTAAATATATGTGAGTGGGAAATTTTCCACACAGCAAAACGCAAACTGCGATATGTGAATTTCAATAGAAAAATCATGATAAATTTGTTTGAGTCTCCTCTGATTTTTCAATCCGAAATATTCAGACATCTTCCGAAGTCTTCAAAAAAATAGACGGTCAAAAAACAGAGGGTCATGGGCTGAGAGGAGGGAGACTGGGACTAAGAAAATGCATTTTGACCAGGAAATCAGTGCTGAAACACGCATAAATTTGGCCAGCGGTGTTGAGTACAGGCTTTTCAAAATGGCGACCATTTCAATGAATTTCCCAGTTAGGAAAACGGAGCTTGCTTTGCTTTTGCAACCCGCTACCAGTTGTGTGCGCTCTAGAACGGAAGTGGCCATTTTGAATGCCTGACCACTATCGAGAGGTGGGGTACCGGGAAAAGTTTGGGATTCCAGGGAATTTACAAGGAGCTTCAACCGTTATACGAAGATTTCTGCGTTCCAGATGAACTAATAACAGGACGGACATTTAAGAGGCCATGGCAGTTTCTTCTAAAATTGACGGAAATAGACTGGGCCTTAAAAAAGGGTCAGCGAAAAAATGTGGTCGCTGTTATGATTGGTTGTCCTTTGTAATTGCTGTTATCATATGATTCGTCTTAAGCACGTGCTATGTAATTCCAATTCAGAATAAAACTCTTGTTGAAGACAGACGTGTATTCAGTCTCTATCTCTGCAAATCATATATAACAGTCGCTAAGTTCGGTGTAGCCCAAGATAAGTATGGAGCAAGGTGAGACTGGTCCAGGCCCCATATTAGCCTGCAGGCCAACACCGACAGGTAACTCTGGGTACGAGAGATATTTGGAGTCACTGCTATCTCCCCCATCCTGCCGACTCTTTTCCAGGGTCTCTCATCTCCTCACCCCGATGGAGCGAGAAAAGAAAAACCTCTGGGACGCTGGGAGCGAGCGCGTGCTCCTTTAATTTTGAAACAACATTCAGAAGAGGGTCCACAATAGGGTTCTCAGATCCCGCCATCCCGCCCATTTTTTCCTGTTAATCCCGCCATCCCGCCTATTTTTGCCTGTTAATCCCGCC
>Ga0126336_10000005_pt1 | contig 41746 bp, 12 predicted proteins | sample SidCmetagenome_FD_92530 | JGI IMG/M metagenome (GOLD analysis project Ga0126336, IMG submission 92530) | Coral microbial communities from El Islote,Puerto Morelos, Mexico - Siderastrea C C metagenome | ecosystem: Host-associated > Invertebrates > Cnidaria > Coral | place: El Islote,Puerto... | reverse complement strand
TGGAGAAACTAAATGCAGAACAATGGATAATACAAACCACAAACCAAGAAGAGCTCAATACAGAACTGCCAACTCCACCGAACAAGCTTTCGACAGACAAGATACGCTTTCTGCACACTCAAGAAAAACAGAAAGAGGAAAGAGTAAATGTGTCGTCACCGGGTCGGCTAGTAATTCCCGAATTTAGCCAGCACAGCTCAACAACAGACGTCCAAGAGGTAGTCCCTCCTCCTAAAGTGGAAAAGCGAAAGACAGAACAATGGATTACACAAACCACAAAACAAGATGAGCGTAGATCTGAACAGCCTGCTCCACCGAAAAAGCTTTCGACTGACAAGCTACAATTTCTGCACCTTCAAGAACAACAGAACGTTGAAAAGGTGAATGTGTCGTCACCAGGTCGTCTGGTCATTCCCGAATTTACTCAGCACAGCTCCACCATAGAAGTTCACGAGGTATCACCGCCCACTAAAGTGGAGAAACGCAATGCAGAACAATGGATAACACAAACCACAAAACAAGAAGAGCTCAATACAGAACTGCCAACTCCACCGAACAAGCTTTCAACAGACAAGATACACTTTCTGCAGACTCAAGAAAAACAGAAAGAGGAAGGAGTAAATGTTTCGTCACCGGGTCGGCTAGTAATTCCCGAATTTAGCCAGCACAGCTCAACAACAGAAGTCCAAGAGGTAGTCCCTCCTCCTAAAGTGGAAAAGCAAAAGACAGAACAATGGATTACGCAGACCATAAAACAGGAAGAGCTCCGATCTGAACTGCCTCCTCCACCGAAAAAGCTTTCGACAGACAAGGTGCAATTTTTACGCTCTGAAGAGCAACAAAACGTTGAAAACACCAAGGTGACGTCACCTGGTCGGCTGGTTATCCCCGAATGTGGTCCCCCCAGCTCAACTATCGAAGTGCAAGAGGTACTCCCTCCTCCTAAAGTGGATAAGCAAAAGACAGAAAAATGGATAACGCAGGTCACAAACCAAGAAGAGCTCAGATCAGAACTGCCTTCTCCACCAAACAAGCTTTCGAAAGACAAGATACACTTTCTGCAGACTCAAGAAAAACCGAAAGAGGAAAGAGTAAATGTGTCGTCACCAGGTCGGTTGGTCATTCCACAATTTAGTCAGCACAGCTCAACCACAGAAGTCCAAGAGGTAGTCCCTCCCCCTAAAGCGGAAAAGCGAAAGACAGAACAATGGATTACGCAGACCATAAAAAAGGAAGGGCTCCAATCTGAACTGCCTCCTCCACCAAACAAGCTATCGGCTGACAAGGTGCAATTTTTACACTCTGAAGAACAACAACAAGTTGAAAACGTCAAGGCGACTTCACGTGGTCGGCTAGTCATCCCCGAATTTATTCACCACAGCTCAACCATCGAAGTCCAAGAGGTAGTCCCTCCTCCTAAAGTGGATAAGCAAAAGACAGAACAATGGATTACGCAGACCATAAAACAAGAAGAACTCATAACTGAACTACCTCCTCCACCGAAAAAGCTGTCCCCAGAGAAGGTGCAATTTCTGCACACTCAAGAGCAACAGAGTGTTGAAAAAATACATGTGTCATCACCTGATCGGTTGGTCATTCCAGAATTTAGCCAGCACAGCGCCACCATAGAAGTCCAAGAGGTATCGCTGCCCCCAAAAGGGGAGAAACGCAATGCGGAACAATGGATAATACAAACCACAAACCAAGAAGAGCTCAATACAGAACTGCCAACTCCACCGAACAAGCTTTCGACAGACAAGATACACTTTCTGCAGACTCACGAAAAACAGAAAGATAAAGGAGTAAATGTTTCGTCACCGGGTCGGCTAGTAATTCCCGAATTTAGCCAGCACAGCTCAACAACAGAAGCCCAAGAGGTAGTCCCTCCTTCTAAAGTGGAAAAGCGAAAGACAGAACAATGGATTACGCAGACCATAAAACAGGAAGAGCTCCGATCTGAACTGCCTCCTCCACCGAAAAAGCTTTCGACAGACAAGGTGCAATTTTTACGCTCTGAAGAACAACAAAAAGTTGAAAACATCAAGGTGACGACACCTGGTCGGCTGGTTATCCCTGAATTTGGTCACCCCAGCTCAACCATCGAAGTGCAAGAGGTAGACCCTCCTCCTAAAGTGGATAAGCGAAAGACAGAACAATGGATTACACAGACCATAAAACACGAAGAGCTTCGATCTGAACTGCCTCCTCCACCAAACAAGCTGTCGGCAGACAAGGTACAATTTCTGCACAGTCAAGAACAACAGAGCGTTGAAAAGGTGAATGTGTCTTCACCAGGTCGGTTGGTTATTCCAGAATTTAGCCAGCACAGCTCAACCATGGAAGTCCAAGAGGTATCACCGCCCCCAAAAGTGGAGAAACGCAATGCGGAACAATGGATAACACAAACCATAAAACAAGAAGAACCCAGATCTGACCTGCCTCCTCCACCGAAAAAGCTTTGGAGTGACAAGGTGCAATTTTTGCACAATCAAGAACATCACAGCGTTGAAAAGGTGAATGTGTCGTCCCCAGGTCGTCTGGTCATTCCCGAATTTACTCAGCACAACTCCACCATAAAAGTTGAAGAGGTGTCGCCGCCCCAAAAAGTGGAGAAACGAAATGCAGAACAATGGATGACGGAGACCATAAAGCAAGAGGAACTCAGATCTGAACTGCCTCCTCCACCAAACAAGCTTTCGACAGACAAGATACACATTGTACAGACTCAAGGAGAACAGAAAGAGGAAAAAGTAAATGTGTCGTCACCGGGTCGGCTAGTAATTCCGGAATTTAATCAGCAAGGCTCCACTATAGACGTGCAAGAGGTATCGCCGCCCCCAAAAGTGGAGAAACGTAATGCAGAACAATGGATAACGCAGGCCATAAAACAAGACGAGCTCAGTTCTGAACTGCCTCCTCCACCGAAAAAGCTGTCGGCAGACAAGGTGCAATTTCTACATACTGAAGAGCATCAGACAGTTGAAAAGGTCCATGTTTCGTCTCCTGGTCGGCTGGTCATCCCTGAATTTGGTGAGCACAGTTCCATCGTTGAAGTCCAAGAGATATCACTGCCCCCAAAAGTGGAGAAACGCCATGCGGAACGATGGATAACGCAGGCCTTAAAACAAGAAGAGCTCAGATCTGAACTGCCTCCTCCACCAAACAAGCTGTCGGCAGACAAGATGCAATTTCTACACAGTCAAGAAGAACAGAGAGGTTTTTGCAGCTTGTATCCAGGGAGACTTGTTATTCCTGATTTTACGCAGCACACTTCTTCAGTAGAAGCTCAAGAGGTATCGTGGCACCCAGAAGAGGAGAAGCACAACTCGGAAAGGTTGATATCACAAAGTATTCAGGAAGAAGAGCTTAGATCAGAACGGGCTTTTCCAGTAAGAAGGCTATCAGCAGATAAAACACAATTTCTTCAAACAGGAGACACAAAGCAATATGAAAAGATACACGTCTCATCGCCAGGTAAAATTGTCTTTCCCGACTTCAGTCAGCACAGCTTCTCTGTAGTAGTTGAAGAGACGTCCACGCCGCGTAGAATAAAGAAAGGAGACGTTGAAGAGTGGATGACACACTCTTTTACACAGAAAGAGCTCAGATCATTGCCGCTCCCTTCATCGAGCAGGCTTTCAGCAGACAGGTTACAATTTTTGCAGAAGCAAGAGACACAGAGAGATGAAGAAGTCAATGTCTCGTCACCTGGTAGGCTAATCATTCCCGACTTCGAGCAGCACACGTCCACCATAGAGGTTGAAAATGTATCGCCTCCCCCAAAAGTGGAGAAACGCATTTCGGACCAATGGATAACGCAGACCATAAAACAAGAAGAGCTCAGATCAGAACTTCCTCCTTCAACAAACAAGCTGTCAGCGGAGAAAATGGAATTTCTTCAAAACCGAGATACAAAGCATATGAGAAGGTCGAATATTTCACCCCCTGGAAGACTTAGTGTTCCTGATTTTGACCAGGATGTCTGTTCCATCGAAGTGGATGTAACTCTACGTCCCTCCAAAGCAGACAAACAACATTCCGTGGCATGGGTAACGCAACGTAGGTCACACGAAGAGCCAAAATCTGAATTGCCGCATCCAGTAAACAAACTGTCAGCAGAGAAAATGGAATTTGCTCACAGCCAAGAAGCACAATCAGGAAGAATGTCGGAAGGACCCTCCCCTGGAAGACTTGTCATTCCAGATTTTGGTTCTCACAGCTTTTCTTTTGACGTACAGAAATTTATCCCGCATCCAAGAGTTGAAACACGCAACACCGAACAGTGGATAACACAGGCTACAGCAAACGAAGACCTGAGATCAGAAAAGCCGCCTTCAACAAACAAGTTGTCAGCAGAGAGACCGCAATTTGTTCATACCCAAGAGACGCAGACAGCTAGAGTGTCTGACGGAACAGCACCCGGAAAACTTGCAAGGATGCATGGAGCAATGCCTGGAAGGGTTGTTATTCCTGATTTCAATAAGCAGAGCTCTTCTATTGAAGTACACGAAGGATCACCACGGCCGAAGGTGGGGAAACTCAAAGCCGAAGAGTGGCTAACCCACTCCATGACACGAGAAGAGCTACGATCACTACCAATACCTTCAACAAACAAGCTCTCAGCAGATAAAGTAGAATTTCTTCAAAATCAAGAAACACAGGGAGTTGAAAGGGTAGATGGATCTTCACCTGGCAGACCAGTGATTCCTAAATCCAATCAACAAAGCTTGTCTGTAGAGGTAAACGAAGTTCCACGGTCTTCCAAAATGGAGAAACGTAATTCTCTAAAATGGGTAACAGACATGCACACGGAAGAACTCAAGACAGATGTCACTTGTGCAAGGAACAAGCTTTCAGCAGATAAATTGCAGTTTGCTCAAGGTGAAGAAACGGCCAGAATGTCGCATGGTTCATCACCTGGAAAAATTGTCATTCCTGATTATGGCGCTCACAGCTTTTCCATTGATGTTCAAGAAGTGTCTGCACCTCAAGGAGCGAAGAAACGTAACAGCAGTGCAGATCAGTGGATAGCACATACTGCAGCACACGAAGAGCTGAGAAGAGATGATACTTCTTCCACAAACAAGTTCTCAGTAAAAAAACTACATTTTGTCAACACACAAGACGCGCAGCAAGAAAGAATGTCGCATAACTCAACACCTGGAAAACTTGTTATTCCTGATTTCAGTCAGCACCGCACATCTGTTCAAGTTCATGAGGCATCACCGCCTTCAAAAGTGGAGAAACTTAATGCGGACCATTGGATGACCCACTCCATGACACGAGAAGAACTCAGATCAATGCCATTACCCTCAACAAACAAGCTGTCAGCAGACAAAGGGCACTTTCTTCAGAAGCAAGAAACACAGGAAGTCGAAAAAGTGGATGGTTCTTTACCCGGTAAACTGGTCATTCCTGATTATGGTTCTCACAGCTTTTCTGTTGAAGTACAAAACTCTAAGGGCGATAAACAGAATGTCCAACCATGGAAAGCGCAAAGCATTACTAATGAAGAGCTCAGATCGGAATTGCCTTCTTCAGCAACCAGGCTGTCAGCCGATAATGTGCAGTCTCTGCAAACACAAGAGTCAGTTAAAACGGTGGACCGTTCGTTTCCTGGAAAGCTTGTCATACCTGCTGGATTTCACTGAAACTCAATGCCGAACAGTAGTTCACGCACGAACAACAAGTACATGTACAGTCGAATAGACATGTCTTTGCAGGAAAAGTGCCACTGTTTAGTTACATAAGAGACACGCCCCAGTTATAACACTGGTTGGTTAATTATTTCTACATTTATTCACTACCGCTTTTCCACTACTGAGTTATATGCTTGGTGGACAGTTGAATTAACTTAATCACATATCTTAGAGTTTTTTCTAAAGTGAACTCTTCTCCCCCCCAACCCTGTGGTCAGTGGACGGAAAAGGCAGATTAGTGATACCGGTGAAAGTTAGTTCACCTTTATCCTCGCGTTCCTGAAAATAAGCCCGAAATAATATTACAGGGTAGTGATTTGACATTTTAACGTTGTAAATACCTGTTACTTTTGTTTATATTCAGACATGGAGTATTTTAAACGAACACTGAATTGTTTGGTAGTCAAGGGCATATTATAAACTGGCTTGGCGCTAAAAAGTATACCTAAATAAAATAGTATTTCGTTTAAAGATACTTGTCCACCAGTTCTTTCCATTCAAGCTTACAGTATGCTAATAATAATAGACCGGTTTTTGCGAAGAAAGCATTTTTCTAAGACTCGGCTTTACCAAGCTGCATGTTTCTTCTACTCTTACTAGAAAAGCTTATGCTATCGAAATTATGACAAGTCATTTAAACCTACCAAATGATGATTTTAACGAGTTCCACAGCAATGACAGCACAGGCAGTGTTTCATGCACCGTTTTATCAGCCGCCATTTTGTGACGTGACCTCTTGACAGTGCGCTCGAAATGTGGCTTGGGTAACGTTATTGCCGGGTCACGCGATCTTCCAGATCAGACTGGAGTGTTACGGTTGCAACTTCGGCCAGGTTATTGCGCGGCTATAGCCTCCTCCGCCAGACATTTCGAGATGTCCACTGGAAGGAGTTTTCAAAAACTAAATTCCACATGCCTATCATTATGTTTCTGGGTGGAGTTTTGATTGTTTCCTCCCGTTTTTTTACGTTTTTCCTAGACACTGCTGAAGATCTTAATTTAAGGCGTTTCCGTCACCGAGTACCTCAAATTAACATGAGAACAACTGCCAAGCAATTTTATTTAATAAATTTTCAATCTCCGTTGTTGGATTTCTGGTTTTTCATTGGTTCATCTCACACAGGTTATCAGCGAATTAACCTGCTCTTTGCCTTATAAGGAAACTGAATGCCAAGCCAAGTACCGCGGCGTTCAAAAGTTTTCCCCTCGAAGCAAAACTTATGTCCAAAAGTCTTGCCCAAAAAAATCAACGATTACCGAGTTAATAATTTGATAAAACAATAATTCGTTTTGCTCTCTTTTGCTGCGTTTTGCTGCCTTTTCAAAGTGCTACTAAAATAGACGAAAGTGTCTCTATGCTGCCCCCTAAATAATTCGGCCACATGAGACTGCTTTCGGATCTCAAATGTGGGGAATAAGACTTCTTTCCTTAAAACGTTCTGCAACTCAATTGCAACTGACTTAGTTATTCATGAATCCAGCAGTTCTCGTAAGCCCATCTAATTGCATTGAACCACCCCCACCCTGTAAAATGTCTGGAAGCAGGTGCATTGTTTGTAGGCCACACGCTGTTGTTTCTGTTGTTTGTTTGTTTGTTATTTTCCTAACCACTACTGCACTCAAAGTCCCTGTACTAAAACTCAGTGGTTTTCTCCATTGATAGCAAACTTGAGAACTTACACAAGTGAACAGATTTTAAAATGAATTTGATCTCTGCGTGTTCAGGTCATTATAGCTTGGTTTTTTTTATACTTGAAACAACTTAAAACTTGAACTACTAAACACCTTAAAACATATTTTTGTAGCCTCGAGGGTTGCTCGCGACTGAGTGACGCTTATTAAAAACTGTCTATCGAATTACAAAGTGCTAAGAAAGCACGCTGTCATAACTTGTCATAGCCATAAAAGAAATTAAGTTGTATAATTGGACAAAACTAGACAGGAAAAAGAAAAAAATCAAATAAGCGAGAAAATAAGACGTTTCGATGACAACGTGGTATAATTTCCATTTTATTTTTTCATTCTTTTTCATTAGTCCAGTCTCTGGATGGACTAACATCCCATCTAGGGGAGAGTAACGCTACTGCTAATTGCTTCGTTCTACAGAAACCAGGGGTATGCCTTTACTGTCCTGAAGAAAGCATTTTCTATATCCAAATCGAAATTTAACATTTGTAAATACGTCGAGTTGGTTGATTAGTGATCTGTCAAACTGTCTCTGAGGAAGAGAGTAAATTTGTCGTACAGGGTATTTTAGATGACGCCTTTTCACGACAGCTGTGCATATTTATAAGCTTGAACTCTTTAAAATACAATGAAAAAGGGAAACGCGACAAAAAATTCTTTGCACATCTTCTCTAATATATTTACTTTGTTTTGTTCAGAAGAAAAGAACAGTAACTATACTCTAAAATAAAAATGGTTTTTCTAACCTTTTAACTTCCAAAGTTATGTGTCTAACATTCGAGTCTGTAAATAAAATCCTAAAGTGTCACAATTCAAATGAAAGCTACTGAGCACTACTTTTCTGTAGTACTGTTTATTACGCTGTACCAGGTGGTTCTAACTGCTGAGTTTGTGGATGAAATCCTAAAGTGTGACCATTCAAATGAAAGCTACTGAGCAGTACTTTCCTGTGGTGTCCTTTATTATGCTGTACAAGGTGGTTCTAGCTTTTGAGTCTGTGGATGAAATCCTTAAGTGTGACAACAGCACTCAAATGAAAGCTATTGCCTAGTACTTTCATGTGTGACTGTTTTAAAAGTTCTTTTTGCAATGTGAAAATTGTGATTTTTCTTTTGTTTTGAACAGTTTGACCATTGTCACGAATGAAAAGGGTTCAAGGGGTGGTAAAGAAAAAGTTTCCCGTTCTGCATGAAAAACAATTCTCGTGCCAATCGCGCATAAACAGAGGCAATAACAGGCGGCACAGTTAAAAAGCTCTATTTATTACTAAAACAACGTTCTGGGCGATTCGAAGGTTTATAAACAATTATATGGCAAAGAAGACAAGATGCATAATTTATGGCAGGTGGCATTTTCAGCAACTAAACCCCCGAGCTTTTCTCTCTCGTCGATGCTTTGTCGCGATAAATCGCATATTTAGTAGACTTTTTAACGCTTAAAGCTACAGAGTTTACTTTTCTTCAACAACGGATGATTGCAGCGAAAGTTAGATTCGAACAAGTCCTGAATCCTCTGCAAATCGAAAACTGAAGTTTATTTGTCGGAAAAGTGTTGATAAACACGTCTTTTGGCAGCCAGCAAACACCATAAAACAGTATGTAGGCTAGCTCTTTCACACATTTTGTCTGCAGACATATTCCTAACTGATTTTAAATCACAAAAGCATACTCGCCAACAAAACGTTAGGACATCACGTCTTCAATAAAAGTACCACTGATACAGTGAAATCTTCCCCGCTGAAAATTTGCAAAGCATTCAAAGTTCAAACGCCAATGGAACTGAGGAGAAATTAACAGTCACCCTGCGCTGCAAAAAGTACATTTCGTACATTATATCTTAAGGACTTCTACTGTTCTTTCGCGGCTTTGAAAAAAAATAAAAGACATAGTACGAAATATCTTAAGTTTCCTATGGTAAACAGACGCTGCTGGAACTGCGGGGAAATTCTTGCAGCTTACAGCGGCGAATGTTGAATCATTATAACATAAAGGAGTAAAACACAATCGTATTCTTGCTGTTTTTTCCGAGCTCAATAAAATGACAACTTCTTGTTCAAGGTGGAATATATCCCAACAAGCCCAGCAGGAGATATTTTTCACCGTCCTTAAAGGGGGATTTCTTCCACGGCAGAGGTTGCAGCACTAGTACATCATAAAGGAATCAAACCCCTTCGGAGTACTTCCGTGTCTCTCCGGGCTTGACAACTTCGCCGCTTCTTCTTCAATTTTGGCTAAGATCTCCTCGAAAAATAAACCGTTATCGAACATTTCTGTATGTCGATATAGAGGATTGATGTGTACCGTCCTGTTTTGCATTTCCTCCCATAAATTGCTCTCACTTTTGTGTTTTTTCACCGGCCTTGCCTTTACGGACTTCATCTTGCGGTACACGTCAGTTTCGGTTCGTCCTCGTTCTCGAATCTTCGAGCGTCCATCCAGTTTCCACGAAGCAGAACTGTGAGATGTCCCCATAGTATTGTTACACTTTCGCGTTGACGAATCCAAAATAAAACTTGTTCAGTTTACTAACTACGTAAACAAGAACACGTCTGAAACCGAAAACTTTAAATACACAATCAATCAGTCATGTGTCCATTAATTCCAGTAGGTTCATAGTTTCAAAGTCGATCATCAACGTCGACAACAAATAACTTCTTCTCTGCCAAAATTTCTTCTATAAGGAAACTAACTACGGCGTCCCGAAAGAATGCCAAACATTTCCTGCAGGACAACAGAGTTTTTTTAACCCCAGCAGTGCACGAGATTTCGTCGCATAAATATTCTGGGAGTCCTTCTCGAGCTTCTTCCGTTCTCATTTAACAATCTGTGTCACTGTATTTTTGTAGGCTCTATCCCTGCCAACGCAGAAGTCCAAACGAACCAATAGAAAACTCGGATACTAACAAGGCTATAGAAAGACTTAATTCAACAGCAATTGTCGTGAATTGGGGATTGTCATAACACCGGGACATCGTACTGAATAATAATGAGATGTAATAAATATCAATTTTTCCGTTCATTTGTGCAACAAAATATGAGAACTGGAAGCTATAATTCAATAACTCACACCACTGTGATAGAATGACTTCCGTTACTTGTAGCAAGTAACAACTCTTTCAAGGCTTCCTTCGCTGTAAGAAAATTTTGTTTGCAACAGAATTCGCTAAAATAGTACGACATAGCGCGTTTAGAATGCCAGTATTTTTGTGACGTCACACGCACAGCCAGAAAACAACACGTTTGTTTGTTTTGCCTTGCAGCTTTATAATATTTTTCAAAAGTCAGATTCACACACTGAAAGCGTGCAAATGAGACATATGTTAATATTATGAGTAGCTGTATAAAGCTAACATGCTATAGTTCCGCCATTGGCGCAATTTTAATAGCTGGCTAAAGAAAAGATTTTTTTTTAGCCAGGATTTTGTTGCCAGAGACGCCTTCAAAATTCGCGACCGCATGTAAAATGATTTTGAGACGATTTTGTTTTATTCTTTTAATTCTAAATGATAAAAGTACAAGAAATGCAAGAAAATCCAAAAACAGAACTGCGATATCAGCTGAAAAGTCCATTTTACAGACGCCTTTGATTTGCACTCAGAATCAATTTTAAATTCAGTACACTAGCTAAGTAGACGACATGGATTTCTTTAAAATGCTTCTTTCCTGCATTTTAATTTGGCTTCTCTCAAACTGTAACCTCTGAACAAGACAAACAAAAAACCTCGGTTAGCTTTTACACCCGCAGGCTTAGCGATCACCAGCTTTTGCACTGCCAGGCCCAGCTCTATAACGGGCAGTTTATTAAACAATGGTAGACGAGGATTAAGAGAGCCTTGTTCAAGGTGGTAATTCCGAATAGCTAAAACGGTCAAAATCTGTACTCAATTTCACACCAAAATGGTGTGCAATAACTATGCCTCAGAAGTCCACAAAAGCTGTAACAAAAAGTGCTTTTCAGGGCCACGTACGTACCTTAGACATTAACTTTACGAGGGAGTAGCCGTGCACTCCCATATTCACGATTCACCGACAGAGCACTATATACACACATCCGTTTATGAAAAAATACACTACTCCAGTGCCCAGTTTTCAGACATGTCTTTACTAACAATTCCCTTGGGAACTTGGAATTCCAAATAAGCATTTTGTGCTGTGATTTTCCTGCATTCTTTTTGAAAAAGCTGATCATACCCCTCATCAAAGTACTCTGAGATGTCGGTTTCTTCAGTGCCGAGCGGCTTCTCCAGCATCTCCACCAGGGATGACAAGCCTGGATAGTAATGACTCTGCAAAGTTTTCAGTTCCCACAGTGAGCTTTTAAGTGCATTACATTTGGCAGGATCTGGCTCATCAGCAATAAATGGATCACCTTCACAAGAATCTGATGTATCTTCACTTGCATCTCGATCAAGCAACAGCATTCCTGACTAAAAAACAAAACAAACAAAGACCATTTTTGAACCAGCAACAAAATGCACTTCAGCTGCTCTTCAGCTGTGTGAGCCAAATGCACTTTTTTCAAAGGTTACTGATAAAAACTCAATGTCCATGTGTGATAAATTATCCGAATAGTTTTATGAGGGTTATTCACAACTTGAACAAACTTATGGTTTTGACAAAAGCAAGCTAAAATGTCAATAAAAGAGTTCACGAATGTCTTTATCTTCAACTATACCCTCAACCTAGTTAACTTTGCATTTAACACTGAGTGCAATGTAGAATAACATGTCACTATGTCTCTGACGATAACATGCAATTAAGACAGAATATTAGACATCTTTTGGGGGGTGATTATTTAATAATCACTCCTAAAAGATGTCTCACTTTCTGTCTTGATTGCATGTAACGATCAGAGACATAATGTCATGTTATTCTGACTACATTTTTTGGGGGATGATCATCATTAAAAATGAGCAAATATGTGTATTATAAGCAAGAAAATGCCATATAGTACTTTAGGGACTTAAAGGCAAGATAAAGATACCATGAGATCAAAATCCAAGACCAAAACCTGTTCTTAACAGCATTTGAGAAAAACTTGGAACTCCTGTTTCCCCTTCGAACAAGCAACTCAGAAACTCTGCTTGCCCAAGCCAGTTTCCCGCTTGCCCATGTTTAAAACAATTCTAAAAATCCATAATAAAAATTCACAAAAAATACAAAGGAAGTTATTTATGACTTCAGTCTTTAGATATTTTTTTTAATTTGTGCAAAACTTTATTGAACTTTCTCCTTACGAATCTTACAATCACTACCATGGTCATTATCACTACCAATAACTAAGTTATACTTAACTACAAAGAGTGTCAATTTGTGGCAAAATATGTAATGCACAAGATGCAAAAAACGTTTCTGAGGTTAGGTGCACTTTTAATGTATAATTCTTCCAACTTACTTGCTAATAAAATGCTAATAAAATAAATAAATAAATAAATGGAGAGCAATCAACCCTCCCCACTTACACCTTAAAAAATAAAACAGAAAAACAAGAGAAAAAAAGAAGTGAGGGGAACAAACATAAGAAATGTACAATTACACGCACTTATCAACACACGTAAAAGGGGAGGTCTATTGTAAATAAGGTCTATTGTAACTAGAGTGGCTCTCCACTGTTTAGTTACTTTAAGAAAGAATTCATTATACAGTGGAATCCCGATTTTTCGAATACTCGATTATTCAAAACCCCTGATTCTTCGAACCAAAAGTCGTTTCCCTTGGATTTGCTTCAGTCAAACACTGTAATTTAACCCCTGATGTTTTGAATGCTCGATTCTTCGAAACTCCCGATATTTCGAACTAATTCTTTCTTCCTTTAAAAAATTTACATTCGATTTCTTGAAGTTCGAAAACTCAGGAACCAACAAAAAACCTGAATGCAATTAACAAGTTCTGGAGAAGGTGTTTTCCTGCATTTTTTTATTACAAAGCATGTGACAAATCTGTCACTGAAGTCATAAGAAACTACAACGCCATTGTTACACTATCGAGGGTCTTGAATTACTGTACATGATCAAAGTTCCTTCATTTAGTTGCATTTTTAAGGCTCTTGCCGTAGCACATTAATAAATTTTGCTGTTCCTTTAAACCATGGAGTACAGGGTACTTTTTTCTGATACAGAAACGGGAAGGAAATGCAGTCAAGAGTCCGCGCAAAATTACAGACACATGTATCAGTACAATACTGGTTTTGTTCTGCCAAAATTGGCTTAAATCCTTAAATTTTCGTTTTGTTTTAAATGCACGTTTTGTTGGTAAATAAAGATGGTTCACACATTAACAAGAGTGATATACCGTTGTTGTCTGCCTTATTGGATCTTATAAAACCACACCACGGTAAAACAGGTGTGATTTGATGCCACCTTCGATTTTTCGAACTCCCGATTTTTGGAACCTATTTCCATTTCCCTTGGAGGTTCGAAAAAACAGAATTCCACTGTAGTTAAGAGGCAACTCTAAAGTTTTGCAGGAATAAAAATAATATTTGACCTGCAGCAGGAGAAGATGCAATTTTTTCTTAAGATAAGAGGTCAAGAAGGGATATGCTGGTATTTGATTTAGGAGTGCTTCATATGGGGAGATGTAAAGAGCTGCACGATGGTGCATGCCAAACCATTGCAAAGAGGCATCTAAAAGTTCTAAGAAATTTCGACATTTTAAAAAGTTTTGGAATCAGTTTTGGTACACATGGAGCATTTATCATCACTTGCAATCACAAAGAGTTTTAATTCCTTTTTTGTGACAAGGAGACACTGGAACAATTTGAATGAGAACTGCCGCAATTTATTGTCAAATGTGATTTGCTACTATTTACAATGGTGGAGTCCCAGCTATTGGCCACAATGGGAACTGTTTTCCTCCAAGAATTTATCGTTGTTGGAATGCAGGTAGAATTAGACAAATAGTTGTTAAAAATGTTTACATCAAAATTCTTCGAAATGAATAATTGATTTATTTTCAGAGAGAAAGAATAAGTTCGTAAAATCATAGTGAATTTTAGGCTGCTCAGCAGACGTTTGTTTCAGGCGACTAGGGATAGCTGAGGTAATTTGATGATATTGTAAAAAATTGGTTTTAATGTTATATTCTTCCTTAAACTGATTAAAGGGAAGAAAGCCTCCTGTGTCACTCAACAAGTCATTGATGAAAATGACCTTTTGCTCATACGAACTCTTCCAAAACAGTGGTTGCTCATCAATAAGTATGTCCTTAATATTCCACAAAATGAGCTCCCATTTCAATGGGGCTTCATAGTTAATATGTAGCTCTTCAAAGAAAGCGAGGAGTTCCCAATAAAATGGAGGAAGATTACTGTTTGAAGTCTTTGGATATGAAATCTACATTGTACAATGTATATTTAATCTTGGTGGCTGATGTGTGATGTTTCTCTCTTGAATGTTTGATCTATAATAATACCTGTGATTATTATGGTACATGTACACTGACTACTAATGATAGTACACAGACCTGCACTGTAAGTTGATGCATGGTTTGCTTAGGCCCTTTCCCATCGGGCAAGTTGACAAAAAAGGTTATTTGCCCAGTGTCGAGATCTACTTGTCCCAGATGACCGGTCAAGCCCTGGTTAAAGTGCACCTAACCTCAAAATATTTTGGGGGCTTAAATAAATCACAGCTCCTGTCTCAACAATATTTTGCCTTTTTCTCCTGGAAATTTCACCTTTATTGGGCTGTAAAATTTACTAAAACTTGTGGATATTTGATCCACAACTGAGCTAGTGAGGGGCATGGGTCCAATCCTGAAATGACCTCACAAACTGCTTTGTATCGCTATTTTCAAAGAACTACCGGGGTCATTAAAGGACTAGACCCATGCCCATACTTGCTCGGTCATGAATCAAACGACGACCAGTTTTCGTAACTTTATAGGCCCATTAAGAGTGGAATTTCTGAGAAATATATCGAAAAAAGGGCCTAAAAATATAATATCTGAGACAGGTGCAGAGACTTACCTAAGCGAAAAAATATTTTTGAGGTTAGGTGTACTTTAAATGTATAATTCTGCCAACTTACTTGTTTTCGTTGGATAAGGACCTGTACACCTGGATGCCGCTTAATCAGATTGCAGACAAAGGGGACGGCCAACATAGCACCAGATGGAGGAGCTGTTAGAGCAAGCCGCGACAACCGCTTGACAAAGGCTGCGACCAGATAAGCAGGCAGGTGGGTCGACATCAGGAACAAATCAGTGAGGTGAAAAAACCTTGATTGGTACTTCACATGAAAGATGTTTGGCTCAAACAAGGCATAAAGCTTCTTGAAAAAATCTGGATAGTCCAGGTTGTGTTTGTGAATGAGAACAAAAAGGCTGTTCAGTGCAAGAAGACTGGTTACCCCACCAGTGTTGTAGGAATCAGTTAGGAAGTCCATCAACAGCTTTGGGTCGGTCATGTGGGGTAACACATCGGTGTGAAGGTTGAGTAGAATTTTCTTGTGGATCTCTGATGTCAGGGGAACTGCAAGAAAACTAAGCCACGCCGAGCTGAAGACTTTCTTCTGCTGCTTCAGCACAGTAAAACTGGGCTCCAACTTCTTATCACTATCTTTTCCTTTTTTATTCTTCTTTACCTCAAAGAGAAAGTTGTTAAGATCCTCAGCTTTTTCCTTCATTTTTATCTGGTTCAGCATTGTAAAGACATTTTCCACAAGACACTGTGAGCGGCCTTTGGTATTGGAAAGGTTTCCCAGGAATTTTGACAGATTTTTCAGCACGTAAAACCTTACATCATCATATTCTAAATACTCCACGAATCGCTCAATGCAATACTTCATGCTGTTTGCTCCATCAAATAGTACATCGCAGATTTGTCTAAACAAATCATTCGGGAAACTAGGGGGTGATTTTTGCTTCCCTTCTTCTACAACAAACTTCATCAAAGTGCACAAGGAAAATTCCTTAATGTTCTGCGATCCAACGCTTAACAAATGCAGAAGCCGTTTTAAAGTCAGCAAGTACTTCTCGTGTAGCCAGCAGCTGAAAACATCTTGAGGATCTTGGCTATCTTTCGCTGTTCTTCTTTGCTGAGGAAGAAAATGTAATTTTCCACGTGAACAAAAGGTTGTAAAGATCTTGTGCACTGATCTTACGAATGCAAGCAGAAATTCTTCATCCTGGGTCTCTGAAAGTTCCAGTATATCAACGATGAAGTTTGAGTTGGCATCGCTTTCTAAAATAGCTTTGGTTTTGTCTTTAATTTCCTTGACTTTGCTTGAAAGGTCCAAGGCGTCCGCCATGTTGGCTACCCATGTGTTCTTGTAAAATATTCCGCTGACCAGTAATACTGACCATTCGCCACCAAAGGTGGCTCCCAGGGCGGGAAAAGGTGGCTCCCTACACCCCCTATAGTTTTATGATCGCGCGCGCGCTGATGATGTGAGTTGTACATTATAGTAATCTGCGGGCGCTCACATGAAATCGTGAGATTTTCCTGACATTTAAGACGTCAGCATAGCCAAAAAAAGCAAAGTTAACAGTAAATTTTCTCGCGTTTCCTTCGGTGAATTTTTTTTTAAATTTGCGCATTTTGAGATACTAACGCTACCTTCCACGTCGTATTTTTTGGAAAAATTCTGTCAGAGCAATTCAGTTTAATGGTCAAAAATACGAAATCACGTGATATCGGTGAAACCGTCTGAACGACCCCATATTTTTTCCCCTGCAAAATGTAAGTAAAAATCGTTTTCACAAGTTAGGAAAGTTTAAAAAAATTTCACCGATGGAAAATCAAAATATTAAAGAATAAAGATGAATTAATGGCAAATATCCGTCATTCTTTAGACGTTTTGTTGCCATGACAACGGCCTGTCCCTAAGAAACAAAAACTGAAAAATAAGTGTAATTATTTTGGTAATCTTACTGGCAAATCTCAGGAACAAAGATTGCAAGACAACAGTACTAGGGTTTCTTTTGTAACTCTTATCAAATTTATTACACCTGCCCCCTGCTCTTAAAAGGGAACCTAAAAGATGGCGTTATTATTCTTATGCTATCTGTTTTCTTCCTAGACTGAAACACATCAGAGTGGCCGGATAATACGTTAATACAAGAGATTAATGCGACCATTCCTTCATTATTATCACTTTTTTGTGGTACGAACAAGGGCTCCCGCAGCTACTCCTTTCAGTTTCTTATGTGGTAAACGAAAATCTCCTCACAGGCTTACCATCCTCTCAGTTTGTGTGGTGGGCTGTGCATTTATAATGGCTGTGTCGGTTTATCAAATTAACAAAACTAAAGCCGAAATTTCGGAGTTTTAAAACTGAGGAAAGTGAAATAAAAACTCATCAAATTGCTGTCATGGCGTTTTGATTTGTGTTTCTGTGTTTGTTTTGGCGATTTAAGGCTCGCGAAAGCGATGTTGTCAAAATAACGGTCGGACTTGCTCAAAACGTTTGAGGGATGACCCCGTTAATGCAACCAACGAGCACGTTTTGGAGTCCCAAACTGCCATCGTTTTTATAAATTAAATTTACCATGATTATATGACAACGCTAGATTTATGGTGGCTTGAACTAAACGACTGCACTGACTGAAACAAACAAAAACTGAATTGACACAGAAGGACAAAATTATCCTTAAAACTGCATTTGGTAGCCAGTTTCAAAGTTATTTCGCCCACTTATTGATGCTGTCGGCCTATCCTTGTCCCCTTGTTCCCGTTTTTGTAGGACGTCATAATCCCAGTGGGAATACTCTAGATTTCAAGTGACGGGAAGGCGTGAATGGGGCCATATAAACCCCAAAAGTCCCTCGAGCAAAAACGAAACCCTCCCCGCCCCCCCAAAAAAACCTGGACTAAAATGAAACCCAAAAAATCCCATATACTGAATTTTGAAGCCTTTCACGTACCCAGAAGGGATCAAATGACAACGAAGAATGACAGTACTTTTTGAATGGTCGTGTCAGCAATTAACGTTCTTACAAACAACCCCAAATTTTCTTACCCAAAAAAATCCCGAAAAGTATGAATTTCAAGCCCCGCCAAAAAATCCTTCGCGCCTCCTTGTCACGTGAAATCTAGAGTTCACCCTCCTGGGGTCATAAGTTGACTTCTCGTATTAATTTTTGTTTCAAGATGTTAAACAAGGTGACCAAACGTAACGAATTCAATATTGTTTTTTAGACTTGAGAGAAAAGCAAAAGTTGACGAGAATTTCATTTAATTTTGTCAGCTATTTTTTTAAAGGAAAATTCTGAAGGCAGCTATTATAGCTTCAACTGAAGAAAACGTTTCCCCATTCCCGCCCCAGGCCACGGCCCTTCAATTCGCCTCTCTTCACTGTCGACTCTCCTTTTGTTTTCTTATCACTTCATAACCGCTGATCGACGCTGAACTGATGATTAACAATAGGATTCCACTACCACTCCCCAGCCCGGCATTTACCTTGAAGAAAAAATAACGATTACTTTGAAATTAGCCGTCAATGGACCGGAAGATTTAGAGGAGCACTCCATTCTGATAATCATAACTGAAGAAGACATGCTTTTGAAAGTGCATTGGTATGTACTGCAACTTTGTTAAAAATATGAATATAGTTTTGGAAGAATCCGAATCCGATGGCATAGAAATATTCTTGCTTTCAATTGCAAGTTTTTATCGTTTTATGTCCAATTAGCTTGTTTACGACAATGAATGAAGTTACACATTGTAACGAGTATTATAAGCTGAATTTTATTCAGTAGACATCTTGTTAAAGCTAAGGATAATTTCACATAGAAAAATCGAAGGTTCTTTAAAACTATTTAAGCTTGCATGGGTTTTTCATGTGCTATAAATCATGCTTTCTATTATTCTTTTTAAAATCTTAATTAAACGTCTCGATTACCAACGTTTCGACAGTAACGGTGAAAGTATTAGATCTAGTAATTTTACATTATAGAGTAATTTCTTGTCTTAATTAATTACCATCAAAACCCGGAGAAAACCTATCAATCCAAATTTCAAAACACTTCTAAGAAACTTAGGAACTCATCAAAGCTGCAGTTCACGTCACTGATATTTTCAAAACAATAACAACGTTGCGACAGGTGTTCAACCAGGCTCAGCAGTGAATAAACTCAGAAGTGGATATAAATTATTGCCAAGTTGAAAAAAATATATATGCACGAACTGAGTAAATTAAATACGAAGTGAGAAAGAATTTAGACAAAAGAAAGAACCGTTAATTTATCAGATTTATCGAAAATAGTCATGATCTGGTCGGGCTATGAATCTGATCGGACAATGCTCGAGTTCCCGTGGTGGGAGAACGGGGAGGCTCCGAGGGTACTACCATTGTGTGTAGGATATCCCATCCTCGGAGACCCAGGGGCAGCTAGTTGGGGCGACGGGAATTTCACACGCGAAAGTTCACAGCAAGAATTGCAGAGCCCCGCTCTCCCGTTCTTGTTGTAAGCTTTCGCTCGTGAGAATCCCGTCGCTCCAACTAGTTGCCTCTGGGTCTCCGAGGCTGGGGTTATCCGTACTTTTTGAGTTGCTTACTAGGGGTGAAAATTAATTTATACTTGCTTGCAATTGGTGTGCAAAAAACAAAAAAAAATCCACATCTAAAAACATTATAAAAAACGAGCAAGCACTATGTTCTGTTTCAGTGAGATCCACAGCACAGCCCCCCGGAATTTCTCGATTAGTATCTCCCACCCCATAACCCACCCCCCGGGCTGCGCTCATGGAAACTGGAAATAGCGTCAACGACCGTGACAAAATCGGCGAAGGGCAACTTGGCATGACACTAGAATGCGAGTAAACACGAAGTGTAGGGACGTTTCGGCGATATTAATCGACCATAAACAAATTGAATTCCCCACATTGGTTAACCTAAAGCAATGAGTGGTTTTCCGAAGGTGAATCGAGCCTTTAAATTACTGTTTGTAATCGCGGTTGATGGAGCTGAGAACTTTGGAAGTCATGCGTTCGAAGCGACCTTTCGAATTCGTTTGCAACAGATGAATGAAATGTCCGCTTTCGCTTAACTAAACAATGTCTTTTTGTGTTTTTCTGCAGGTCTCTTCTTCAATCTGAGATGGATTTAAAGTGGGTAATTTCTGAAGAAGAAAGAACACGCCACGATGCTTTATTTTACAGCCAAAAACCTCAAGATAGATATTTATCTGGTGCGATATAATAATTATAAGAAGCTTTTCGCGCGGCTTAGAATATTAAGTCCTTAGCTGTGGCAATCATCACTCATCTTGGCAAATATTTTTAATATTTCAGGGGAACAGGCTCGTTCTTTATTCATACGATCCAAGCTGCCTTTGCCGGAGCTCAGCAAAATCTGGTATGTATGACTTTACTGTAAGAATGTTAGTTCTTAAATGAATTTTCAATTTAACTTAGCGTCACGTCGTAATCGATTTTTCGCGTTCTTCCGCACGATCTTTCATTAAGTGATAAATTTTTTATGGCAATTTTCCATTAGTCTAGATAGCTAGTACATCTTTTAATTTGGAAAGGACTTAAACCGTTAGTATTTGGGTTCCTGCTATGCATAAAAAAGCGGCAGATGCCAAGATTGTGTTCTATTTTTCTAGAAACAACGGGTAGAGGATTGTTTTGAATACAAACTTAACACTTAATATTAACTGTTTCTCCGGGCGAATGCGTTTCCATTGTTTTTGCATATTATCCATAAACCACAATACATTCGTATAATCCCGGTATAATATACGGTATTCCTTGATCTGAAGGATCATTTAAGATTATAACTCATGTGATACCTTTATGTGCATATTTGACCTTGAATTTTTGTTTAGGGTAGCCCCAAGAATTTAGGGTACACCCCCCCCCTCCTTTACGTGCAGAATTTCGTAGATCGGCTTGCCCACGTAGCCTGGGGGTAAATAGCAAGTTGTGGGAAATTATGTAACCTCCACAGTGATAAACATGACTGGTCGTGATAATTAGAGTTTTGAGCGTGGGAAAACTAGTAATGAGATAACTCAACATTAATTTCAGTTATTTGTCTGAAAAAAAGTTACTGTGCTTGTGTCAGCTTACAGTTGGTACAGATGTAGACACTTGAACACACCTGTTTTTACCTATTTCAACAGCTTATAGCATTCGAAAAGCAGTGCTACATGCACCAAGTGCAGAAGTGCTGACAATTACAGTGAAAAAATTTATACAACTTATACTAAGAGGAATAATTAATAAGGCGTTGATAATAATAAATTTATTATCGATTTCTACAGCACAGAAATCCATACAATGTTCAAAATTAAATCAATTTAAGTTTTTCAAAAAATTAAATTCAGACTACACTAACTACCACAAGACATTCAAGGTGAAATAGTTTCTTTTTAAAAGGATGAGTCAGTAAATCCTAGTACGGTGAACCCTCGATTTAACGAAGTACCAAGGGACTGAGGAAATTGGTTCGTTATATTGGGGATTCCTTATATCGAGGTTCTTTATCGTTCGTTATGTACAACCTAAACCCAACCAGAAACAAGTAGGAACGGATAGGTAGTGTTGTACCTGAAGCTGCTTGAATTTTTTGGCTCCAATTTGCTGTGCAGCATTTTTTTAAAGGGAAGAGGATGATCTCATGTTTTTTATGTGTTGCTCGCTGTGCGTGGATTTTTTAAATACAGTTTTCCCTTGCATGAATTTCTTTTGTATTTTGCCCCCCCCCCCCTCCCCATAACATTTCTACTGGTCTTTCCCTTATAAAAGGACAAAGTGCCCTTACATGATCGTGACAACCCTCTCTAAATGTTTTGTAGTCCAATGGAGGCCAGTACTAACAAGAATAGTATCAATTGGTGCTTCACAGCAGAATCAAAGTACAAACTAGTTCTTCAAATAGAATCTTGGGAACTGCATCTTGCATCTTGAGTCTGACAAATCTTGCATAGAGTTAGTCTGTAGAATTATATTGTTGTCGCTGAGAAAAAATAACAACAGATAACTGGTGATGGCAGCTTCACCTTTAAGGTTGGTACACATGACCTGATGCAATGGTCCTGGCGGCTAGTCCCAGAGACCAACTCTCTTTGTATGAAGTACCCAAGTCTGTCAAAAAAAAAAGAGTTGCTGGAACTTGCTGAAAAAATGTTGTTGAAATTTGGTTGCTGTGACTTACTGCACAAATTCAAACTGGTTTGAATTCATATGACTACATGTAGTTGCAGGGGACTTTCCCCTTCAAATTGTGCTCATCTCCTTGTGTTCTGTTCATGTAACTATGGACTGTCCCCATGACCTATTCCCCCCCTGTACACATGCACACTATGCTGGGGACTTGTGACCCCACAGCTTAAGTCCCTTCGTGTAGCAGTGTGTGCGACTTGTAACAGGGACTAGTTAAATTTCTGCAACTAGTTCTGACTCGTGTGTGCCAATCTCTATTCATCCCAGATTCAGGCACTCTAAATTGTAATTACTAATGATAGTTCTGTATAGATGAAACTTGCCAACTGGCCCTACATGTACTTAAAGATGTAAGTTGTATATTTAAACATTGTTAATAATTGAACATTCATTGGTTAATCTGTCATTATTATGAAAGGAAACTTGCCGACGTGACAAGAAACAACATGTTGGACATTTCTGAGTTTGCTGTTGCGATTCATTTGATCCAGAGCCGTCTGAAGGGCACAGACATTCCTGACAAACTGCCAGAAACACTTGCTCCTGTTAATTTACCCCTGATCAATATTCCTGCCTTGTCACATGTGGAGAAAGAGGTCTATGAGAAAGTATTCAAGTGGAAAAGTAATGCAAAAACTGGATTTATTGATGGTAAGTAAAAGGCAGTTTTTCTACAGCTGTAATAAACTGCAAGCAGACATCCTCTTTTACTCAGATCCTATATATAGCTACATGCACTAGACTAGTAGAACTGTAGAAATTATGTAAGTCAACAGTAAAAACAAGTAGGGATTGGGGAGAGGGATAACTGTAATTTAACAGGATAACTGTAGAGTTTCCTTTGTTCTTTGATTACTTATTTCTGACGAACAGAAAATACTGATTGGTCGGCTACTTGTCAATCTGTGAACAGTCATTTCTGTCTCACCAACAAAATTTGGAATAGCCATTTTCATTTCTGCTCTGGTTTTCACTGGAGGATTGTATTGTGTATTAAAGTGTGATCAATGAGAAGTTCTAAATTAAAAACGTGTTTGGGAGGAAAAGCAAAATGGGATAATTCTAAAATCTAAGCAAGCAAAAGCAACCACATATATCTCTTCAAAATTAAAAAGAGAGAAGTTGGGAAAAAATGGGAAAGTCATTTCTGCTCTATTGGCTTGGCTGGATTAGGTCTAATCTATAGCTCTGTGTGCATGAGAGATGAACATGATGATGCTAAACCGTTTGGATTATTTTCTCCTTTGTTGGCTATGTGGTATGCATACAGCTGTAGATGTATATTCTTTATTCTGCCCTCTGTTTCCTGTGCTCACCCTTCCCCTCCTCGCCCACTTACATCACATCATTACTGATTTATTTGTTTGTTAATTTTTGTAGCTGAGACAGCATGTTCTATCCTTATTGGGTCTGGACTTGCTGAGGATGTGTTGGCAAGAATTTGGTGAGTGATGAAACCTTATACCCAACTGACCCATCCTGTGTAATGTTTCATGCACATTGCCTTACATAATGTTCAGTTCCAGAAAACATCCACATCCACCCCAAGGAAGGTCATTGGAAATACAATGTATTTGTCATACATGTCATGTCATGTACGTAGGGAAACAGAGGGGTTTCCCATTTAAACCAAAAGAACCTAAACTGGAATTTCCAGAGGAGTGGGAAGAGAGGTTTAACTTCTGAGGGGTATGGATATTTTCCAGAACAACTTAAAGCACAAAGCATTACAATGTCTGTACACCATAATTCATACCTTCCAGCAGACTAGTAAAATCAGTTATGATGTGAAGTGTACGTGTATGTATGAGTGCCAAGAAGTGAGCAATACTGCCCGCGTACATAATTTCTCCCAGCCACAGGCCTTTAAAGAAGAAATTAGAAGTGAGAACCAGGATCAAAGAAAAATCTTTGACCATGGCGGGATTTGAACCCACGACCTCGGATTAGATTACTGTTACTCTACCAACTGAGCTACGAGGCCAAGCTGGGAGCAGGTCGTGGAAATTAAAAATCACTCACAGTGATGCATTGGCATTACAGATAGTACTGTGGATTGATTTCTACTTTTCAACAATTACAGCAACTGTTTTCAGCATTACACATTGTAACACCTGCTTCTGCTAATTAAGTTACTTGTAACTTTTCTCTTTTGGTAACCCTGCATACATGTCTCAGCAAGCCTCTCTGTGACAACCCCCTGATATCCCGCTTCCATGGAGTTTTGTCCTTTGCAAGACAAGTTGAATGAAACATTGCATGGTGCACACTTCTCTTAGGTTAAAAAAAAATACAATTTTGTTTATAGGCCTGATTACAATATTGTTGATAGTAATAGGCTAATGATAGCTGATAATAATAGGCTTGATAATAATAGATTTTATAATAGGGTTCAGTTGATAACCAATGATTAAGGGGTTGATAATAAGCTTTGGTTGATAAGGCTTGACACTGATAATTTTTATGTTGGCCATAAGAAGTTCTTGAGTGCAATCTAGCTCAATCCCAGACCTGTACAGGTCTACAGTGACTGAAGGTCCAGGCTGATAAGTACAATCTTGCGGTCTTGGTAGTTGCCTTCTGAGGTATTAGGGTTCACATGGTCATGGAAAAGTCATTGGAAAATAATGGCATTTGAAATTTGGATTCTAGGACTGGAAAGTCATGGAAATTATAAAAATTTGTTCAGGTCGTGGAAAAGTCATGGAATTTCAGATTCTTCCCAAAACTGTTTTTAGCTGATGGTTGAAAAGTAAAGAAATTTAGGAAACTTTATGCAAAGCGCCCAAAACGGTCAGCCTTATAGGGGGCATTTCAGTCATTGTTTTAATCAGTCCTATTGTCAATTTTGAGGACATAGAATTGGATTAAAAGTTGTGGAAATGTCGTGGCATTTTCTTTCCCAGTTTTTGCGCGAACCCTGTATATGGTCCCATTAAGATGATGACAGAAATGTGTGACTGATTAGCCTTGTATTTCGTGGATGCTATGATTTAATTGGAAAAGTTTTTGTATTCTCCTTCATTTTACAGGAACTTGTCTGATATTGACAGGGATGGAAAACTCTCACTGGATGAATTTTTTGTGGCTCTTCATTTAACTCGATTCTGCAAGCAAGGTAAATGAGGTCTCTCTCCCCTTCCTCACTATCTGCCTTTCTCTCCTCCTCTTCCACCATTGTCCTTGCTCTGGATGCCAATTTTCAGGTTAATACATAAATGATAATTTGAGGAATGTAAATTATTATCTTTTTGTAGGTAACTCGATTGAAGGGAGTGTCAATGTGAGATCTATTCTGTCACAGCAGGTAATTCTGACATTCATTTAGTGCATTTTAGTCTTTATGAATTTATGTGCAGCAATTTCCCCCATCAAGAAAAAAATGTATTTTCAATATTCTTTTGTAGAGATATCCAAGATATTTCCACTGCCTTAAAAGTGTAGAGAGAATATACTAGCAAGGAAACAATTTCAGATCTTCAGAAATCTTCAGTAAACAGTAACGAATTCTTGAATTTATGAAAATATGTGTAGGCGAAATTTGCAGGCAAAAGTACATTGTACCAAGCCCCAAATTAACTGGTAGAGAGGTATACCTTACAACCTCTATTCACTGCCTTTTTTTAAATTTTATTTTATTGTCTTTTTTTTTAATTTTATTTTTTGCTGTTTAGATGACAGACGAGTGTTACGACAGCAAGAAACTAAGGTTAGTGTAGATCATTAGATTACCTAGCCTGCATAGCAGGCATAATAGTAGGAGGGGTAGGGGTAGGGAGAGAAAGGAACTCTCCCCCTATCCCCTCCCCTTTAGGGATAAAGATTACTTAAAAAATCACACAAAGATCCCTGACGACACTTGTGGCTCTTTAACGACGACTGCATAAGGATCTTGCAGAATCGTATTGTTGATCCTTATAATCCTTACATGATCTTCTTAAAAGAATGATCTTCATAAAGATCTTCAAGGATCAGGATCCTGCATAGAACCTGCCAAAGAAAATTAATGCTTGAGGAGCTCATACTGATCCTTGCAGGATCCTGCAAAGATTTTTGGGGATATTGCAAGGATCACAGTCCTTAATCTTTGGCAGGTCTTTGGAGATCTTTTAAAGATCCTGTCAGGTTTTTCATCAAGTAAAGCCACATCTTCCCTTTCACTTCACACGTCCTGCTTGTTTTTGCAGACTTGCGGAGGTTCAAACAGAGAAAAGAAAACTCCTTTCACTGAAGGTACATATCAAGCCGTACTTTTCTTCTTCTTTGCTATTTGCTCTACCGTGCAAGGCGATTGCAAGGAGATTCCAAGCTTTCAGTTTGTGGATTAAAGCCATAAGTGCTCTGTTAAGGTTGCATCGCGTAGATTTCATAATCTTGACCACTCCAACCAACATTTTAACGGGCGATAGTGGATACGTCACTTCCAGAGCTCGGTAGGACTAGCGACTACACTCATTTACCACACTTTCCAGAAAAGTTACTCTGATTGACATCGGTGTCACCATAGCAACGTGGCGATGACGTCATGCATCGACCATCATGAACATGAGGTAGTTTCAGAAGTTTTCTGGATTTTGAAAAAATTGAAATATGGTAAATGCATGAGGTCATCGTCGTGAACAGCCAGTCAAATGAAAGCGCCTGAGCACTGAAACCTTTCCTTTGGTACTGTGCTTATTTTACTACGAAGAGGCTCTAAAATGTGAGTCGGAAGATAAAATCCTGGTGTTGTCATTCAAATTAAAGTTACCGAGGTTAATAACCTATACATATGCATTTTGTTTGTGCTCTGTTAGGAGAAGCTATGCCATGAAATAGCCGGCGGTTTAGATGATGTGTCGATGGCGAGAAAGATACAAGAGGAATTAGATCAAGTTGAAAGACAAGTGTTTGATTTAGAAAAAGAGGAAAATGAGCTAAGACGGGTAAGACGATAGTTTACAACACCGAACTTCCTTTTTTATCATTTCGTTTTTGAATCACTTTACACAGTTTTAATTTTCAGTAATTGTGTTTTAACTCAGCTCTCCTTGCGACCACTCTCGTGAGTGACCAACTCTAGTTACGATCAGCATTGTGGGACCCCGTTTGAATTATCACTTAAGCTCTGTAATGAATATCCGTCGTAATTGACCGCTCCCGTAAGCGATCGCGACCACTTTTGTGAATTGCCAACGGGCTTTTTCCTTTGTTTTTAAGTTGTCGTAAGCGACCACCCGGTCAGCACTTTAATTAAAGCACTCAGTTCTTGATCAAATCTAGAGTACTATATAACACAAGTGCTAGTGGTTCTTTGACTTGTACATACGTGAACCTCTTCTGCGAAGGCAATAAAGACTATTCAGTGTTATCAGTACAAAACTATTAGTAACTATTAACATATGCCAAGCTTTATGCTAAAAGCTCTTGTAAGCGACCACTCTCCATTGTTTTATCACATGGTCGCTTACGAGAATCTTACGAGAGCCCATTCTCGTAAGCGACCAGCTCTAGTTGCGACCACTTTAATTTCTGAATTCCCGAGGTTGTCGCTTACGAGAGCTTCGACTATACTTTGGAAGTACTATAGCCAACTGGTTTGCCTCCCGCCAGCTGGGATTCTTAAAACATGTTATGTTTCATTTACAATATTTGTTTCATTTGTTTGAGTGGCACGCCTGTGAAATAGCTGGTCTGTCGTAGGCAGTACCAAGGATAGCTAAGCGCGTTGACCACTATAATCATCAATTTACAATTTACAATTTACATTTATCCCGTATCATGTTTTGGATGTATCCAATCAGAAAGATTGGGAGACGTTCAGTGGTCGCGCCGTTCCGGCACAGTTTTTGCCTATTTTGCTCCAAATCTCAAAATGACGTCGCGTGTTTTCTTGTGGAAATCGTGTAGACAGCTACATCAATAACGTCGGAAGGTTATATTGGTACCTGCCAATCTCTCTGGGTTTTTCGGTCGTCGGTGCGATAGGATGCAGGAAAAATAGCCGTTATGGAGGTTTGTCCCCCCCCCCCCTTCCCATCTAGGCTCTGGGTGAGGCATTGCTTAACCCTTTAAAGGGGCAGTGTCACGGGGATTTTGCTCGCGTTTCGTCAAAACTTCGCTGAAATTGAGATTAAATGCCTTCACTCATACACAAAATGCTCCTGGTACATCAAGAGGAAGATATCAAGTGAATTTTTGCAAGGACAGCAAACCATAATAAGTTTTCAATTATTCTTGTAAGATACAAGCACAGAATTTGAAAACGTCCTCCAGACGTTTTCAAATTGTAATCCATTTCCATTGGCCAAAGACGCTTAGTAATCGCTTCACTGAATTAGTATGGTGTCTGAACAAGAAAATGACCGATATTTTTAGGCTTTCATATATGTTAATGTGACTATTGGCTTTTCAGTGGGGTCAAATGCGAGTAAAATCCTCGTGATACTGCCCCTTTAAGCCCCAACAGTGAATAGCATCAAATTTCTCTATCATATAAGTGCATTTATTTATAACACATACAGATCATGAAAATTAAGGAAATGATCACCAAAGATGAAACGTCGTGATGTTTAAGCAAATTCTTCCAGCTAATGCCATAAGAAATACATGGAGAACAGTGACGAGAATATGCATGCTCATATTGGGGCTTAAAGGGTTAAAGCTTTGACACGATGTAAGTTTCATTGAAATAGCTGTAGATCTTACAGCCCCATATCGAACCGATGTGTTACTATAACAAGGGGATGGATTTTTTAGAGGTCGTTTTCAACTTACGCATAACTTTCGGGGCCCTGAAAATGGCAGGCGAACTAAGATAGGCATTCAATGAAATCTGGGTCGCCGTCGTTGTCGTTATCACTGTCACTTTCATCATTCAAAATCATCGTCGTCATAGTCACTGCTATTACTGTAATCGTCACCATACAGTCATCATCATCTTCATCATCATCATCATCATCATCATCATCATCATCATCATCATCATCATCATCATCATCATCATCGTTGTCTTCTTCGTCGTCGTCATCATAGTCGTTATTTTCATCATCAAAACCATCGTTATCTTTATCGCGACTCAGTACATTTTTGGTGTGAAGTCGTCACACCTTTATTAGTGCGTGCGCTGTCTATTAAGTCATTGTAGTAAACGATCTTTCCCGCCGTCGTTTGCTGTACGTAATTCTAAGAAGAATAGACACCCATGGCCAACTATTTTCAACATTTTAAGAACAAAGTCTTCATCAATTGTTTTGCCATGTTAACCTTTTAGCAGTGTCGATCAATAGCACTAATTATGTCGTCCGATTATTTACTCATTAGATGTTGTTATGATAATAAAGCTATTTTCTAGACTTTACTGTAACTAGGTTACGTTAGTCTATTTATTCATCATGCTGAAAAGAAATCATTAGAGCAGTATATTGAAGAATTTTCTCTTAACAGTTGCAGTGTTCCCACGGCGAAATTGTGGCTAGTTATTCAAAAAGCGGAAGATTAAGCACAGCCCTCTGTTTTAGTCCACGTGATTCAATCCTTGAGTTTATTCGCATTTGTTTTTATTTCTGCTTCAAAATCCAGAAAAATCAGCAATTCTTCCCTTTGGTACTGTTTATAATGTTGTAGACTGTGGTTCTAGCTTTCTAGTCCGTGGATAAAACCCTAAAGTATGGTCTTTTAGCCCTTTCTTGCGGTATTGTCTTTATGCTGTACAAGGTGGTTCTATCTTTTGAGTCTGTCGATTAAGACAGAAAGTGTCACCGTTCGAATGAAAGCTATTGTGTAGTATTTTAGTGTGGTACTGTTTGTTTTCTCTATTTTAATCAACGTGAAATAGGGAAATTTTATTTTATTCCTCAAGAACTAAGAAATTAAATTCTTTGGAATAAAAGAGTTTAAAAAGTTGTTGTTCCTTTTTCTTTTCTCGTAACTTCTTTTAACTACAAACGTGTCCGTTTTCTCTACTGGATGCTAAGTTATACTTACAGTAACGCATGAGCGACCAAGCGTTCTTAACAACATGCAATTTATTAGCATGCTGACATCTTGTAATATTTGCATTTTCCTGCAGACCCTTCAACATTTGAAGGACAAGTCGAAGAGGGAAAGCTTCAAACCATTCGACCGCAGTTTTCTATTAAAGCGACAACCCACGGGCGAAGATATCTTTCGCGGAGCGAGCAAAATATACAGGGCGCCGCTTACGGACAAAAAAGACATCGAAATACAGAAACTGTGGAAGGAAGATGACGATTTAAGCGGTAATTTCAAGTTTTTCATGTAATTTCCAATGTTTTGCGTGACTTTGTACAAAGTCGGCCTTAATCCCGACTTTCACGTTGATGTTTTAATTCCGCATCGTTGTTTCGGCAGCTCATCGGACAGTGAAACGTCGTTTGATTAGCACGAAAATTGGCTGAAAGCTTGAAAGAATGCTAATTGAAAATCAACACTGATGTAGCCATATTAAATATAGGTCTGGCCTTAAATATGTTCATGAATGTTGAAGTATATTCATTTAACGATAAGTACATTCGGTCTTTAACCAGTTCGAACGCTAATCTTGCTTGAAATGTTTAACAAATTGAAAGACAAAGAGTTGTTTTTATGCTGATCTTTGAAATTCATGTTTTGCGGTTTGTTTTTATTTTGTTTGAATATTTATCGCTTCTTGACTTAAATGGCATTTCTGAGTTTTGTTAAGAAACTTTGTTTACTGAATAATTATACTGACACATTGCTGCCCAAAAATTTTACGTTGAATTAGATATGTTCTAAATTTATGTTTGATTATTCTTGATTGTTTCTCTCGTAATGCATCATGTTTGACCTCGTTCTAGAAATTACTACTCATGTTTTTCAATACTCGTAGTTTAGTTTCTGACTAACCTATTTCCATTCACGAAGTCGGAATTATTCCTGCAAACATTGTCGTTTTTATGCCTTTGAGAAATCCCGGTTATACATCATAAGCGCTTGAAAATATAAGTACAATATTCTTCGCTAATATATTTTGCCTTAGCATATTGTGTCTTACCATCTTTTTACCATTATTATGCTAAACTTGAGTAGTTTACCAAGTTCAATTTATTCTATGTTGTTTTTCTTACTACTGCCGATTATTGTGTCAACGCAAGTAATTCAGTGCTGAAGCTGAAGTTTTTGCAGCAACGATAGCAACCATTTTGGCTTTGCTGATGTTGAAATCTATTATTAATCAACCCCTTCTTTTTTAATGTTCAAGACATTGTAAAAGGAAAAAGCTCGTTCAAATATTGGTCTAGCGCAGTTCTATTCCTGTTTGCGTCAACCCGCAACAATTAATTACGGAAGATAGATATTTAGAGACGGTATCTGGGCTACAAAAGACTCTCACGGTAAATTTATGTGATAGGCGACATGACAATCCCGCTGGCGGAGTCTTGCTAGGGGTCTAACCAAGCTCTACGGCGGACGTTAAAGAGAAAATTAGTATTAAAACATAGTCTTTGATGGGCAGTATGTACAATGGCTCTGTGCACTGCAATTAGCCTGGCCGGCAAACTTGAAGATTTACGACAAATTGATTAATCAAGACCGGAGCAAGTTGTTTGTGGTCCCTCCTTCTGTTTAGGAATGGTCGAGTAAGACCAACTCGCAAGTACGCGCAAAAGTTGTCTAAAGCCGACTTTAGTTTCTCGCGCGTTTACGTGGTCTTCTTGCCCGGTTATCCGCGAGCGGAAAAGAAGGGGGCACTGCTCAGGGTGTGTGTTGTTTAAAGCCCCATTTACACTTAGTGTGTACGTTTTGGATACGCTTTTCATTGAAAACAATCATTTCTTATGTGGTTTGTCCTTTCTTCTACGCGTTAACGATTGAATAGTTTTCGAAGACTATGATGTAACAACATCGCCGGAACAAGTCACCGCAAAGTTGCGTTTTCGATCGTTTTCTTGGACAGCGAAAACGAACGACAACGCACATGTTTAGACTTTAAAAGGTTTTCGAGAACGCGTTTTTAAGAACCTCCGTGTTAAATAAGAAATTACCGAAATATAATATGATTGAGCAGGGCCATGGTAACTGCATGACGTCACAAGCAGTTCACTAAAATAATTTTTGACATTTCGATTTAAAGTATTAAGTGGAAGAGCCAAAGAACTTGTCCAACCTTAAGTACCGGTGAAAGAAAGAAAGAAATTAAGTTTCATCGTTCTGGTTTCCCTCGCTCTCTCTTCGACTTCTGGTGCACTTAATAATTTTTCTTGTATTTTGACCGTATCTTTAGCAAAGAAAATAATTATGCTTCAGTTCTCTTCTTTTCCCCTTGTATGATCATTCAAATGAAAGCTATGAGGCAGTTCTTTCCTGTGGTACTGTTTTTATACGTTACAAGGTGGTTTAACTTTTGAGTCTGTAAATCCTAAAATATGACTACTCATACGAAAACTCTTGAGTTTTCAATATTTTACAAAGTGATTTTGGGAATTTGTCTTCCCTGTTTTGACCTCAGGCGCATGGGAGTGAGGGGCTCAAAGAGTAAAATTTCTCCGTTTTTGTGGGTTCGCACGAGTCCTGGAAAACTTGGAAACCATTGAATTTTTTTGTGGCATTTTCCAGGACTGGAAAGTTCTTGGAACGTAGTTTTAGTGATTTTTCTTTTTCTGTCTTTCTTTTTTGTCTTGGGTTGTTCCAATGTCGTCGGAGCTTTGCCATACAAATTGTTCGAAGTTTGGACTAATTCTAACCTTGGAAAATCTGCATTCTTCCTTAAGAAGCCCTGGAAAATTGTTTCTGAGAAAGAGGTCAAATCCCCGCCGCCCAATGATCGTCTAAGACCATCCAGATCCTCTAAAAAAATCCAGATTTGCAGATGTTTGTTTTAGTGACATACGTTGCGTTACATGTGTTGTGTCAACAGATTTTGGTGCTTCAATATCTGAGGAACCATCGACGCCGGCTGTGTACGAGAATATTAGACAAGATCAATTTGGTCGAACAGTCATCGAGTTGAATCAAACTCAGAAGTCTTCAACGTCGTCTTCAACTTCTCCACCAGTTGTTAACGGACACAGCAGCGAGATAGAGACGAAAAGTTCACAGTCTATATACTCGGAGAACAACAACGACGAAAGATTCAACCAAGAGCGAATCGAGGCTACTGCTTATACTAGAAAGGAAGAAGAATTTCAAGAAAGCCGTGATAAAGAACTGGAAAAGGGACCTTTGGATCATGCTAACACGGTGAGTTTTCCTGTGGTAAAAGGAAATGGAGGAAAGTGGGCGAAAATGGAATCAGTGGTTTTGAAATTATGCAAACTAAGTGGCTGAGACGTCAACATTTGAGTTTTCGTTCCGTTTTGACGTAGTAGCTTTCATCAGTAAGTTTATTTAAGTGACCACAGCGGAACCCTTTCAACAAACGAGTTTACGTTTTTTCCTAAACTTCCCGCGATTCTAAGCCACTGAATTTTTCTGTCAGTGTGGAGTGCTCCCTTCTTTACCATGTGAAGGGAACGTTTCAAGTCGAAACAGAAACAAACATGTACATGGGATCGTCAACATTTCGAAGTCAAATACAACGTTTGTCATTTTATGTTGTTGTTTTACAAAGACGGCGTAAGAAATGTGGCAACGTGTATAAATTACTTTTCCTGTCTTATCCATGCAAGTTGCGTCTTAGGGGCATTTACACAGGCAACGTTTGAGAAAATGTTTGCGGCATTTGTTGTGCGCGACTTCAAATCACCTGTGTAAACATCCGGCGATATTCAGTGCAATTTCACGGCGATTTCTTTATTGCAATTTTGATGCGACGGAACTCGTAAAGTCGCAGCGAGAAATCGCTCAAAAATCGCCTGGTTTAACAGTCAAGCTAGTGTAGCCACAGGTCTTTCGGCGCTAATGTTGAACAAGAAGTCTAATGACTCTGCACGTGCCTTACATATGTTTCTACATTTCTCAGCCGTCTCCAGCAAAACAGCAACGTAAAATGTTAAACTTTTGCCTCGTCAAAACTGTTCGTGAAGAGTGACGCTTATTTTCTGTGGATTCAGCTGATAGCTCTAACATATAATTTCTGATCGTGAAAGGAAACTGTATGAACCCTAACCTGAAGTTAAAAACTGCGGACTCCCTTCTCGAAAGCGAAGAGCGATAGCAGAAGATAGTGCAATTCGCGTCAATATTTTACCCTTGCAAAAAAAAGAAACTCTGCTTAAGATAACCCTAAAAGAATATTTTAGAGCATCTTCCCCATACAAGGCGCGAGCGGCCGACATAGCAATGCTTGTGCACACATATATTAATTCATTTTGGTTTTTAACCATTCAGGAGACGAAAGGGTTTTTAAAAAGTGGCAATTCAAGCATACGTTTTACCTTCCAAGAGGATAGAAAAGCAACGTGTGATTGTTGTTACGTAAACAACTTTCCCGTTTTTTGGAAGTTTTCTGAAGAAAAAGTCAAACATTTTTGCTTTTCGGAAACAGTTTGCTTCGCAACGTCTCATGGGCACATAAACAAAGAAACATTCAGAGAGACAATGAAGTTCAGTTTATAAATGATTCCGATACAATGCTTCCTTGCTTGAGAGTGTCTTAAATTCTTCTTATCTTTGAGGTGTTCCATTTAAAACCAATACACGAGTGGTTTCTTTCGTCAACAAGTCCTTGCTCAACCTCGCCGACGGTTATATTGTTATCGCTCCAACGAGCCGAACAATTTATCCCACAATATTGTCGACGTCCTCTTTGCCGCGGCAAAAGGACTTAATGTGTCTTTTGACTGCGATAGGTTTATTTGTAGATCTCTGTGGATGTTTCAAATTATACAAAGGTTTTTACACCCGTCAGGTGGAAACCACCAATCACAAAGCTATGAAAAGTAGGTGGCATGCGAATCTTGCACGTGCAGAAGAAACTCAAAACTTGTATGCGCGTGCTATTTTCTTGCCATTTGTCCAAAACTACAAGGCTATACAGTATCGGATAATACTAGTTGAAACATTTCTTTAAGGTGTAAAACTTGAAATGCTATGACAGGATTGTTACATCCCAAGTCAATTTATTGTACGGTTACCCCGTCTTTATCTTGGGCCCAGTCCACGTGTAAACCGTCCGGTTTTTAATCAGAGGAGTTCCACGTTTTTACCTTCGACTCACGCAGAAGCTTTCGAAAAAAGCATCAAACTGACGGGGATCTTCTGAAACACTGCCAAAAGTGCAGATTTTTGAAAGGAGGAAACTTATATTTACTTGTGAACAGCTAAAAGGGACAAAACCGAACATTTTTCAGTTATTGCTATTTAGCCCCTGTAAACGATGACGTGAGAATATCGGAACAAGTTTCTACAAAAGAGCGTTTTTGAGTCTGGACATCGAGAACAAATAAAAACGCACAAGTGCAGAAGTGCAGAAGAAAAAAGTTTTTTCTAGTATTTTCACACGTTTTCAGTCATTTTAATAAAAGAATGATAACGTGCCACTGTCTTATTTTTCGTTGTCTTTTTCTCTATTGTAGGACAACAAGGATAACCTTTTAATGAACGGGTTTTCTTCGAGCTATCTACCACAGCCGGCAACGAACGGAGATTTACACAAAGAAACAAAACAGCAGGTCAAGTTAGAACCCAGCCATAGCACTGCGAACAAGAACCCAATGTTTGAGAACAGAACTGATGACGAAAAAACCGAATCGCTTCAGATGGCGGCAAAAATAGGCTCATTAGCCAATCATCCTACGGACAATGAACAGGAGAATTCATTACGTAACTCAGGAGAGCTAACTACGAAGGAAGCCTTACAAATTTCTTCAAACACATCTGTGCCAGTCGAAGAGACGATACAGGTTGCCAGGGCAACCACTGCCGAGTCAACCGCGGCTTCCAAGATGGACGGCTTGTTGCTGGACCTGGGAGAAGACAAGGGGTTATCTGGAAACCAAACCAGGTAGAGTCTTGACTGTATTATTTTCGGGTTATTTCGCATTGAAGAAATACGCGGTTAACTTCTTCTGTCGGAACAAGGGTTCTAAAAACAGCTTACATGGAATGTACTTTTGTTTTGTTTTGTTTTGTTTTGTTTTGTTTTGTTTGTTTGTTTGTTTGTTTGTTTGTTCAGAAGGCCTCGAATTTTACTTCCATTATTTTGGGCGAAAAGCTTACTTGAAGTAGCAGTTGTAGCCTTTGACTAGTTTGTTGGGCGACGTAGTTGTAACTTATCAGTTTGTGGATGAAAGTCTGATGTGTGACCATACACATGAAAGTTACTAAGAAGTAGTTTCCCATGTTACTGGTTATTATGCTGCACAAAAAGGTTCTAGCATTTGAGATGAAATCAATCGTCAGTCAATCAGTTGAGTCAGCTCTTGAACAGTATTTTCTTGTGCTATTAGTTGTTTTTCGTTATTTTGCAAATGACATTTGAGTTTTTAACACAGGTATTCTTGGGTGTTATAGGGTTAAGACTTTTTGCGGCGTCGATCATAATATTCAACGAGTAACTTCGTTATATCTTACATCTTACAGAACAACAGGTGAAACTCTACCACAGCTATCGCCGAGTGGTATGACACAAGAAGAACTGATTCCTTACATTTTGGAGGACAAGAGGAGAAAGGATCAAGAGAGAGCGAAGCAGAGGGAATTAGACGAAGAAATGCGGCGAAAGGCTCGTGAAGAGTTGGAAAAACTGGAAGCGGAGAATAGAAGAATGGGAGAGGAAAGAAAGGCGATGTTTGAGGAGGAAAGACGAAAACTTGAACATCAAATGTCCCTTGCCCAAGAAAAGCAGGAACAAAAGAAAGCCCCGCTGTCCAGATCGGAGGCTGGTAGAATTATTGAACAGGAACTAGAGGAGCAAAGAATGCGAGAAGAGTTGACGCGTATTGAGCTTGAGAAAATTAAGGAGAAAGAAAAGAAAGAACAGGAGAAGCAGAAATTGAAGCATGCGAAAAAGGAGGAACATCCCTCGGCTTTTCAAAACAAAGATCTGATTCAGACGCCGATCTTTGATGAGAAAGTAGAAAGTGTGGATGGTGGTGAATTTCAAGGCGTCCGGTTATCTGCTAAGAGAGGAAGTGTGATTGATCTTATTGAAGGCGACGTAAGCATCGAGCAGACGAAACGGCCAGTAGAAAATCGCCCGACTTCGGAGCCTGTATACACGCCACGCCAACCCCAACCCCAACCGCACACTCAACCTCAACCGTCGTCAGACCCCCAGCCACCACCGCAGTCCCAACACCAGCCTGTTATTCGGCGGCCGAAGGACGGAGGAAAACAGGCGGTTAACAGAAGGCCTGAAAATCGAAAAAGCATTGTCGAGCTGGAAATAGAACGACAGAAAGAGAGAGAAGAGGAGGCTAGGAGGGAAGCGGAAATCGCTCGTCGAATTCAGGCTCAAAAACAAGGTGATGATAAAGGGCTTGAAAAGAAAAGCGAAGAGAACAAACCGAAAGAACATCGGTCAAAACAAACCCACGAGTCAAATGTCCACGCTTCGAAACCTCCAATCGTGCACAAGTACTCTGAAAAGTTTGAAAAGAAAAGTGAGAAATTCAAAGCGAAAGACCATCGTCCTAAAGAAATGGCCGAGACAATTGGCTTGGCTAGTAAAAATCCGAGAGCGCAGAAAGGGAATGAGTTAGAGACTGTTGTGCAGCAAACGAAGGCACCAGTCGTCGCGACACCGCCTCCAGCGGACGAGATTGATGCAGTACAGCGAGTAGAAAATGGAATTGAAACGAAACCAAAGGAACTGGAATCGGAAGAGGAGAGGAAACGACGAGAAGAAAAGGAACTTTTCAGACAGATGCAAGAAGAGGAACGAAAACGGAGGGAAGCGCAACGACTTGATCTTGAGAAAATCAGGAAAGAGGTGGATCGCAAAGAAGCTGAAGAGTTAATGCGCGCAAAGGTGGAGAAAGAAGAAGAGAAGAGGATACAGAGAGAAGCCGAACGCAGGCTGGCGGAGGAACGCGAAAAAGAAAAAGCGGAAAAGCAAAAGAAGGAAATACAGGATGCAGCTTCTAGGAAAACAGCATTTGCAGCGCATAAGGTGATTCTGGAGCAGCGTGTTTTGAAAGCTCTGGAGGAGAGCAAACAAGAAAACACTCTTCCAAAACGACGCGCTTCGAGCTTTGATCGTCCAACTGAAGCATTTGGGCAAGAGGAACTTCTCAGCTTAGAAACTAGTGACGAATTCAGCAGCGGTGGAGTGAAGCTAAGAAAAGCTAACTTTGAGAAAAGTGGGGCGAGGAAAGATTCTAAGGAGGAGTTACGAAAGAAGCGGCACTCGCTTAACCTCGACAATATTCGCCGCGGATTTATTTCGACTGATAACGCTCCCTCAGGAACTAAACATCCAGGCTCTGTAAAAGAGCGCGCGCCTTCGTATGCCGTTGATGATGTGTTCGTTAAGGGACGGCAGGCTCGGGAAGATGTAGTGACGTCGCGAGTTGTGGGACGTTCTCAGTCAAATGAAAGTAATCTGACCAAAGCTAAAAGTTTTGGTGATTTGTCATTGAAAAAGAGAGGACAAAGCGACGATCTGAGCACACACCCAGTGTTTAGGAAAGCATCTTTCAGCGAAGATCAAACAGATTCGGTAGACGGTGTCCCGGCATTCTCCGATTCCAGGATACAGAAAGAACTTGAAGAACAGCGCATGCGTGAAGAGGTTGTAAAACAAGAGGTCAAGGAGAGAGAAAAACGGCATCGACTGGAAGAAGGGAAAAAGAAAACCACTGAACAGCCAGCGGGCAAGAAAGAAATGAGCCTGAATGACATCAAGAGAAATCCACTCCCCAACAAAATTCAGGTAAATTAATAAGAATATTATAACATTGAGACAAATGATGGTCTGTTTGTTCATTGCGTTTTGTGTGTCTTTTCCCGCGCTTAGCAGCGATCACATGTTTTTGCCACAAGATTCGGACTGGTTTACTGCGTCCAGTGGTGGACCTAGGGGGAGAGGCTGGGGGTCCTCACCCCTCTCCCCCTTCCAAACCTGTACTTATAATAATAAAGTAACTAAAGTAATTAAATATAAAACATAAGTGTGTATCTAATAATATAATAATATAAGAAAATTGCTAATAATAATATTCTAATAATATTCTATTGAAATTGCTTATAATATTCTGTTAAAATACTATGTCTATGATCTACAGAGAAAACAGTCAGATCCACATTCGTTACTAACTAAGGTTGAGAGATCCTTCTGCCTTATTAGCTTCTTTTATTTCAAACAAAAAAAAAAGAGAAAAAAAAAAGAGAAAAGAACGGCAGAAAAGAGCGTAGACTAGTAGACATAGTTTACCATGAAATATTAACGAATACTTAAAATTTGCTTCGAGCTGAACCATCGCTCTTTATTTTTTGAAACTTGTGTCAAGTACAAGGTGCCGTTTGGACCCTCCTGTTGTAAAATCCTGGATCTGCCCCTGCGTCCATCAGCGAGTAACCAAGGAAAGCTGGGTTTATGTTTGACATATCAAGAGATTTGAGATAACCAGTAGTAATTACTGTACAACAGTATCCAAGAGAAACTGGGTTTCTGTTTGATAGAGCGACAGGTTTGAGATTTTAAGAGGTTTGAGATAGACAATAAAAACTTACTGTACAACAGAATCCAAGAGAAACGGGTTTCTGTTTGACTTAGCAAGAGGTTTAAGATAGACAGTAGGAAGTTACCGTACAACAGAATGGAAGAGAAACGGGTTTGTGTTTGTCGTAGCGTGAGGTTTGAGATGTCCATTAGTAAATTCAATACTTCTCAACAGAATCCAGGAGAAACTTGGTTTATGTTTGACGTAGCGAGAGCTTTCAGATAGACGGTAGTAAATTGCTGTACAGCAGTATCCAAGAAAAACGGGTTTGTGTTTGTGGTAGCTCGAAGTTTGAAAAAACAGAAGTGGAAGTCTTCATTAACTTGAATAGCTTACGGTTCAAAACAACAATTTAGTGATGCAGTAATTTTCTTCCAACAGGTGAAAAAGCCTCAGCCCTCGGCATCAAACCGAGACTCGCTGACACATTCGATGGCAGCTCAGTGGGAGACAATGTTAAATTCTGCTTCAGGTGGACGTGAATCAAAGTAAGTGAGCGGTTTATTCTTTCAAAAACTTGTTGAAACTGCGGTTTTTCCAACGTCTCAAAACTAACGGCTCCACAGCAGTTACTATTTTCTAAGTTCATTTGGTCACATTTAAGATTGCAGTCACCCTCAAAAATTAAACAGAGCCTTGTGTTTGAATTGTCGCACTTTAGGACTTCAGCCTTACCTTCAAGTGTAAAACCAATCACAAGTATGATTAAAGACCGAATTGGACGACACGAAGTCCTGTCACCAATTAATCATAACTATGAAAGAAAAAAGGAGAAAAAATTTGGGGGGAAAGAAAATACAACAATTTTAGTCGTGAGATACGAAAAAAAAACTTCTTTAGGTGGAACTTTTCCATAACAGGGCGCATTGGACCGTATTAGACGACACGAAGTCCTGTTACCAGTTAATCATATCTACAACAAAATTCGAGAAAGAAAAAGGAGAAAACGTTCCAAGAAGGAATAGACAAAAGTTTTCATTGCAAGATACGAAAAAAAAAAGAACTTATTCAAGTGTAAATGATCCATTAGAGTGCGCGCTGTGACGCGTACTTTCCAATTACTTAGGCGTGATACGTACACTGTCCTTTACATGCTTAAAGCATTACTGGCGATAGCCAATCAGATTCGAGAATTTTGATATAGTTTTGATTAAAGGGTTTATAGATAGTAACACAGGGAAGTACTCGGCTTCACTTAATAACTTTCATTTGAGTGCGCGCACTTAGACTCTAAAGTTAGAGCATCCTTTTACAGCGTAATATTTTCAGTGCTAACTAGAGATTTTTCTTGTATGTGTACAGGGATAAAACGGAGCGAAAGAAAAGCATGATTGAGGTGAGTTCTTTAGAAATACATTTAAAGCGACAGCATTTCCTGCAACTTGTCTTGCGGGAAAAATACAACACAACCTTCGTAAACGTTGTCTGGTGTAGGGGTGACTATTGAGGTCATTTTGCCTATTGCGATAGTATTGCGATAGTCAAATTACTATTGCAATATTATTGCGATAGTAGTGATACTATTGCGATACTATTGCGATACTATTGCGATAGCATTGCAATTTGTGTCCTTTCAGTGTTGCCTGTAATTATTTCTTTGTTATCACTGTCATACATTTGCCCCCCTTCCAGTCACCCTGTACGATTTAAAAGATGGAGAGAAAATAAATAATTGATAAAATA
>Ga0126336_10000004_pt1 | contig 44123 bp, 16 predicted proteins | sample SidCmetagenome_FD_92530 | JGI IMG/M metagenome (GOLD analysis project Ga0126336, IMG submission 92530) | Coral microbial communities from El Islote,Puerto Morelos, Mexico - Siderastrea C C metagenome | ecosystem: Host-associated > Invertebrates > Cnidaria > Coral | place: El Islote,Puerto... | reverse complement strand
CCTTGCTGTGCTAGCTGCTTATCAAAACAATCTGGTGACGTCAAAAATGATGACGTCACAAGTGGCTGAATGGTTCCCGACTTCAACGTCGGGAAAATACAACTCTTGACGGAAAAGAGTTAAGAAACGCTACGCGCAGTAACAAAATGGGCACCGTCCTTAAAATCGCAAGACTGCGAGACCCCAGTTTAAAATTGGGAGACCGAGTCTTCAGGTTTTCTATCAAATATAAGCCCTAAACTTGGACTTCAAGTCGCACTAGAACTTCTGAATCACTGATTTAGCTCACATATTTGAGGCTGTTCTTATTCATTGTGGGTTGGTCATGCAAGCTTATCACTGCTGACAGAAAATGAACAATACTCTTGATTCTCTTCCTTGTGGAATTGTAAACTTTGCGCCATAATTATGGCCGAGAATTAATGCCGAGAATTGGAGACGCGATTAATATTTTCCGAGACGCATCATTTTCGCAGGATTTTTGTTAAAACCGCATAAAAAATCTCCAGTGTAGACAGCCCTGTAAAGTCCTTAATAAGGCCACTGACGTTGGTAATTTTTACTAACCTCTGTTAGATGGAGAGCGCCTTACTTCAGCATCAGTGTAGTAGTATTCTTCTGGCGGTGGCATTCGTTCCCCAAGTTTGTTATAGACCATTTCTCGCCCCGCTCTGATATATGATTCACCCTTCTCCACAACCACACCCATTACAATAAGAATAGCCAAAGCTGATACGACTGCCTTATTCATGGTAAAGATTCGCGCGTCCCTGAAAAAGAAAATGGATTTTTAGTTCGTTTATAATAAAGAGATTGCCAGATTTTCACTGAATCTTTTACAGTTGGATGTTCGCTCTTTTAAGGGCGAATTTAGCTGCCCCGATTTAAATTTGTCATATGCGACAAACTTGATCGAAGAATCATGAGTTTGCTCTTAATTACAAAACTAAACATTTTGAAATAAATCGATATTGATCTTGTAACAAAATTTTATTCCTTCGACTATCTAGGATGGTTCTAGCGTTTTAAAAGTTTTAAAGTCCTTAGCGAGTGTCACCACATAAAAGCTACCGAGCAGCTCTTTCCTTAGATGCTGTTTATTTTCTCTACAAAAGAGAGCTAACATATATATATACATTCAAGTGAAAGCTACGTAGCGAAATTTAGATTTGTTTTCGTTTGATTCTTGATATTTTGCAGAGCGAAACTTGCTTGTTTATTTTTCTATCTTTTTGACGGTTTGTGTGTGTGTATGGTTGGAGGGGTGGGGAGGAGTGATATTTGTGCAGTCAATTAAAAAAACGGATACTTTGATCTACTTTCGGTATAAGTTTAAAAAGGGACTTGAGTGGGAATACTGTATTTTTCTCTAAATTTTTGCACTATGAGATAACTCAAAAACACAATATTTGTTATTGTAGTTTTTCATTTATTCGTCTTTATCCCAACAAATTAATAAAAAACACGATAATTCCTTTTAGAAGCCAAGAAGCTTACTACTGAGTTGAGGAATCCTTCGTACAGTTGGTCATTACACTTCAATAAGTATTAAACCTATATGGTAAAAATAGTAAAAAAAAGAAAAGTGAATCAAAAGAAAATAAATACTGAATTGTCTTGAAACGGAAAAGGAAAACAAAAAAAAATTACCTTTCGGATAGATTTTTATATTTCAAGGATCCTTTAGAACGTAGGACGAGGTGATGCTAGTGTGTCTTTGGGAACAATTTCAGCTGCTTTTATACTGCGTGGGGTAATTCCAGCTGTTCTAGCTTGAATGATAAGCAACTATCCTTTTCTTATCGGAAGTAACTTTCAATTGCCCTTTGTATTCCAGCTCAAAAGTGCCAAAAAATAGAATTTATGATAATATCAGTGAAAAACGTACGCCACAAAATGTTTGTCTGTAATAACTAGGTTTGTACATAAATGAATTCCGATAAGCTTCTGTTTTGAAAATGACAGTATCAAGTTCTTAAATACTTACAAATTTTAATCAAGATTTCGTCAATAGAGGTAGCAGTCTCTGCTCAAGTAACAAAGTTTGAATTTTTAGCAGTTTTTATTAAATAAGGCTACAGGCTGGAATTCTGGTATTTTTTTAGTTAATTTTTTGTTTTGTTCCGAGGGCCGAATGTTGAGCGAACTAGGTTTCTGTCAAAGTGTTTTGTCTTTGTTAGTTTCAAATTTATTGCCATTGTGTTCATGTACTTTGTCAATAAGACCATAATAAAAAAACGAACAAACAAAAAAAAAACAACAACAACAACAGGAACAACGAAAGAAATGGCAACGACTACTTGTGTCTTTCTTCCGCTGTGATTCGCGAAGAACGATCTCGAGTTGAGGAAACAACTGCTTAAAAACATTGTGACCCTGAATTACTAAAACTGTAGAAGGAGAAAATGAAAAAAAAAAGCACGAAACGAGAAACAAAATAGCCACAACCTTACCCGTATAGTGGAAGTTAATTCTGTTTTCCCTGCTTGGTATAGCGACATGATTATAAGCCCTCCATCTTTAATTCAGGATTTTCAGATAGCGACGCAAGCACAATTAAGCGCCAAGTATAAACATAGCAAAAGCACTCTTATGGTGAAAACGACAGCAAAGCACACATAAGTATTTTAAGTATGAGTAAGTAATTTTAAGTTGAGATAAAGACTGTTATACTTGCATTTCTGCTTGTGTCGCTACCAAATGTGAAAGCCAGGCTTACATTCACTGCATATAGATAACAAAAAAATTTACTCGGGTAGAAATTTCATTACTGGTGTTATTAACTCCAAACGAATCTCCCTGTACGTTAGTCAAAAGCGCCATCATAAATCCGTTTTGAGTCCTCTTTTCAATCAACTTGAACTACCTTTAATTAGTGATAAATCTTGCCAGCGGATACTGAATATCTATTCGAGTACAAGTTTAGCTTCAGAAAAGTTCAGGTGTACGTTTTCATAAAACTGCGTGGACTACGTGAATTTAACTGCATTGAACTGGGAAATATACATTTAACAAAGAAGCAAATAACACGTGTAATTACTAATTATGAGTAGTTTATTAAAACAGATAATTAACTAAGATTATTCAGACCTTTTGCCATTTTTTAAAATTACTTTTTTTTGCGAAGTCAGTGTGACTGAATAAATATAGGTTTAAGCGAAAAATAGACAATGTAATACGACTAAACTGAAATTCTAATTTTCAGTTGAAGTTAGTTTGCTGCCCGATGGAAATAAGACGAAAGAAATGAAGCATGGATAATCTCTTCCTGTTATCACAAAAAGGAGGAAATGTCCCTTTAACCGATCCAGACAACTAGCTGGAAAAATTTTTCGCATATATATACAAGAATACAAAGGGGCAAACAATATAAACGAGTGCTTCTCGGCACTAGCTTTCATTTCATCTACAAACTTACATGTTAGGAAGACCTTGACATTAAAAACGCCTCGGATGAAAGAAATTTTCAGTAAACCTTTCTTCTAAATTGCCCGCACACACTGGGATTTCATCCACTTTGTCAAACATGAAAAGCCTACATAAGCAGAGGTTTCCATAGGTTTTTTTAGTGTTTTCTTTAGTTCTGACTTCTAAAGGTACATCGTCTCAAATTACATTGTCACTAGAAATGTGACGTTGAATAATCTGGAAATGATTCGGGTGCAGTCTAAAGCGATACACAGTGTTAATGGAGTATAAAAGGGGCAAAAAACTGACTCCAAAATAGAAAGCAAGAGCAATTGTGAGTCATTCGAGGTGACAAGTAATGTAAAAAATTAGTTCAATGAACTTCACGTGTTTAAGGTAAAAGACATTGCTTACCTTGGTTAGAATCCTGTTCGTTCCGTGAACTCGACCAAAAACTCGTATGTTTCGACAAGTCGCCTAGCTTGTTAATTTATAGACAAGTATTATTCAGAACTTTCAATCAAGTAAGCGGATGCATTAGCGAGGGATTATTGCCGAGTTTGATAAGAACACAAAAGATTTCTGAATGTAGTTAGAGTCGAGGAAACGAGTTTGTCGCTCATCGGTGTGTTTTATGTTCCGATCGCGCGAAAAGGATTTTCTACGTACGGAGATGGGAAGGAAAAATCTTAAGGCGTTTCTCACCTGATCTAAACAAACTGCAAAAAATCGCTAATGATGTACCATTTGAAAGGGAAGCAGCTATCATGAATTTTTAGTTAAAACAATAAACAATTATGTCGAGAGATTTTGAGAAGATTTTTCAAAGTTGCTTAGAGAGTATTAGTCCTCAAAACGTAAGCACTTTTCTTAGAAAGAATGATTAAAAATTAAGAGCCTGGGATTTAAAAAGAAGAATACAACTTGCGAAGTTTTTTCATACTGTCTTTGTACTGTGCATACACGTTAACAAGCTGTGTCTACGTAGAGAAAAGCTTAAATGTAATCCACTTATTTTTCGGTAACAAATGGTTTTAACGTATTCTAAGAGATAAGATTTGCAATGATATTTCAAACAGGGGAGGAAATAAATCTAAAACTTTGCTAATGAATGGCTTTAAAGAACAATAAACTGTCGTGTGTGTCATCTTTATTTCTTATCTTTGTGATGTTTATCGTACGTTAGAGAAAGCTGCTCAGATCCTTTGAAGTACTAGCGATCATGGTATCTTAATTTTTCTCTCTTTATAATGATAATTGTATGCTTTCGTCAAAGCAGCAGCCCCAGATATTTGATCTGGAAGGCGTTTTAATGAGTTAAACCTGCGACAACTTTTCACTTTCAAAAACGCTGGTTTCCATGTGATCACAAACTATCGCAGAAGATAGTTGGATCGCCGAAATTCAGTGTTCATTGGCTTGAACAGAAAAGATCACGATTGCGATCACAAACCAAAGAAATCCCCATGGATACAATTAGGTCAGCGGCATTGTCCGGATATGAAATAATTTGAGATGATCGCAGAACACTGGTTTCCATATATTTCCACGATCTTAATTAATCGAAGTCGATCGCAGAAGAACATGCACGGTTCTTCATTCTGCCATCCTCCTTCCTGTTCGCGATCGTAGGATCACGCAAGCAATCGCCATGTTTGCTTAGATTTGGACAGCCGATTTTGCGATTGAATGGGATCATATGGGAAGCAGTCGTTAATGATATAGTACTCTTTGTTTCGTCAATTGCGGATAACTTTCTTTCAAGCTAAATCGCGCCCTTTCCCCTTAGAGTTACAAAATATAAAATTTAGTTAGTTTTTCCTAGTTTTTCAACGAATGTAAGCATACGCTGAAACACGGTAATTTGGGTCAAAATGACAACAAAAGAAAAAGCGCAAGCTTACGAACAACACACGCATTTGCTCAAGCGCGAGAGTTTGCGTCGAACAAGTGAAAACGAACGAACGCACAAAAGCACAAGACTTTGAGTCAAATGAAAAAACAAACCAACATCCACATCAGATCAAGCACGAGAGTTTACGTCGATCAAGTGAAAAAGAACGAAGTTAACTAAGCACAAGTCTTTGTGCCAAGTGAAAATAAACCAACATGCACACAGGTAAAGGACGAGAGTTTGCGCCAGTCATGTAAAGACCAACGAACGCAAATATTTGTAAGCACAAGAGTTTGTATCAAGAGAAAGCTACCTAACACACATGCACAGGCTCAAACACAAGAGTTTGTATCGATCAAGTGCAAACGAACGAACTGGATGCAAACATCAGCACAGGCTCAACAGTTTGTGATGTGTGAAAACGAAAGAACTCAAACCACAAGTGCTAGCGCAAGGCTTAGCGTCAAGGAAAAACGAAGGAGCTCAAACATAAGAACACACACAAAAGTTTGCGTTGAGTAAAACGTAGGAACGCAACATAGGTTAGGCTAGATAGGATATTTGAAGGTCACGTGATTTTCTATCTGCAGGTTTATCTTAAAGTGGAGTCCCGTTATCTTGAACCCCGGATATCTCAAACTTCCCGTTATCCCAATTTTGATGCAAAAAATAGGTTCTCATTTTCTTAAGAGAAAAAGGTGCTTGCTGCTGGTCCAAAAACTATCGTATGTGGGTATGGTCCCCTCTTATGTAAAAGAACGATATACTGAAATTGATTTTTCTTCGTTTCGAAGATATTACTCCCCTTAAAAAATGTTTTCAATGTTATCAAGCCGATTAGAAAAAAAGGAGAAAATATAACTCTTTCTGCATCCTTCTGCTCGTGATTAATGTGAAATAAAATTGAACTATGTGTATCATGAATAATTATCTGCAATTCAAATGAGAATTAGTTTAAAACACGTTCTCATGTGAGAGTTCTCGAATATTCAAATGTCTGTGCATAGGTTTTTGAATTTTTTCAACATGTACTCAAAATTTGAGTTTGCGTAAAAAGCTCTTTCCTATTACTGTATAGTACAAAATCCAGAGCTAAAAATACGGGTCTTTTTATAGGTCACATTTAAGTGGTCTCTTAGTGCGTGAGATGCTAAGACGTCTAGTTAAGATGGTGCGCTTTTTTTCTCTTAAAGTGCACTGATTGCAGAATTACTACCTTTATACGGTCTCAATCCCCAGTAACGTCGATTATGGCTCCTGTGGAAATGCCTTGATCTGCACCGGAACTAGAACGTTAAATAACCCAAGTGTTTTATAACTAGCGTTAGACAGAAGTAGTTTTAGCCTAAAACTATTTAAACGATAGAATTCTTCTGTCGAGGGCACTATCGTGTGATAGGTTGCCCAAGGAATTTTGATGTTCACAACAAATATATGAAGTTTGAACATGAAATTTCAGAGGGAACCTATCACACATAGGGCCCGAGGCAGAAGAACTCTATTGTTTTTATTGTACAACGCTACATTTTGAGCGAAAATTGCCAAAACGGGCAGATTCACTGATAGGCGCCCGCTGACGAGAGAAACTATCGCGTCACGTGATCCATTTCGACCAAGGAGAGCACGCCAAAATTTAGCGTTGTACTATAATTGCAGATAGGTTGTTTATATGTGGGACAAGAATGCGGCAGCAGAGACAGTAAGAAATAAAACCAAAGGTGAACTAGTCCCCGGGGCTGGGGCACTCCCTATACTATAGCGGGCTACACAGGGAGGCTCCGCCCGAAAAGGGTGTCTTTTCTAAGCTCGCAGTATACTAAAGGGTAGGGAGAGTTGTTATCTTAGTATATTTAAGGGTCACTGAAATGTGCTGCATAGTAAAAAGTTAACTATATAAAGGGTGTCACATTTTGTCAAAAAACCAATCAGAAACACTCGAAAGCGCGAAGCTCTTTACTTAGTAACTGACCCAGGGCAACTGAAAACCCAGGGAAAATACGGCGACCACAGGATATTCTGCTGTTTTGGCTTATCCCTTAATTAATTTAATAAATACACCACACTACTCTCTTTGGGGTTCTGTGGGTCCTTACTGCATTAGACCACCGCGATTGCGCCCAGTCAGGGGCAGGGTGGCTTAGACTACAGCTGATATCTGCATTTTCGTCACGTGTATTTTATCTTGATAAACAGATTTATCACTCACGTATAAAAGAGGGGTATAATCTTAACTATATGTATATAAAAGGGGTGCCATTTTAGTAAAAAGCACCATATTTAAGGCCTAGGGGCGGAGCCTCCCCGCATAAAGGTTTTTTGAGTACCCCCACGCCCCCCTCCCGGAAACTAGTCAGATGGAAGCACACTTGCGTACACTTGCTTATATCTTGTGAGTTCGCATGCAACCCAGCGGCATGTAAACGCAAGTTGTCGTTTTCCATCTTGCGTCTACTTGAGACTCCGTTTTGAAGGACCTAAACCTAAGGTACACTGCCTAAGTCGGCAAGACAACAAACAACTAAGGTGTGTTTTATCAAATGCTTTGCCCCATCAATCGTTGTTTGCACAGAAACTACGTGGGCTGTGTGGGGTTTTGTTAGGTTTTCGTTTTGATCAGTTTTTTTTTTACCCTGTGGGTAAAATTCTTAAGTGTAATCTTTACATACAAAGCCATTGAAAGGTACTTTCCTGTAGTGCTGTACAAGGTGGTTCTAACTTTTTAGCCTGTGGATGAAATCCTAAAGTGTGACCATTCAAGTAAAATCTATTGTGTAGTACTTTTTTGTGGTGCTGTTTATTATGCTGTACTAGGTGGTTCTAGCTTTTGGGTCTGTGGATAAAATCCTAAAGTGTGACCATTCAAATGAAAGCTACTGAGCAGTTCTTTCTTGTGGTGCTGTTTATTATGCTGTACAAGGTGGTTCTAACTTTTGAGTCTGTGGATAAAATCCTAAAGTGTGACCTTTCAAATGAAAGCTACTGAGCAGTACTTTCCTGTGGTGCTGTTTATTATGCTGTGCAGGCTGGTTGTAATTTCTGAGCCTGTGGATGAAACTTTAAAGTGAGCAGTAAGTTAATTTTTTCTCGGTTGTTTGCAGATGGAATTTTGTATTTTATTTTGTTTCGACATTGGCAAGCTTGACAATATAAGGTTTAACGCACTTTTGTAGCTTAAAGACAAAATACGAGAACTGAGATCGAACGAAGGAGGGATGTTCGTGACAAAGACGCGACAGTAATTACCTCTTAATAGAACACCTCTGAAAACCCGTGAAAACTGCCTAATACGTTCTCGGAGACGCTCTGGACACTAAAAAATGTCGTAATATCGTTAAAACAGTTAAAATAGTACTAAAAGAGGTCAAAAAACCATTTTTATTTTGGAAAAAGTTACACGTCGTGTGGAGAACCTGAATTTATCGCTGCTTTTATGTGATACTGTGTTAATTCAGCTAACTTGGCAGTTTTTACATTCGTTAAGTGCAATGTTTGACGAAGAACGTCAAAAACTGTTAGTCAGGTGACAAAACATCTATTTTTATGAGCATAACGTTTGTCACCGTTCATGTCTCTTATTAGAATCGTTCTTCTATTTTCACGTAAAATGTCTCTGGCATCAGTGTGAGACCGTGCTGACCCTGCAGATTAATCCCTTGATACTCGGCTGGCAAACCATCTTGTGTAAAACGGAAGCTGTGAAGCAGCGCCCCAAGGAAAACTGGAACTGTTTTCAAGGCCAGAGCTTCACCGGGACACTTACGCCGACCGCCTGAAAATGGAAGGAAGCCCCTGTGGAACGTGGGATCGATCACCTGACCTGCTCCATCAAGGAAACGCTTGGGGTAAAAAACATCCGGCTCTTTCCAGGTTTCTGGGTCGTGATGCACTGACCATAGGTTAACGAAAACGACTGTGTCTTTAGGGATGATGAAACCCCAGATGTTTGTCTCGGTTATGGTGGATCGAGGCACTGCGAGAGGTGCGATGCTGGTCACCCTTAACAGCTCGTAGACTGTAGCTTGGAGGAGAGGAAGTGACGCTATGTCTTGTAGGGTTGGCAGTCTTTCTCGCCCAATCACGTCGTCTAATTCTTTGTGAAGCTGACGTTGGATATCAGGATACTTCACCAGGTACGCCAGGGTCCAGTACAGAGTGACGGACGAAGTTTCAAAACCGCCACCAAAAAGATCCCCCAAAATTGGAACAATCTGTTCGTCGCTGAGCAGTGGAGCCATGCTCACGGTGTCTTCACCGGCTGTGTGAGTTTCCCTGTCCTTCTCAGTTTCCCTCTCGACGACGCTGATAAAACTGTCTGCGATATTGCGAACTTGTCCGTCAGCATATGATTCCTTGTTCTTCTCAAACATTTTGGTTACGGCACCCAACACTGTCTTCATTGTCAATTCAAGATTTGAAAGCGCCTTATTTGGAAGATACTTGAGCAGAGGCAAGAAATCAACATGGCTGCTGCCATGTACCGCCTGTCGGAAATTGTCAGCGACGTCGAGGATTTTCCCAAGTTCTTCATCGTCGTAAGAGCGCTCGACTCCGAACAGCGCATTGAGGATAATGTTGGCTGTGGCGCACTTCAGAGGTCTGAGAGTATTCACGGGCTTTCCCTTCTGTGCCTTGAAACAGTGAATCAAGCGCTGAGATTCTTGCAGTAGTTTCTCTCCCAAAGCATCTGTGTTCTTGACGAAGTTGTGGATGGGACAAACGCTCATCTTACGAGAAAGCCGCCATTGGGGCGAGTAATCAGTGAGGGTGAGGCTATTGCCATAAGGATTGGCAATCTGAAAGGTGTGCAGTTGAGGACGCCCGGCAAAGGCTTTCGAGTGTTTGATGATGGCTTCTTGGATGGCATTTACTCCATTTAGCACCACAACCAAACGATTTCCAAGCATCAGGCTGAACACGTCACCGTATTTCTGCGCCATTTTGGTAAAATCAAGATGTGGGTTTTCTCCCAGGCGGAAACAAGCCCCTATTGTGTAACAGATGTGATGTTATTTTTCGGTGGAAAATCAAAAACGTGCATTTTGAATAATTTTTTGCACTTATACATTTTATATAATGGCTTTATGTTATTAAAAAACTATTCTAATTGCCTGTTCAAGAGATTGTCTTGCATGTTACTGCCCTACGATTAGCCCTGACAACGTGTCAACCTTTGCACTTTCCCGACGCACTCCTTGTATTTCGTTAATGACTTGAAAATCAAATTCTTTTATTGTAAATAGTACAATGGAAACCTCCAGGGTAGGAAAGAGCTAAAGCTTGGCAAAAGTCACGCGTTCGTGTTAGAAGCCTTGCGATGGGCGTAATGTATGAAACAGAGGTCATTATGTGTTCATGTTTTTTGCCATTTACTTGAATGCTTGTTCGTTGAATTTGTAACTACTGCAGGTATACAACGCTGTACTTAATTCTGTCCGGAAATCTTTTTGCTAACATGGCACGATAACTACGTTTTGGAGCTGATGGAATTCGTCTCCTTACACAAGTGCATTCAAGGTTTAGCTCTTACTAAACGTGGAGGTTTCTAGTGCTTAATCCTTTGATGTTCACTTAAAGTTTGTATAATTTTGATAGACATGTGAGCCTTGATTTGAAACCTGTTGTCAATAATACTGCAAAACTAATTGATGCCATCCACTCAACAACTGAACTAAAGCAAAAATGCTTTTTTTATTCATTAAAAGAAAACCAAAACAGGACACTACAAAAACAATCTGTTCACGTGAACTGTGTTGTAAGATCAGACTCCTTTGATAATTTAATTAATTCCGGTAGATAATTTGGTGTCAAAGTCCAGTTTTCATAGTTGTACAGATCAAGAAAATGAGTAACAGTATTTTGAGCGTGGAATATTGTAAAAAGTTCATCAACATGAAAACTATTTCAGTTTCAAATGTAATGAGTTGTTCCTTTTGCTTCCCGTTCTCATTCTGCAAGTTTTGAATCAAGTTCACTTAATTCAGTTTTTGTCGTCAAATTGGTGCTCTTGATGGTTATGGATAATTTTGCTGTGAAGTCTACAATAGTCCACTGAAAAGGATTATTAGTTTTCAAGATTTCTTAGTTTTTAATCGGACTTTAATTCAGTCGAACGTGGATTAATTGCTTAAATATTAACTCCTCGAACCAGAACTGAGAGTGGAGCAACTTTAATTTATAGTAGCCTTAAGCTCCTGTGTAGTTAATCTCAAGGTTGAAGCCGGCAAAGCTTATGTGGTCTTTATGGACGAAAAAAAAAAGCACGAGAGATGAGCAGTGCGACATTATTATATAGTAATTCGGCTAAGAGCACGCAACATTCACCGAGCCTCCACGCTCATGTCATGCAACGGGCTGGGCTCACTAATTATTCATTCATTATGCAATTTTTCCTTTTGAGAACAAAGGGCCTTTATTGCAGAGAAACACTACTGCTTTGAAGAAAGAGTTTCTCGGAGATTCTGGGAGAATTTTCAGTTCTTTAGTGATAAACGGATGAAACTAAACATTCAAACTGGATAAACTGGATAAGCTTATTGAAAGTTTTAACTGAGGTACCTGGGACGAACCAAACAAGTTACAAAGTATGCTACTCAGACTCTGCAAAAATCTGACTTTGTCAACGTTTGTGTTTTAGATATATAACAGACAACTTTTAGCAAGGCCTGTTTTTCCAGTACCTTTGTCAACATACAAACTATATCAATGTGTTCTTCCCTTCCCATTTTTAAGCTAGACTCTCCGCTCGATCCCTTGTTAGACATGTTAGATTTAGATCCAGAGCATACCAGTCTTAATTTTGTGTTACTTAAAAACTTTACAAGTACTGTGTATAAAACTAACAAAAATTACGAAATTGTCTATTTTGATCAAGGACTTAAAACAGTAAGCCGTCTCTATACGACTAAAGTAACTATTTTGAAACATGGAAAACATTGAGAGTCTTACCTACGACTGGCAAACCCCAGGGTCCAGGAGGTAGCTTGGAAAACGAGTGCTCCCACACTGCATTTCCAAAGAAGAACAAGCAAATCAAAAAGCACAAGAACATAATTTGCTCAAACGATGAAAACTCCAGAATTGAAAACGAAAAGCTCATGTTGACACCTCAAAGGAAAGAGAAAATTTTATCTTGTTTTTGGTGCTAGCACCTTGCCCGTCAAGGTTCAAGTGATCTCAAGAGAGAAAAAATGAGTATAAATATGCGAACAAATTGTTTACACTGCGTTGAACGCTTGTCTATTTGTCCGCTATAATCACGCTATTCTTTTGGTGTCAATAAAGAGACAATAATTTATTGGTTCACGTTTTGAGCAAGTGCTCTTTTTGTTCTGTAGAGCATGCCTCTTCGGGACGCTGCTGTTGCAATGTCAATATATTAAAGCGGAAGCACGAAATGGTTTTGATCACATTTTTCAAACTTTTTTTAATTATAGTGGTTTTGTTCTAGCTGCAAAATTAAGTTCTATCGACTGATGTATCTGGGGCGCTGACGCTATTGAACAGAAAGAAAACCAGAAGTGAAAGGTATTAATAAAAGGAACGGTTACGCTTTAAAGATGGTGTTATCTATTGAGAGATATCAGTAGTCCACGAAAACCACAATAGATGCTATTTTTACAGGGCCCTTACTGGGAGAATTGATTAGATAGCCCCTGGGTCATATATAGATGGACAAAAATAACCGAGCTTTTCTGCTTGACCGACTACCAATTTTGGTCAACCGCTATGATCGTTTCTTTTGCAGTGTTATTTGAATAGAGGACAATTAAAATAATTGATGTCTGAGTACCGCTAGTATTTAGACGGCAATGATTGGCGGAGAGATTGTTTAGTGAAGCAGACATTAATCTGAGGTGAATTAAAGGTTGTATCAGCTCAGTCATCGTACACGCGCCACCCATGTGATAACGAATTGCTTTGCACTGGACTTACTCCAAGACCAGCTTTGAACTCTGCATTGTTTTTTCTACAATAATCCCAGTGGATTTGCTGCCAAGTTAATTCCATGCACATTTTCGTTCGAACGCGTTCACTTTAGCTTAACATTGTTATACAATAAATACAAGAAACAGTATTGGCTCCACAGTTTTAGTGTCACGTCCAAACTCTATATAATGCTTGACATTCACATGTTTTGCATACGCAGCCTCTCGATTCTCTCATGCTATGTAAATATGTTCTTAAAATCTTTCACTCCCAGTCATGTTATCATCGCGGACGCTGTGGATCAACGAAATCGTGAAGTGCCAAAACACTAAATTTAAGCTTCGAGAAATTTTCCTCCCCGATTTTCAAGAGATTAAGTTCTTGCGGAAATTACTAACAATAAGATATAATTCTCAAAAGATGTCTTTTTTTTCCGAGAACGAGATGTTACCGTCTTGAAAATTCACTCGGGAAGGACACGGTCGGGAGTGACAAAAATTATTCTTTCGAGGAACCCATTAAAACCTTTAATTATATGCGCGATACCTCTGGGCCCAGGGGCCAGAAATCCAACTCGAGTTCCGGGTTTCTTTGCTGTCGTTGGCCATTAGATTTGTATTGAGCGGGGATTACAGTCGAGTTTGGGGGAAAAAAAGATATGATTGAAGAAAGAAATAAAAGGGGACTAAAATATTTGACTTGTACACACTTTCCTAGATAAGTTTTCAATGGATTTCACTGCAGTTTACCCAACACTAAGTGTTTCAAACACAATTCATTGGCTACTGATTCGCCCGTCTCGATTCACCGGTCATGATTTGCAAATAGTAAGAAAATGGTGAAGGAAATTGATAGTTCCTGTGTGGATGTTTATCTTTTATGAAGAAAGTATTTATGCCACGGATTTTGGGGTCGAATTTCTTTCACCGTTGCCTCATTATGAGATAATTAGTGACGAACGAATCATAGCCGTCAAAACATGTTTCAAAATTGGTATCTATCGACACAGAACTGAAATCGGATGTAGAGACTTCCACAAGTGAGCATTTGTTTCGTCATATTTAATTGACTTGTATTCATTTTAGCTGCTTTATTAAGATTTTCTTTTAATGAGGTGCCTTTATTTTAAAGATTTCATCTTCTGTTGCTGATCAGGTCGTCCGCACTGAGGCATCTCCTTTGGTTACTCGGCTATATAATGTCTGCCATGCTTCAGTTTTGTTTCCTCTCCATTCTCCCTGAAACAAAAAGTTCAAAATACATTCCGATTTTAGTCAGTTACCCTTGAAAAACTTTGGGTTATCTTGGGAATTCCTTGGTTCGTCCTCGGAAGCCTTCGGGTTGTCTTCGGAAATTTTCGGGTCACTTTCGAAAATCGGAAGATTTTGGGCCATCTCTCAAAAACCAAGCTTGAGGAAACGGCGCATCACAGTCATAGTATCTCACTTGCTTCTGATAAAAAATCAAAATGCTATTACACAAAACACCACTAGAAACTTTTCATTGTCATGTTATAAATCACAAAGGAAGTTTTAGAATCCCAGCTGGTATAAGGCTTGCCAGTTGGCTATTTACAACGCTTGAACAAGGAGGAGAATTTGGGAGTATTAAAGACAAATCCACTTAGGGATGGAAGTTGGATTTAATTCCGGGTACCCAGGGTTACAAGTCCAACGCCATAAACACCAGGCCACGCTCGCCTCCAGATTTTCCTGTTGATCGTCGAAGTATGTCAAGTAACGAAGTATGTCAAGTAACGTTAGGCCCAAACCTTATGAAAACATGTCGGAGAGTAAACGAGAGCGGAAATTCAAACTCTTTCAGTTGATATTGCATGAGAGTCAATGTGAGTCAGACCAAACGAGAACGAGAGATGATAAGAGTTCCAATTTTTTAGAGTGTACGGGCGTCAATGAGAGTTCATGAGAGTTAGAAGCCAAACAAAAGCGAGAGTTTGAACTTCAGTAACTTCCATTGATTCCAATTAAAATTTCAACAGATTCAAACTCTTCAAGAGAGCTGGAGAGTGGCGGAGAGAGTCCCCAAGAGCACCACGAGAATCGTCGAGAGCCCACTAGAGTTCCAGGCTAAACGCGAGCCAGCGTTAGAACTCGTTAAAGGGCTATGTCACTTACTATTAATTTAAGAAGCCAGAAGACATGTTTGTCTTAATGGAAATCAAAATAATAGTGTAGTTTTGTTTAAAAGTCCTCTACTCGTTCACCGGCTAAATTTGAAGAATTTGGTCACGGATAGCCAGGATGGAAACGGATTGTCACTTGAAAAAAATCGGGCCGCTTTTCTTTAAGCTTTTCCTCATTTCTATCAAAAACCACTATAAAATGATCATATCAGATTCTCTCAAGAAGTCACTTCAGATTTTCCTGTTGGAGTCCTAAGACCATTAAGTGTGTAAGAAAATGTTCTGAGTTTTGATCTAATCAGAATTTTGACACCAAGACAGAACAATACCCGTGAAATAGCCCCCTTTTAACTCTCATTCTATTTTAGCTTACATGTAGATTTCACCGTAAAAATCGCGTATCCCTCAAAATTTTACAAAAATGTTTACCTCGTTTGGAGTATCGAGGACTCTCAAATCTGTCGTATACTTCACGCAAGAAGTCTTCTTCTCCCTCTGCAGGTTGATAAGGGACCATATTTCTTCCAGCACGGATGACAGCCTCGCCTGAATTGATAATTGCTCCGGCCACCAGTCCGATAAGCAGTGTTATGAGCAGTGCTTTGTTCATGGTGAGTTGTAGTAGACTTTGCTTAATCTCTGAAAAAAACCAAAAAGAGATTTACTGTTGAATGTAAAAGAATCTGAGTGAGTCAAACTCCCAGGGGGTACCCCGGATTTCAAGTGATGAGGTGGTGCAAATGGGGTCATAATTGAAACCAGAAAAAATGCCTCAGGCTTGAAGCGAAACCCGAAGCCAAATGCCACTAAACTTTCCTACAAAAGCGTGTTTTTTTTTTACAATTTACAATTTATTTTGCTTTAACGCATGCGCATAAGCCATTTTTTGGCGGATTCATTCCAAAATTTTTTCTTGCATCTTTTCCTTTCCTATTTCTCTCCCTTTCTATTCTCTTTATCTTATACCCTTTATTCCCCTTTCTATCTGCTGGAAATGTCTTGGTCTCAGCCCTTCAAAAAACCTGTCAATGGAACATTGATCAACTGTAGGTGACTTGGCCTATTTTCGCCCATTTTGCACCCAAAATTGGACACGTTTTTCTGGAAAAGCTCTGCCAGAATTTGGTCGATATTAAAAATGGACACACGTATGAATGGATCTGTCCTTGCTGTGTTAGCTACTTATCAAAACAATCTGGTGCCGTCAAAAGTGATGACGTCACAAGTGGTCAATGTCTACTCGCTCCTCTAAATGTCGAGAAAAGTCGACTTAGGCAGCGAAAGAGTTTAATTACTCATGACACTTTCAAGGAGGATGTGGGTTTGAATCCCACCTGGTTCAGCGCGGCTTTTCTCTTTCCCGGTGTTGGGGTTACTTCCTGGGCTTCGACATTTCTCGTCGCGTTTACGCCCTTAATATCGCCATTAGGAAGGCGATTTGAGAACTGAAACAGCCATTTAAAACCAAAGTCCACCTCACACAAAGAGGATGGTATACCTGTTATTTAGCCTAAGCAACTATTATGGTTTGGCTGAAGGAACTCGATTCTCTTTTCATGTGTTAACGTTACGCGTACAGCGCTACCCTAATTACTTTCTTTGTTTGTTTTAGCCCAGTTAAGTTTTCACGGTGACAGGTGCATTTTATAGTTTGATTAGCTCACCCCAAGTTAACGTACGGAAAACATTAAATGTAATTTTTGGGTATTAGAGAATGGTTTCCATCTGAGAGTCGAAAGAAAAACCCGAAGAAGATTTTCGCTTCCTAACATCTTTCATTTTATTTTCGTTTTAGGCTGCTACATTTACTTATTGAAATTTTTGCTGTTGTCCTCTTTATGTACTTTATAGGTTAGTGCGAATGATATATTGTTTCCGAACACAACAGAGACTTAAGGCATGAAACTCCGAACAATTTGTTTAACAAATAAATAAAGGCAAAACAAGGTATTATTTCGTTTTACGTTTCGAAAGCCATTTGTGAACGCAGGCCGGAAGTGTAGAAATAGCGGTTCAGAAGCGAGTGCTTTCTATATTTCTCGTGCGTTCGCAAATGATCTGCTTTTGTCTTCTTTGTATGCTTTATGATGCACAATTTCAATAAAAAGTAAAAAAAGCTGAGATGAAACTCCATAATTAAGTAACAACAATCTATTTGTTTGACTAGAGGTATTTCTCGAATAAGGAACATTTGGTACAATTGTTCTAACATGGTTGTAGTCCTAAAACGAAAATGTAAACCTGACACATGTTTTCCCCAAATAAAAATTGCACTGCATCGAGTCAATTTCGTCAAAAATAATGCATTTTTATTTTGAACAAAAAGGAATTAGCCAGATTAGCCAAAACTGTTTATCCAAAGCCATGATTTAATGAATTATCAAATAAACTACACTGTTCTATTGCGAAAGTGAAAACACAGTGATATTGTGAGCCTTCGAAGATCTTTCCCGATCCATTGTTTTCGCTTACTTGTACATTAGACGTTGAGAGAAATCTAATGGATGATATCATGGAATCTATAACCATTTAGAAAAATGGAAGCCTTTCATGCATTTTTAAAGTTTCTCTTGTGGGCCATTGGAACGAGAGCGAGAGCTGAGTACTTTTCCTGTGGTGCTGCTAATTCTATTATACAAGGTGGTTCTAACTTTTTTTGTTTTTGTGTGAAATCGCTAAGGTGTGACCATTCAAATGAAAACTACTTAACACAGCTTTTCTGTGGTGCTGTTTATTATGCTGCACAAGCCGTGATTCTAACTTTTGTGACCGTAGATGAAATCCCGCCCTAAAGTGTGACCATTCAAATGAAAGCTACTGAACAGTGCTTTCCTGTGGTACTGTTTGTGATGCAGTACGAGGTGATCCTAACTTTTGAGTCTGTGGATGAAATCCTAAAGCGTGACCATTCAAGTGAAAGCTACTGGGCAGTATTTTCCTGTGGTGCTGTTTGTTATGCTGCACACAACGGTTCTAAGTTAAATGAAATTTCAAACGCGAGAATATTCAAACAAATAATTAAGGCATCTCTCCGAGGCACCGTGTTGCTACAAAATTTTAATTTTTAGTATGGAATGCATTGTCTTTTTTAGCTCTCGGGCTAATTGGAAATAAAATAATTGAAATGTTTAAGGCAAAAGGAAATCGGTAACAAGATTAATCTTATTCAGTATGGGTGTGTATTTTAGAGTTGGTTGAAAAAGGAGTGTGATCTATAACGACGCTAAAAAATCAAGTTTCACCAGGAAAAGTTGATGTGATACGTTTTATGTGTGCGTACAACAACCACAGAAATGAAAATTTTGAAACACGGCCTTACCTAAGTCCTTGATCGGCAAAGTTCCTCTTGTCAATGAACGCTAACAAATACTGATGCAAAATCTCGGTCAGAGTAAAACATATATATCCGTTTTGTATCTCTATACCAATCTGTCCACTTACGTGAAAGGATATTAGCTTCACGAAAACATATGATCTCCTCAAAAAGATAATGAGTAATTTTGAAAAGCTTTCGGTTCCTTAGAAGAAAATTTTTAAACAAACGCCTACAATTAACACTTTTTATAATGGGCCTTTGTAATTTTCCGATCATTTTTAAACCTGCGCCTAATTAAGAAATTAAGTAACATATTGTTTACGACAAAGCCAATGAATAAAGTTAGCATAAGAACTAAAACAGTAATAAGGATTGATTGAATTAGCTCGTCGATAACTACAGAAGATAAGATGGACAGGAGTTAAAAATTTTAAATTTCTCGACATCTAGAAACCTTTTCCTTTATGAAGTTTAAAATGCTCATTTATGTCGAAATTTTTTTTGCAGTTCGGTCAAAACGGAAAACCGAGGTCCAAGTAAAACACGAATCTGAAAACCAAAACGTTATATTTTATAGTACATCTGCACGTGTTTAATTCTACGATCAGAGTCACCATAACACGGCAAGAGTTGTTTGTTAAGTTTGCAGCGATAAGAATGAAGTTTATGTTAAGATCTCTTGCCCGTAAAAGGTTTCAAGAAAATTGACCATTTTAAGGTTCGATTTTCCGTAAAATTCAAAGTATCTACTAATAGAAATGTTCAACCTACGTTTAAAGTAATAAAAAGGTATTAAGGTTTTACTGATGCTAAGCTGACTAATGGATTGTGATAAGATCTTTCTCTTTCAATTCCGTTCTTCGTGATACAATAACATCTGCACGATGATTATTCCCACACAGAACATCAATTTACATCCGTTAGAAGTCGATGCATAAGTTGTTTACGGTAAGTAAAGAGTCGTCTCCATTAAAGTACATGTCTTTTTGAAAATAAGCGATAATCAAAAATTGTTTCCCGAGGAGAGTATATTTAGTCCATGCTCGCGTAATTGTTACTCGCGTGTGGGCGTAAATATAAAGCTGATTTCCATATACACGTAACGACATCGTAAGCAATCGCAAGCAGTTTACAACGGTTTCATTGTTTGTGACCCTTTTCATGTGGAGTTTTAACAATGGTTTCGTCACCGAATAATAGAAAAAGAGCGCGGAAATCGTAGATGGTGCGTCATGTGTTCAAACCGCGACTCCGATTGATCGCAAACTATCGCAAAAGTACATGTTTGCGAAGGTGTTTCCGTATTGCTTTTCCTTTTTTGTTTTGTTTGCGGTCATCATACTCTTCACGGGAATCAGCTAAAAAGTGTTTCCGTGTACGCACAAGTCAACAGTTCTCAACTTCTATGTTTACGCAAGTAGTTCAAATAATTATCGTCTCGTGTAAATCCACCTTAAATTTATTACTGTGGCACGCAAAACCAGCTGAGAGCTCTTTGTGATTCCCGTAGAATTCTTATTTGGTGTAATTGGTTTGTTTTTTTTTAATTGTCTTTCGGCACATTAATTAGTCAAGAGACTAGAACGTCATCTGATTGGTCCATGCACATAACGATGCGGTAGTTTTTGTGCATATAATATTCAGTTACGCGTTTTATGCGATTGGGAATTGGGGTGGATCTAATAATTGTTACTTTAATCCACCCTACCGAAAAAGATGCCAACTGGTACATTTACCCATGATTTTTAGCGCAGAAAAACCCTATAGACGCTCATAAAAACGCAAAGAAAAGTTCTAAAAACTTGAAACTTAGCATACATAATATCGCTAGCACAGGGACAAATTTATGCAAAAGATATGACTTTTTATGTGCCTATTGTCTGTCTTAGGTTTGCAAGGTATTGTGGTAAACTGTACAGCTGCCATCTTTTTCCGTATGGTGGATTGAATTTACAACTCCTACACTGTGTTCCTGCCTGACATGCGCTCCACGCAACAGTTAACTGATGACCCGTGACAGAGAGTCTGGTTGAATTTTTATGAAACAGGAGGAGATGTAAAAAGAAATAGAAGTCCTTTCGCCACTCACCAAGAGGACGTCTAGTTGACAAAAGTCTGGTTTGATGCCTATCCATGCTATTCAACACTTATTCCACGAGTGCGCAATTGGATGTGAGGTAATTATTTAACAATTATTCACCGAAGTAGAGGTGGATGGCAGATACTATTCCGAGTTTGAGTAGCCAATCAGAACGCGCGAAAAAGAAACTGTCCAGTGGTTGTTACTACAGTAACTCTGTTTTCTCATTTAGATTTAATTGAATATGAATTTAATTTTCTCCGTTACTACGGGGGAATTCATTTGCAGCATACGCGTATAGCAAGAAATGCGAAAACCTGTTTGTTTGCATCGCATTTAGGTTACGCATAAAGGGTAAGCGACAAATCAACGGTGCGTTCCATCGGGCACACGTACTTCGTTAGCTATTTGACGCTGTCAACTCTAACTACTTTTCCCAAAGGAGGAATTTGCGTGCTCAAATACTTGCAAAAGGATTGCATTTTCCTGTGTTGGTAAAATTCAAATTTTATCTTCATTGAATGCGATAAATCGATACACCACTGATTAATCGCGTACCCTACACACGTACCCCGAATGCGATGCAAATCATGAAACAGGCTGTCGAATTTCCCATCCTACTGCACTTTATTTACCACGGTTTTGCAGATAACTTAAATAGGTTTTCCTGTACCATAGGTTAGACAGAAGTACCCTATCACTTGAATTATTTCCCCTTAGAAAAATAGAGAAAAAAGTACATAATTATCTTCGCTTTATACCATTATTCCTCTGCTTGTACCTGCCTCATTCTAATAGCTACTTCCACCACTATTGTCTAAATTATAATAAGATATCACTTTTCACACCATTTAACTCTTTCACTCCCAGACCAAGTTATAGTGAGATGATTTGTTACTCTAACTTTTTAATCTGTTGACAAAATCCTATCGTGTTACCATTCAAATGAATTCTCTTTGGCAGAATTTTCGCATAGGACCATTTATTTCTTCGGATTTTACGAAACGAAATTTGGACTTGTTTTGGTGAATTTTTTGTTTTGGCCACTTTAGGGGTGAAAGGATTAAAGCCAGGTAAACCGCCCAAGAAATAACTTCTGACGCTTTCCTTTTCACTTGCACTGGTACAAGTGTACACGTAGGCTGCAAATGCATCCGCCCGTACAAGAGCTCTTACTTCACTACTTCCACAACACATTCACGTACTAGTACTGATCGTTCAAATACAAGCGAATTTTCTTAGAACATCCCAAATTTCAGAAAGGTATTGACGCATAAATATTGAAACGATAGAAATTGGCTAATGAGTGAGAAGCAACTTCTTGGATTTTTTTTTTTTTTGTTGTTTGAGGTTCAAGACTTCTAAATTTGACACTCTCAAAAAGTATTTATGCAGTAACACTTTTTAACGCGCCTAGAGGTTCGTAGAAAATCCTTCTTATCAGCCCCAAATTTACGCATGAATATCAAAACAACAGAAATTCGTTAATGAGGTATAAATGGGGTCTCTTCGATTTTTGAAAATCTGGTTCTCTTTTGCTCATTAACAGATTTCTATTGTTTAGATATCCGTAGGCTATTTTCTTCTCTTCTTCGAGAGCTCTACTTGCACAAAATAGTTATGCAGTACCACTCTTGCTCACTTCTGCACAAAATCCTTCTTTAACCGCAAAATCAACGAGTGAACATTGAAACAATAGAAATTAGATAATGAGCTGGAAAGGTATCCTTCGTTTTTTGAAAATCTGGCTCTGTTTTACTCATTAAAAAATTCCTATTGTTTAAACATTCTAAGGCGATTTTCTTCGCTCTTACAAGAGCTCTAACTTTGGCACTTCAATAAAATATTTATGCAGTCAACTCTTTCTGTCGTGCTTAGAATTTCGCGGAAAATACCCCTTTTCACTGAGAGATAAACGCATGTATATTAAAACAATAGAAATTGGTTCATGAGCTAAAAAGGGGCCTCGTCGATTTTGGAAAACTGGCTCTGTTTTGTTAAGAAATTTCTATTGTTTGAATATTTGTAAGCTGTTTTCTTCTTTTTTACAAAAGGTCTAACTTTGGAACTTGTACAGAATAGTTTTAATACGCAGCAACACTTTTTGTTAACACATGTAGAATTGTGCAAAATTCCTTCTTTTAACCGCGAAACTAACGCAAGAACATTTTGGAAATCTGGCTCAGTTTTGTCCATTGACAAGTTTCCATTGTTTACATGCTCAAAGGCGATTTTCTCCGCTTTCACAACAGCTTTAACCCTGAAGGCCCTGAAAATACCCCTTCTAACAGAAAATTTATCGCATTTATATTGTAACAACAGAAATTGTTCATGAGCAAAACAGGGAAGTCTTCAATCTTTGGAAATCTGACAAAGTTTTGCTCATTTACAAATGTCTATCATTTTTTAAACGTTTATGGTATCTTTCTCTGTTTCTAAAACATCTCTAAATTGCTTTTTGTACAACATTTTCATACGCTCACGTTTTTTTTTCCGCCATGCGTTAAAGTGGCACCGGGACCAGAATTTTGGTATTTCATAATTTTCCATTTTCCAAAAGAGTTTGTGGTTCTTAGTCACCATACCAAATTTCAACTTATTACGATGACTGGAAGTCGCTTTTTTTCGAACCGCAAGCTGGCGTGCGAATTAGCGGAAGTGACGCTAGAGTCTCACCTTACTTGCCGAGGGAAATTTAACTGTCGTCGATGGAAGATTTCCTGCAAACTGTTTGTTGCACGGCCTTGAAATTTTCGTTACTGCAGCAGTTATATATATGACGGGTGTTACTTGTGTTGTACAATGATACAACAATAAATCCAACCACCGAGCTGGTATTTCGCTTCATCAAAGCCTTGCGAGCAGACCCGCAATGGAAAAATGGATCATGTTTGTACTCACAAACAGAGCAAATTTCAACCCGAGAGGTATTTTTGTCGTCTGTTCTGATCACTTCACGGACAAGTGTTTCCAGAGGGCTGGTCCATTCCAACTATATGAAAAATAAAGATCCGGAAAAAAATTCTCTGCGCGAACAAAACGAAAGGTAATGTTAACGCAGTTAAAGTGATAGTTTGTTTCTTTTTCAACGCATCCACCATCCATTGTGCAAAACTTATTTTCTTATAACGTATTTTAAAATTTATTTTGCTTGTGGGAAACCCTTTCAGTTCTGCCGTCTGCCAGCGCGAAGATCTTCGGCGTAGTCCTCACAAAATGAAGCCTGGGCGAATGCAGGACCGCCGCGTTCAAGATAGTTTGTATTGCTTAGCGTTTTTCTTTTTGTAATTCCGCGTGTGGTAATTTCAGAGCAGTAATCGCTTAGAAGCATTGACATTTATTTTATAACACACCATCCTGGATGTGGAGAAACTTTTCTCCTTAAAGGCTTCAATAGGTCGGTTCGTCTTGCGTGGAAATTAGAGTTGGGAAAAAATATCACACGCCACTATTTGCCTATATAAGGGTCTTACAATGATATTTCTTTTAGCTTTCATAGCAATCTTAGTAAATGAACTACCAAGAAAAATGATTAGATATCAAGTTATTATTTTTACACAATAAATAAGGCAAGCGAAAGCTTCGTTACCACGGTGGTCCGCATGTTGTTGTTCAGCAGCGGAAAATTTTCTTTGGGGCTTTGATTTTCAATACAAATATTTAGATTCCGGTCACACAAAGCCTCCAGTTCTTAGAAAAGGTCGTGGTTTATTTCACTTTTTTCCGGCGTATCAAGTTAAGAATTCTACAAAAACTGTTCAAAATATTTAGAAAAGAAAAGCGCTTTCAATGCATTAAGCGACCACTGCACTATGATGGACACGGTAAGCTTCATAAGCTGACTGCCAGATGACATTACGGCTCTTCAAGAAAGTTAACCATACTATGCTAAAAATGGCCAAAAATCTCAATGCTTTAACAATATATAATGAATAAAAACAACGGCAGACAAAATATAGCTTTTTTATTTCTCCAACGAAGCGAACAATAAAATCGATCGACCGATGCTTGACTGAATTCGCGAGCATCAGATTCTAGAGTTTTTATAGGTATTTTGTCCAAAAGATCAGTTCTTCGAATAGCTGGACAGAGATTTATCCGTTGGATAAGAGTTATCCGCTCTTTGAGCAACTTGTGCCTGAACTGATCATGAAATCACTGTATAAGCATATTTCGCGCACATTTTGAACTCCCGCCAATATGGCGAGAAGAAGAAACTTTGAAGAAAGAAACTTTGCAATGGGTAGATTAGATATTTAGAAAAAAAGAGTTAATAGATTGATGAAAATACGTGGGTAGTACCGGAGCAGTGGGTAGATCGGGTAAAATTTTGAAAGGGGCTAACTAAACAAGAAAGAGCAATTGTATCTTTTGTTGTCGAGTAATCTTTATTTCACGCAAGCTATGTTTGAAGTATATAACACGTGTTCATATCCAGGGATGTTTGACCATGTTGACGCTACGTTTTGCCTATTTGTTTTCTTGAAACACGAAACTAGCAACTAAATAAGCTATTTTCCTCGTCTTAGTGTATAAATGTCATCTTTTGGGTGTCTTACTTCTCGTCTGCATCCAAATCACCTGCAAATAATCACCAAAAATAAATTCACATCGAATAAACGTTTTCTAATCCTACTTAGCCTCGGCTGTTTTGGAGTTCCCAAGCCAAGGGAGAGTTATAAACGTTCAATGTCAGCACAGGCACCTCTCCCCCACAACGCACCCAGCAAGAAAGTCAAAGCGCCTCTTTCTTTCATTGGGCGCCCACAAGTCAATCATTTAAACTAGTGTAATTTAATTTATTATTTTTTTATCATTTTTATATTGTACTGATGTTTCTTTCGCGTCTAAATAAGGTATGTCACTTTTACCTCCAGTGTAACAGAATGGTTTTCCTCCGCGTTTCCTAGCAGCTTCTCTTCGCTCCTCAAAACGACGTTCCAAATTCTCAATTTGGTCTCTGCCTGCCCGGAGTACCGCATTCCCTTCCTCTACAAAGACACCAGCTACCACCACGATGACTAGAATTGTAACGAGTGCTTTATTCATGGCGAAGATTGAAGAATTTTCTGGTCTGAAAACAATATAAATCAATAGGTTTATTAGATCTTAGATAAAATAGTGTTTACACCACACTTCGATATGGGGCGCAGGGCGCAGGGCGCATTTGTTGGGGAAACACGCGAAGAACACGTGAACTCCTTGCGCGTTCCTGAATCGCGCTCTATCTAAACTCAAGTGGCAGTTACAGTGGTCAAAATTCTCATTTTAGTGTTCAAACTTAAGAGCTTTATCTGCAAACTCAAAAGTTTGCACCACCTTGTACAGCTTAATAAACAGCACCACAGGAAAGTACTGCTCAGTAACCGAATGGTCACACTTTCTGCGGATTCTTTCACATACTGAAAAGTTTGGAACCACCTTGTACAACACAATAAACAACGCCACAGGAGAGTACTGTTCAATATATAGCTTCCATTAACATTCACACTTTAGGATGCCATTCACCGACTCTAAAAGTCATTATTACTTGACATGACACAAGGCTTGACTTCGATAGTGAAAGAATTGAAAAATCGAGTCTTTATAAATTTTTTGAACTCTCTTAAACTCTTTCGAGCTTTTTCTTAATTTCTTTTTATTTTTATTTTTGAGAACTCTGCTTCTGAAAAACTTAACATCATTAAGACTCATTAAAATTTACTTACCTTTATGCGAGTTTCAACTTCTTCAGAGTTATGTGATCTGTAAAGTGTGAAAGAGCAAAAAGGAGGTCCTAATTTATAAGCAGAAAACAGTCTATTATTTGCGAAATCCTACGGATGCGTAGTAGGAATTGATGTAAATTTAGATAAGAAAACACAAGCTTAATGTTTTTTAAGTAGAAGGCGTTAGTTGTTTCCTTCTAAAAGCTAAAGAAGTCTTTCTTTTTTGTTGGATTTAAAAATTCATTTTACAAATAATTTTAGACGCCCCGTGGGTGAGAAATCACCTCATGGTGAAGAACTGATTTCACTTTTTTTGGTATTCGCGTCAATGTTCAAAATATTAAGTCGGAAATGAGATAAAATTAACGATTTTCGCATCTTCGTTTTCGCTGTTTTATAATCTACGTCTTTTTCGATAATTCAAATAAATAAGCCTCGCTAACCCTTTAATGAAATCCGTATTAAAATACGATTTTTTTGCAAAGCGAAACCTGGACTTAATCGTGATGTTGATAAGCGTTCTTGGCTTCTCAGGAAATATCAGGAAATATTATCAGTTTTCGTTGAGAATACTGAATTAAAATATTAAATATTCAGTCTATCGTCTCCACATGAAATTTCCGAGTTTTCCATTATTGTTGACAAGCGGAAGTAATATTGCAAGACTGTTTTTATAATGACTCAAAATCAGCGACATTCTATTACAAGTATTCATAAAATTAGCCAACCGCCTCCGCAAGGTTGTCTCCGTCAGTTTTTAAGTACTTAGAAACCAACTTCATATATACTTTATTAGTAACCCCGATGGTGAATCGAAAACCGTAGGGCCTTGCCCCATCATGTACGAAAAAGCTCAATTTTTAGTTAAAATACTTAACGTTCTTGATAAAATCTGCTATGAATAATTGAAATTCAGTTGCTTTTAATTCGCAAGAAAAAACACTGATAAGAATATCAAAATTAAACGTGGCTTATTCTCACCGGAAATCTGGAAAAATACTTAGCGTGGAAGAATATTAAATGTCAAAGATAAAATAAAACAGAAAAAAGTAAAGCATAATAGAAACCCCCAAAAAATACAAAGAAGAGAAAAATTATGGGTCAGTCATGGTGAACAGTGATCGATCTCGATAGTTCACAGCTGGACTTAGAATTAATCGAACATCAAGTTAATGTATTAAGCTGAACGAAGGGATAAAAGGCTTGTTTTCGTATAGAATTTCCAGCTTAAACGAAGATTTGTAGTATTTAACCCTTCTTCGGATTACTTGACAGTCTGTCTTAAAACTGTTTATCCTCCGTCTTAAATTAAGCAATGCCAAAACAGCAAGTGAAGTCAGAATGTCAATAACACAATAAGCGTTTGTGCTTAACGTAGCACTCAAAATAAATGAATAATAAATGACAAACATTGTGTCTTTAGAGTGCTGAAAACTGCATGAAAACAGTTAAGTTATAATAACCTGCCATTCCGAGAAGAATTTAACCATGTGGCGCAGTTAGGGAAGTTTTATTGACAAATTTGGAATATTTTCTCTTTTAAAATATGTCTGATTTTTAAAACTGTAAACCGTAACTAAAAAGAGGGGAGAATGTTACGTTCGGGAAGCAAATAGAGCTACAGTTGTTGATAACTCGAGCTGCCAGGGAAAACAAATTTCACTACTTCAGTTAACGAAAGTTCGAATCAAGTGTCGGGGGCTCAAATTCCTTATAGATTCATAGAAAGGAATATGGATAATTTTTTGGTGCAAGCTACAAAAGAAAATCATGTTTACAAAAGGTCAAGTAATTAAATGAGTTTACGGTGCATACTTTGCTCAAAACCCTTATTAAATTGATACGAGGAGAACCAGGAAGCTATTTAGACAATAGTGTGCCTATCAGTCAATAGATAACCCTTCGCAGTTTCTAATTTCCGTCATCGGTGATGTGGGACCAACTGTTAATGCCACTTCAGACTCTAAACAACATACTCACCGGTAAAATCGTTTTCTCCGATCATTTTTTTTTTCTTGTTGTTTTCTTATCCGTCGTTTTGTCGAGGTAAAACGTGAAATAGTGGTTGTATTTTCTCTGCTAGATATAATTTGCTATGTAACTACACCTAGGATGAGTCGTGATTTTATATAATTAAATAAACATTATCTGAGTATCGAGTTGTTAATTTACTGGAACTTATTTGCCAGCCGCTACCCACAAGTGAGCAAACGATAATAAACTGGTCTTTGTGTGAAATGGCCGTTTATTTTCTGTGAAAAGTAATCTTGGACCCCTCCCCCCTTCGTTATATCCTTAATACTGTTAATTGGTGCGAAACAACCGAGCTAGCAGTGAGAATGAAGATCATAATTTATATTAATCTGAGACTGCTAGCTAATACATGTAAGCAGTCATTCACCATGGTTTATTGCAAATAAGCGAATCTGATTGGCTCAATTATCGATGAATATTCGCTGATACCGATCACGCGCGCTATGTGCTTATAAAGCAAAATATCTTATTTTTGATTTTGGAAATCCGAACTAAATATCTTCGTCTACCGACTTAATTATCTGGTTGTTTAGTAAAACAACTGCACTACTGGCCTGCGCTTTCGATGGCCGAAAACAGGTTATGAGTGAATAGGACGCCTCTTTCAGTATCCACTCATAGTATACTTGGTTTCGTCAATTTTTAGTCAGTATAAGACCAACGTTTCTTTTGACGTTCCAAGAATTTGGTTTACAAGAAGACAATAACTATAAGTTGATTATTATTTCTTTATTTTTGTGAATTTTAATTAAATGATTTAATGGGTGAGAAACATGCAAATAATTTCTAGCATTACGAGCTTCCTTGAAAAATTTCAAATTACAAAATGAATTGAATACTGTGATTAAAAATAAAGTTTCTTCATTCGACCACGCCTTTTTTTGCTAAGATGGCATTCCATTTCTTTATGTAAGTTTTCAAAGCATAAAACTGAATTAAAGGAAATTGTGGCGCCAAGAAATGTTAAGGCTGACGTGGAGGAAAACAACAAAAAAAAAGATAACGGCGTTTATCTTTTAAGTAACTGCATAAATGGATCAAATTTACTTCCACGGTAGTAATTAATTTCTCATCCATTAATCTGTCAAATCTCGGCTCTTATCTGTCCATCTTTGACTTTTAGCCTGCCACAATCGGCATTTTTTTTTTAACATAAAGTATTAAATCACGGTCAATAGATCGTATATGCGTACTACATATTGATGTAAGTAAGAGTAAACTGAAGGGGAACATTGACTTAACTGTCGACTCTCGACTAATGTAAAGTTAAGCTTAGTTGTTCTAGATTTTGAGTCTGTGGAGTAGTCATTTAAATGAAACGTTGTGAGCGGTACTTTCCTGTATAACCTAAAACTTGGTTCTTGTTTAGTGTGCGGCGTCTATTGAGTTATGAAAACTATTCAAACGCCAGCCATTGAGCAGTGCTTTCTTGTGGTGCTGTTATATACGCTGTACAAGATTGTTCTAAATTTTCAGTCTGTGTAAGAAATCCCAAAGTGTTACCATTCAAATGACAACTATTGAGCAATCATTTCTTGTGGTGCTGTTTTGTATGCTGTACAAGACTGTTCTAAATTTTTAATCAGTGTAAGAAATCCCAAAGTGTAACCATTCAAATGACAACTATTGAGCAGTGCGTTCTTGTGGTGCTCTTTATTATGCTGCACAAGTTGATTCTAGATTTTGAGTCAGTGGATGAATTGTGATGACTATTCAAATGAAACTGAAAAGTATTTTGATGTGCTCCTGTTTACAGGGCCTACTCTGGGACCTTAAGTAACCTTAAGTCGCCTAAAATCGCCTTATTTTTCGGCGAATTTTCCTAAAGTGGCCTTAAATCTCCTTAAGTCGCCCTAAGGTCCCAGAGTAGGCCTATCTATTAATAATAATTACCGGTCATAAATGCTGCACAGGTGTGTACTTCTGATTTTCGAGTTCTTTGATGAAAATTGTGATATAGGCAGAATTCGCAGCAAGAACCCACGCCCAAATCCGTTGGCATCCGGCTGGAGTAGAGGACTCTTGGGAACAATATGATTCCTGTTAGTTGGTGGCTGTGTTTTCGGATGACAGGCAACAGAATGTTAGTCCTCGAGGGATAGCCATCTTCAGGTCTTCTCTGGCGGCCTGGCCTGGCGGTCGGAGGACTCCAATCATTTCACGATCATACCGGTCATAATTGTTGGGCGTCTGTCTATTTGGCTTAGTCTGACAAGAAAAGTTGGTCCACTCTTTCGCTTTTCCTTGTAGGTCCTCGTCCACGCTTGATCTGAGTAAGTGTTATGACTCGGGCGGACTGGTTTACAGACCATGAGCAATCCTTCTCTTCATTCAGGGATATTTGAGTTAGACGAAGCAAAATTTTTCTGCGCGCGCGAATGTCCCCTGGCAAGTGGAAACGCGACTCGCGAGAGTTTCCGCGCGGCCAGCAAATTTCAGTTCGCACACGTGAACGAGTTAAGCTTCACGCTGAACTCTCCCTGAGGCAAATTAAAGAGAGATTGTCTGTACTCCGACTCCTATTAAGCCCGTGTTAGAGGAGAATGAGAGTTGCAAACTCCTTGAAAGGAAGTAAGTGAGAAAAATGAGAACTGGAGGGCAAACGAGATCGATAGATTGAACTTCTGTCAGTTGTAATTAAAATTGGGACAGATTCGACCTCTACGAGACCGCAAAAGAAGGGTCGAGAAAGCACGAGAGTGCCTGAGAGCGCAAAGGAGTGGCCGACGGCGCAGGAAAATGGCTGAGAGTGCACGAGAATGGTCGAGAGCACACGAGAGTTGCCGAGAGTGCACGAGAGGGGCCGAAAGCGCAGGAAAATGGCGGAGAGCGCACGTTAATTTGAGACCAAACAAAAGCGAGAGTTTCAAATCTTAAAAATTCTCATTCTTGTTTGGCGTGGGATGTATAGTGAAATAGATAAGAGATGAAGCGTACGATATGTTTTACCCCCAACTTCCGCCCTACGCTTCAAGTAAGCACCGGGCTAAAACTAAGGAGGGTTTTTGGGTTACAAAATGGAATTTTTCCACGGCAGAGAAAATAAATAAATAAATAAATAAATAAAAGACAAGTAAATGAGTAGTATACGGCTAATAAAATAGTAAATAATCAAATTAATAAAAAAATAGATCCGCAAATAAAAAATTAGATGAGCAATAAATGAATTCTGTTTTAATCTGTCCTTAAAAGATTTTACTTTACTTAAGCTCGTCTTTCAAGAACAATGTAACTATCATGGTCACATCAGTGATTTCGTTTTTGTCATTACGGTTACATCTTTTCGTAAAATATTAAAGTAGCTGGAGTCTTTAAATATATTATCTTTCCTGTGCAAGATTATTGCCGTCATTCTCTCTAAGTTCTTTTACTTCTCTGGTCTTTCGATCCTGTCTGTGGAGAGAAATATGAAAAATAAAAAGATCATGTTTTAATAATGTCCACTTTTAATGCGAGCAATGGATAAAAGGCAAACGGTTATCCAGTAATTTTCAAAGCTTTTGTCAGGAAACGATGGAAGGAAACTGGATCTTACACTTTGAAAAGATCTGCTTGTTTCATTCATTCATTCCTTCTTTCTTGTTTCGTTAATTCAGTCGCACATTTATTCATTAAATTAGTTCAACCTTTTCGGATTATGAGCTATAGGAAACATGGATTTTAAGTTCTTACCGAACGCTGTTTCAAACAAACAGCGATGAAATATGTCGACGACTCAATAAAACTATCACCTAACCATCAGTTCTGCTGTCCTGCTGTCCCTCGCTGGGATTACAAAATTTAAATAGGAATGGAAAAAGAATTGAATTCTGGTAATTGCAGTCAACTGACGTAATTGTGAGAATTTCCTATTCGAATCATGAGCTACAGGAAACATGGGTTTTGAGTTCTCACCGAACGTTGTTTTAAGCAAACAGCGATGAAATATGTCGACGAATCAATGAAACTGTAACCTTACCGTCAATTTGTGCTGTCCCCTCTCTTTGATTTCTACATCACCTTCTGCAAATATCCCTGTCTCTCCTCGATTTTTCGCCTGGTTCTTCGGTGAGCTCGATATGCTTACTTTTACCGCCTGCCATTTTGAAAAAAAACCCACTCATTCCCAGTTCTAAGCAGCTAACTAGAAAACCTCCCAAAGTCGCCCTGCGTAGAACTGGGAATGAGTGTTTTTTTTTCAAAATGGCGGAAGGTGAAAGTAACCTTATCGATCCAAACGAAGAACCCGGCAAAGAATCGGAGAGAAACAGGGATATTTGCAGAAGGTGATGTAGAAATCAAAGACACGGGAACTGGCGGTAAGGTGATAGTTTTATTGAATCGTCGACATATTTCATCGCTGTTTGCTTAAAACAGCGTTCGGTGAGAACTCAAAATCCATGTTTCCTATAGCTCATGATTCGAATAGGAAATTCTCACAATGACGTCATTTGCAATTACCAGACTTCATTTCTTTTTTCCATTCCTATTTAAATTTTGTAATCCCATCGAGGGTTGAATAACAATGACCCTAATTTTCTTCATAATTAACAAACTGAAGGATTCTGGTATGCGAAGTGGTAGTCTTGACCCATCGTGAAGGGAGCTAATGGCTCTTGAAGTTTTCAATGAGTTTATGGCCAATATACTACCATTCGAAACGCCTCATTGGGTCAAAATAGCTTGATTCTTAGCGAGTACTCCGCAGTCCTACCTCGTCTATAATATACAGGGGTTTCTTGCATTTTAGCTTCCTCTTCTTCATACGGATATAATGGACGCTGTCGTTTCTCGATCTGGTCCCTGCCAGCACGGAGAAGAGCGACACTTCGCTCTACCAAAACACCAGCGACTAGCGCGATGACTAGAACTGTAAGAAGTGCTTTGTTCATGCTGAGGTGTTAAGATTTTCGATGAAAACCGTTCTGTAAAATAAACGAAAATTCAGCCATTTTCTCTCACATGGCAGTCAAATAAAAGATACATAGCTCTTTACCCTAAAAGCGACAACAAAAACCAATCATGGCTTGCCTACGCGCGCTTTTTCCGTACTTGGCTGCCATTTCATGTATCCGCTTCTAGCTCTAACTGGTTCACTGACCGTCTTGTTTGTGTCAAAACCGCTTAAACATTACTTTGGTTGCCACACGAAACGCGATACCTGACGCTGAACACTTCGCAGAAACCGTGCAATCCAAGGTGTTGCATCCAAGATGGTGGCTGTTTAGAAATCATGACGAAATTCCCACATCACGTGACGTCATCACCGCATTTATACATGCGTTAATTTGTATTAAATTTTATTTAAATCAACTGATGCAGGTAGCACGTGTTTAAAATCACATATAAGCTTTAGGAATCAAACTTGATCTGATTAAAGCGGCAATGTCGACTTAAAGAATTAGAGTCGTTTAAAACGACGCTTTGTAGCGTTTTCGAAAAGGAGAGTAGATTTCGTTAAACTTCTGGAGACGACAAAAAAGCTCAAAACCGTCTAAATAACATTTTAGAGGCCGACATGGTAATCTTTGCATACATACTTTTTTGTAACAACCCATCTTATGACGTTGAACGTTGGAAACGTCAAAATTACAAGACAATGCTATGAACGTATCCAAGGTTGAAGTTTTCTAAAGAACGTCTTCTTTTCATTTGTTAAAAAAATGAGAGATAAATGTACAGGGAAAGAATCCGAGAGTAACAATAAGAACACCATATTGTAAACTTTGTTGCCGTTTTTTGGCAACAAAGCTGTTTTACAATTAGTCACTGGACAATTTACCACAAAACACCGTTATGAACGTGTTAAGAACATATCAACTCCAAATTTCCCACCAGAAGAAGCAAAAAACTAATTTCCTCAGCAAAGAATTCGTCATTCTTTTAAAAAGACATTACACCATCAAGACCTTCCGAAGAGTTACATTACCGAAACGATTCTTCAGCGATCCTTTGGCTGGGTATAACAGAGCTGAAATTCAACTTACCTTTCTAGTGTTCGTTCGTAACTTCTTCAGAAAACTCTGCTGTCTGTAAGATGTGCAGCAGAAAAAAAAGACGACCCAATTTATAAGAAGAAAGCACTACACTGAAGACGCAATGCATGGAAGGAACTGGAATAAATTTTAGATAACAAACAGAAGTGGCTAATTTTTTTAAGGACCAATATCTTCGATTTCCGTAAACAGGCACAAGGAAGTAATTCGCCCTACGCATTAAGGGATCTTAGTAGACAAAAAAGGCACCCGTGTACGTTCACGCGTGATTCATTTGCATAAATTTATTCACCTTGAGGCAATTTAATTGATTAATTGCATGTTATTAATTAATTTAGACATAAATGTACATTGCGACGCGAACATTAACTTTCAGTTGCTGGCTTTTAAAATTTATCAAAACTTTACTTAGCCCAAAGAAAACACAACTACAACAAGAGGGATTTGGAACTTTGTGGAGTTATTGTACTACTTAAGACTTAACACTATTTTAACGGCGCATGTGAAAATGGATTGTTAACTGGCCGGAATAACACCATAATAACTGAGTATACATTTCATTGCTTTTCTTTACGACAAAAGAAACCGCATTGAAGCTTCATATTCAATTTCTTTTAATACTATCACGCGTCCCCCTTTATTTGTAGTAACATATTAAATCCCGGATATTCTTAGAGGTATTTTTTTTCCAAAACTTGCGTGCTGTAATTAGAATATTAATTTGTGGCTCTTGATAAAATCTTGATCATGATTCTTTCTAGTTTATTTCCTGATTCGTGAGAATATTACATACGCCTATAATTGCTCGCAAAAAAAGTCAATGCACGTTGCAGCAATAATATATTTAGCTTGTGACATGAAATTAGAGCATTACTTACTATCAAAAATACGAGAATTTTCCCTTGCAGTGATCAGATGGTAAAATTTTTTCCTAATGAAGTTAATAAACGACATCAGTTGCCACGTGCTATTTAAAAAGTGCTTTTTTTGTGGAAACCAATCTTGAAAATTACTTATTAGATAATGCAAAGATTAAATTGTTATTGTTAAGATAGAATTACTTGTCGCTTACACTTACAGTTGTCGCATTCGCACAGACAAATTCATCAACTACACGCGTATACTGTAAATAAACCCATTTTTGAAACTTCAATTGTTTCTGGTTCTTTGTAATAGCAGCTTTATCGTAGACACTTATGGTACTGCAGAACCCTGAAAGCTGGAAAACAATTTCAAATTTCATTTTCGAAAATACTGCACATCTTTAAAGTTATGTCGTCGAAAACGTTTTATTAAATGCACTTAAGAAATTCATCACAGTCTCAGAAGTGTCAACCATCTTGCGCTGCATAGAAAACAGGACCACTGAAGTACTGCTTAATAGTTTTGTGCTCACAGCTGAGGATTTCATCCACAGACGCATAAGCGGGAACCACTCTGTACAGCATATAGTAAACAGCACCACAGGAAAGCGATTTTCAACTGTTGGCTTTAAATTGATTGGTCATACTGCTTTGCTTTCACAGACTCAAAAGTTTCGCGAAAGTTAGAGCCACATTGTACAGCACAGTGAACAGCGACGCAGGAAATTACTGCACTGTAGCTTTCATTTGAATGGTCACTTGAATGGTCACACTTAAGGATTTCATCCACAGACTCAAAAGTAAGAACCACCTTGTACAGCTAAATAAACAGCACCACAGGAAAGTACTGCTCAGTAGCTTTCATTTGAATGGTCACACTTAAGGATTTCATCCACAGACTCAAAAGTAAGAACCACCTTGTACAGCTAAATAAACAGCAGCACAGGAAAGTACTGCTCAGTAGCTTTCATTTGAACGTCATAATTAGGAATTTCAACCACAGATGAAAAGTCAGATCCACCCTGTGGAGTATAATAAACAGCAGCACAGGAAAGTGCTACTCATTAAAATGGCAAAAGACCACAATTTAATCAAAGTTAATTTGAAGTAATTCAGTTGGACAAATATTACTTGACTTTTGAGGCAAAAAGGGGGTCAGTACGCACACTCTTTCCTATGTAACCCATATTAAAACGTCGCTTCTATTCTGTGTTTATGAGCATTTTGTAACCAAGTGAGACTTATTAATAAACAGTCATAATCGATACAAGACGTGAATGGTATGAGAATTTAAAAAAATCAAGGAGGACGTATTTGGTCAGTATCGTTCTGCGTTCATTCGCAAAATCGTTTGCTTTATTGTGATCCACATCCCGAGAGTCCAGATTCCAGATTTTCTAATCACGTCAGGGAAAAATAGGACAATTACATCAAACGCTCTTAAGGTTTTTTTTAGCCTAAAGGTTCTGGCTAAGAAAATTCAAGTAAATAACAGGGAAAATATAAAAAAAAATGTTACAATAGTTTCTATCAGGATGAAGAGAGACTCACCCCAGTATTCTGAATCAGAATGAACATTTATGTAACAGTAAATTTAATTTTTAAAATTCCGAGGTTAACAAACATAAACTAATTCCTCGTTCACGTTCCTACCATGCGTGGTAAGTGTTTATTACAGAATGGTGTGAATAAAAGCAATTGAAATGATAGGGTTATGCTATGTTAAGACGATGTTTCTATATTTGTCTAAAAGAAGATAATGTTTAATCGGCATTATGGTCAACAATAAACTGCCTTAAGGCTTAAATATAGCTGGCTATTAAAGTTGTCGCTAAAAATGATGACAGCATTACTAACCTTAGAACGCAAATAATTGTGAATCGTTTATTAAACAGATGTTATTTTTGTAATTATCAAGTTAATAAACGTAATCGGCTGGCAATCGTTTGCCGAATTTCTGCGGAAAGGAATAAGTTATCGTATCAAAAAATAAGGATACATTGTAATTCAATAGGGCTTTCACCATGTGGCATTTTTAACGTCCTGTGCGTACCTTATTAAAAAACAAATATTCTATATCCCTTCTCTAACTTCAATTTTATGAGGCAGAATGAATTCGATAATTGCTTATATTAGAGTCGGTCTGAGAAATTAGAAACGAAGGTACAAAATTCAAATTGATCAGAATTCATAGACAAATTTAACAGCATACGTTCTTCTAAGGAAAGTACTTTCCTTTCTGGGAGGCAAGATGTAATTATCAAAGAAGAATATTTTCTTCTTAGTAGGTAATTATACCTAAATCCTTCTTTCACTTAATAAAGGAACACAGTGCCTAGTGTAGTTTTGAAGTTCATGATCACGATCTTTCCGGAGATTGCTTATACACATACTAGATGTTCTTTGTTGCTTGTGTTTTCCCAGGCTAATGAACTGTGTTGAGACTTTGTTCCAAATAAAGACAATTTCGTACATTAAAAAAATAACTTTTATTAGCGTGTCACAGTCCTTCCCAATATTCTCATCTGTTTTGGCACAGGAAAAAAGAAATCGAGTTTCAATGATTCATAGCGAAGATTTTATCAAGATCGACAAAAATATCGATTAGAACGCAGTAGTTTCGACACCCATATCTTGCAACGTGTTTAGTGGGTTCTTGAAATATAGTAACTGGTTCAACAATATCATTAAAACCTAAGTGAGTAAAATGTAAAAACGCAAAAAAGAAAAGAAAAGATTTTTCTGTTAAAGGGTAAATATTTTTATGCATACCATGGTTGCAGGTGGATCAGGAAATTGATGAGTTCCCGTAAAGTCGCAATGTTTGATGAAAACAGTTTTCCCAGTTGTCTGTGAAGACCTTTATTGTGCCTAACACTGAAATACCAAAATCAGTGATTTGATGTTCTCAAGAGACATTCATCTTCAGTTGCAACAAGTATCCGACCAAAAAATCACGAAGAAAACGTGGCTTAATCTATTCATTTTGTTCGGTAATATGCTGTTTCCATTCTTTATCATTGCTAACCGAATAGTGTTCAAACTTGTTTAATAATCTCGGAAGCCTGTTGCAAGATATCGGTCAGAAGTAAAAATTGCCACAACTTTGAGTCCTTGATATAAATAACCGGCAACGAGACGCGTAGAGCGTCAGTGGGTCTTTTTGCAATCGTAGCTGAATTTTTCTTTTTTTGTCTTTTTTTGAGACAAAACGTTTGCTTCGCGGCGAAAACTTTTGAAGGCTTAATGAGACAAAATAATCTGTGTGCGGTAAACCAGTGAGAGAGCTAGAAATCCGATATAACTATAAGCGTTTTGAAATTTTAAAGCCAAATAGATAAGAACTCAGCGGTGATCAATTAAACACCACATCCTACTTTACAAAATTTCAAATACATTCGACAGTGAGAAATGATACAACTAATATAAAATCACAGCCGGAAATCTTTTGATAAATATTGCCCCTGCGGGGAACCCTAAATAACTTTCGTCGTACAAACTGCCGAACGGAAATATATATTTCCTTGCTTTTTGCAAAGATTATCTACTTATTTCTTGAAAGTATATCAATTTCGTCAACTCATCCGCATTAGCGCTAATAAAAGCAATCTATTGAATATTAAATTATAAAGCGAAAAGTCCTCTTCATTGCTTTTGTCACGATAATTAAGAACGTTTGCAGCAAACAAAACTTGAAAAAGGTAAGTCATTTTACATTTCGGTTAACCTTTTCGTTCTCAAGACCGAAAAAGATCACAAAGGGTGAAAAACGCAAATTTTGATCGCATTATAATGTTTCCTCAAGATTTACAAGTAAGAACTACTTCTTGTGCACGGAATAATAAACAACACCGCAGGAAAGTATCGTTCCTTCTTTTTCATTTGAAAGGTCGCCCTTCAGAAATTCATCCACAGACTGACGCATTCTGTACAGCAACTATAAACTGACAGCAACACACGAAAATAGTTGTTAACAACCTTCATTTGAAAGGGCACACTCTAGACTTTCATTGATACTCAACCGAACGCCTTATACCGGCACTCCGAGAAAGCACTGATCAGTAGCTGTCAACTGAATTGTCACTCAGGGTTTCATCTACAGACGCAAAAGTTAGAATGAACCACCACGCAAAAAAAAAAAGAAACCAATAAAAACAACTGAAAAAAAAAACAAAACAAAAAAAGCAAAAAGAGAGAGAGAGAAAGATATAAACCACGCCCACAATAAAGGTCAGGAAATAACTGCCAAGTAGCTTATTGGAAAGAAAAGTACTTCTCAAGTTTATTTAAATGATCACACTAACAGCACGAATTTTACCAACGGTTAATATAAACGGCTCTCAGCAGCGGTGTTAGCTCCAGTCTTTTCATGTCAAAAAATCTCAATTAAGAGGTGTTTATCACACAACATTTTTTAAGGATGGTGCAAACGAGGGACTTATATAGATGTATGTGAGACATGAAACCTTACAGGACTTCTTGTTTTTGTCTTTTAAATACGACCTGTTGTGTATGTAGTACTTCTGCTCTCCGATTGCAATCATTCAATAGTTGTCTACCTCGCAGTCTAATTGTCAGTCAGACAATCCCTGCCTTTGCTCCTTCGTGATGCAAGCTCCGTTGCGGCAAAAGAAAGTTTGTTTAATTATTTTCTCCGCCACCTGTATCTCAAAGTATCCCTAAATATTTTTTTAATCACTTCATTCGGTCAAATGAGTCAACAATTTTCAGCTCGAACATCCAGGTGCTTTTAGCTCATTCACCTATTCAACAGAAAACCGCTGGAAAAATGTGACAAAGGCTCATTTTTTATACTTTCGCTGAAGGCTTCCTCGATAGTTTCTTTTTGTTGTACTTTTGTATTTTTGCTTTATTTGTGGAAAATAAATAAACTTAAACGTTTTGTACGTTTGGTTTTGTGCTCACTTAGTACTTGATAACGGACATTATCAAAGACCTTTAGCATGTTTCTTTACAGCCAGTGAACAACAAAGTACTCACTGAACATTAATATATGAAATTCATATATTTGAACTACGGATAAAGATAGAATTATGTGAAGATCATCGCAGTGAACGTGTTTCAACCTGAGCGGGTGAAAAGAAGAAATCTGAAAAAATTCAGGCCTGAATTTTTTCAGATTTCTTCCTTTTCAACCGCTTAGGTTGAAACACGTTCACTGCGATGATCTTCACATAATTCTAAAATACTCATTCTTTCTTTTTCCAGACCTGTCAGATAAAGAATCAAGTTCTTGCAATGAACAGAGGACTTCTTTCACTGCTAGCCATCGTGTTAGTTGCTTGTGTTTTTCTAGAGCGAAGTAACGCTATATTCCGTGCCGGGAAGGAACAAATCAAGAAACTGAAACGTGAAGTTCCTTTAAGGAATGGAGGCCCTTTCTGCGAAAGAACAGGTAAGAAATGCAAATGATAGGTCTCCACTCCTCTCCACCTTGCTACTCCTTCCCCCCCCCCTGCCCCCGAAGGGTCTTACCTCTCTACTTAAACTTCCCCCTTCCCGCCCCGAAGTAAAAAGAAGGGAAAAAAAACGTTCTATGGCCTGTGACTTCTCTCCATTTCTTTCATTTCACAGAAGCTATTGAACGGAGGAGGAGATACACAAGAAATGCTGAAGAGTCGAAGGCCAAGTTACACAAAGACGAAACATATGACTCTGCTGATTGCTTATATATCTGATCCTTTAAAATAAGTTATGAAAAAATTAACTTGAAAAATGATCGCAATCTCAGCTCAAAATTTTGTATTGTTTGAACAATTGTCGTCAATAATAGAGAGAGAGATTTTTTAAAAACCCGGTCGGCGCAAACAAATTACAAGTCGAGCTGCATTCTTCAACTAGGATACTGACAATCTACAACATACAGGAGCCGTGTAATCCAATATTTATATATTTATAGCTACGAATACTAGAAGACATCACAGAAATACCTAAACGCAAGAAAAATACACCAGGCACAATTTTGCCTGAAAAAAGAATGTTTGTATCATTTTATTCAGTGTTAGTTGTTATCGTGTTTGGGTCTGTAAATAAGTAATCAAGCAATCAATAAATTCTCAAAATTGGCGTGAAAAGAATCTCATTAAGAATTTATATTAGGAGCTTGGGGTTAAAATAACAAAATTCGCATCACATTAAATAAGCGTTGTCGGGTAAAAAGATTATAAATCGTAAAGGAAAAGAAACATTGGAAATGATAAAAAGGCACTCGCAGCTATTATGCTCAAGATTTTAAGTTTATTCCCAGTAAGTTTTTAGGGTATGATTTTGGAATCTGTTATTACAATGCGCACTCTACCATATATGAGATCAGAAATATCGCGTATCCCGCCATTCAGTAAACAATAGGATCGAACCATTTACATCTCATTCTACAGTTAAGTTCCAGAAGTAATAAGAAAACCCTAGGGGAATTAGACCTGGCCGTCATCTCCCACCCAAACCCCAACCCCAGGGTTACAAAATGTTGCCATCACTCAAGAAATGAACCCAAGGGAGGAACCTTAATGCACGGTATGTGTTTTACGTAAGACACGTTCGGCTACCACTAGGTTATTAACACTAGGTGATGAACAAGATCGAATCGGTGAATTTCAAAGCTCGCTAGCATTCTCGTCCTTGCTCTCGTCGAAGGGATTTTGATGCCACTGAATCCCTAGTAAATTTCTACACCGACTTTCGTGAAAAGTTTGGCGAATCGACGCTAAACAACCGAAGATAATGCAAATTTCGGGTAGCAGAAACATGTACTGTATATAGGCCGATTGACTTGAGTAAAGCAATCTAGGTAAAAGCGAAAATAAACAAAGACGTTTTTCTAAGAAATCGCTCTGACATTTGTAGTCTACTAAGGGACGGTTGCATTTGATTTGTCGAGTCAAGCTATTTCTGAGGGCGTTACTTTCGGGGGTCGCTTCCTTAGGGAGGTATTGACTAATAAGGGAATTGCCAATTTCGGGGAGGGTCACTATTTCGGGGGCCAGGTCGTAACTTTCGGGGGACGATACTTTTCGACACCTTCGTAACTTGATGTAACATTTATTACTGACAACGGTTTTTATTCTTTCAATCAAGCATGTAAACTAGTCTCACTGCAGAAAGTGCTTAATATACAACTTAAGGTTCATGGTGTAGTTGACTCGGCATGGCTACAGTCATGTCATCAGTGTTTTTAATATCACTCCCTTCTTTGTGTATCGTCTGAAAGAAAACAAATGAAATTGTTACAAGTGAACAAAGCGCATGTTTGAGGTAAATTAAAACAAGGCAAGTTTAGGCCGTCTTTTAAAACAAGCATTTCTCGTCATATCTCAACATTTGGTTCAACATTCTGTCCACATTTTTAAGCCAAAGTCTGAGCTCGTGTAAACAAATCTTTCTTTCAACATTGTTGAATGTTGCAAAAAGTGTTGAAACCGTGTTAAAAAGCCGTTGAAACAAATTTGAATTGGTTTAAATTTAATTCAGCATCTCTTAACATTTTAACATGCCTCAACTATGTCGAATACCTGTTCAAAAACGGTCTCAACATTCCTTTAACAATTTTAGAATGTTGAGCGAACGTTGACGATAACAAAGAAAAGCTTTATACTTGTACTTAGAGATACGTTAAGGGATGTGTGGTAAGTCATGTGATACATTTTGATATGTTTCTCTTCTGATTTCATGCCGATTTTATTTCCGCTGACGTGGTGTTTATCAACAAATCTCTCCAATTCTAGACATCCCTTAGAGTTAGAACAGAGAACCTTCATCTTAAGCATCCAATCAAGAAGTACCAGTTTCATCAATAATAAACAGTGAAATCCGACTATAGCCTGCTAGCGGGGTCACTATAATTGAGTCATTCACGCGACTGACTTGCCGGCGGAGCCTCGACTCGCCTCGCTCGCCATCGACAAGAAGGTGGCGAGGATTCTTGTCGCCAGTTTGCAAATTGCGGCTCCGTCTTCAAGATTCTCACACGAATAACTCAATAAGTAACTTTGCTCACAGGCTATGTGATTCACTATATACAGCTGTTTCAATTAACTTTGTCGGATTTAGGCTTCGAGCTTACGCGACAAGACCGAAAGGTAGTATGGGTAGCTGTAAATCTTTTGTGATTCGGCTTTAGTTGACACGGCCATAGGATGGGTGAAATTACCACAAACACTTGCCTATGAAATTTATTTTCTGTAGGGGTGAGCCATTGCTAAGTTTGGTAAATTTATTAAAAAATTACCCATATCATCTTGCAGGCTTTCCGGCAACGTTATAGCTGTATATAAAGTAATCATGTGATTCATTACATTATAGATCGTGATTTATCCTGTGACGATTCACGTGATTCATTGTGTTGCCACTTTAGAAACTATTAGGATCCTGGGACGAAAAAACAAGCAAGCAAGCAAGCAATTACAAAGAAATAGTAACAGCAAGTTTGAATGAAAAGTCACTGATTCAGAAGTAATTATAAAAGCTTTCAAAAATTACGAACTTTAAAAGCTTCTCTGTTTCAAAACGTGTGTTCCATGTAAATATACATCTATAAATTGTCTGTTTTTGGAATCCATCTGTTCAGCCTCTGTTCTACCGATAAGTTCCAAAATTGGCAGTACTACCCTTTTGGAGGTTCTTCACCGGATGATGGACTTAGGGCCTCTTCATATGAGCCCGGTTGACCGGGCTGGCCCGGTTTCCGAGATCTCGCCTCACTCCTATTTCCTTTGTAAAAATTGCGATGTGTTCATATGAGAAGGCGGGCCAGCCCGGT
>Ga0126336_10000003_pt1 | contig 47034 bp, 33 predicted proteins | sample SidCmetagenome_FD_92530 | JGI IMG/M metagenome (GOLD analysis project Ga0126336, IMG submission 92530) | Coral microbial communities from El Islote,Puerto Morelos, Mexico - Siderastrea C C metagenome | ecosystem: Host-associated > Invertebrates > Cnidaria > Coral | place: El Islote,Puerto... | reverse complement strand
GAAGACAACACCGTTCGTCAGTGCAAGACCCGCCGACTTTTCTCTGGCTCGTCGCCTCTAGGTGACAGTTCTCAAAGAGAAATCGAACGGTCGCCGCCCCAGCCATACTCTGCAAGGATCGCAATCGGCGACTGCGAGAAGAAAGGTAGACATCATGGCGAGGTTGTCCTTCTGCTTTGCCAAACATTGTGTACAAGCGAATCTTGGCTGCCTTCAAGAGCTGCGGGACCGGTACGCCCTTGTTATATCCGCATGTCACCTTGGATTGGATTAAACGCTCGGGGACGAGGTTTTCGTCGAGAGTGAATAGGTTTGGCACTCTGGGAGAGGCGGTAGGCAGGAAAACGACGGGAAAGACCTGGACAGCTGCGCATAAGGCGTCGTCGATACGGCCGAGGGTCCTCCAGTCGGCTGTCGATCGTATCCGTAGCAGGCCATCGAATGCCCCGGCAACAAGAGCACCCAGTTCTCCTCGCCTTCCTGCGCCGACATCGAGACGCGAGTTAAGCACGCAGTGGGTTGCTAAAGAGAACATCGCGTCGGCGAAGCGAATTGACACTTCAACGAGTGCGGGAGTCGTTGCTGCTCTCGAGAGCTCGTCGAAGAACGCGAGGGACGACCGTCCCCAGAGGCCTCCAATGCAATTGTTAAGGATGCCGAATCTAGAAAAATTGTAAAGCCACATGACGCAATCATTTTGCTGCGCAAAGTCGCAAAAGGAATCGTCTCCCCGAACGAACTTGACGAGTTGAGGGCACAAGTGAGGAAGCTTTTGGCGAAGAACTCTTCCGTCGGCGGTTCGCGGTGACGCTTCTCTTTCCATCTTGCACACGGAGTAGGCGTATTCTGCGTACGCATCGAGCGAATTCGTCCGCTGGTCCGATAACACGCTGATAAAGCACGTAGATGGCCAAGTCCAGGGAGAGGCTAAAAACCCCTGGGACAACGTCTGTCTTGCGAACTGGCAGCACACGCACGTATCGCTGCCATCAAAAGGACACCGAAAAGTGGGCCTCGATAAGCCGAAAATGCGGAGGGCATAAAAATCGTTCGGTAGATTCCGAGTAGAAGCGTTCGTCGTCACCCGCCGCGCTGCCAACGCTCCAGTCATCTTCAGAGTCTCTGTGGCTTCCCGACGGGCGGCTTGCCATCCCCCCTGCGTGGCCTCCATCCCCGCGACTTGGTTCGCCTGCTTACACCCTAAGCGACGAGGGCGGATGTCTGTTTATCGCAAACGGAGAACAAATAACAGCCGGGCAAAAAAAGGAGGAATGGCTAAGGTGCTCCTCTTTTGAGGATGACTCGATTAGAGGGAGTAACAAAAGCAAAACAAAAGACGATTGCTAGATAAAAACAACAAATTGTTTTATATTTTACGAACTTATCAAGTGCGACGATGGGATCGAGACGCCAAAAATGTCATCAAAAAGTGCCCTAAGAGTTAGGATGGGCCGGTCTCGGATTAACAGTCAACCTTTCTTGTGCGCTATCACACAACACGCCGCAATGTTCATCGTTCCGTCTTCGTCGCAATTAAAATTCTCTCCCCCTTTCTTCCAGCAAGTGATCTTCGGAGAACTTATTCCTATCGTCGGAAAGGGCAAAGCCTGGCCTTGTAATGGTGTTTTAGGCGGTCTTACGTTTTTCCTGGGGAACAAATACAGATTCTCTTCCTTGACAAACATCAGACAGAACTGGGGCGTCGCGCCCTCGCCTTGAGTTCTGATTCGAGCGTCTAGGCGGTAAAGCGTTTCCGGCTTGTCGCCTGCCCCCACGGGCTCCACGAACGACCGCACTGCGTTTCCGACCACCATCAGCGCTTTGACTCCGTGTGGATGAATGTCGTCTTGGTAGCCGACTTGAACGGCTACCACGTCGGGTTCGTTCGTGTTGCTTGTGCATTTTTCTTTGATACCTGCAAAGAAAAAAATGGTAACAGAACAAGGCAGTTTCTCTCGTCCATCAAAACTAACATCGGCAACGGCTGTAAACTAACAACAGAACAAACAAAATCTCACCGCGCACTTCAGATAGCACGTGAAGTTGACAGCACCCGCAGTAAAACAACAACACCAACTTGACGGATTTTTCGAGCACCGAAGGCGCGATCTTTTTTGATATGCCGTTGCCTGCGCGAGCTTCGTCCCGGACCGCGTGTGCCTCGTGAAACTCCAAGCCGGGCAACGAGGACCCGAGCAGGGCGCAGCAACTGCCCGGCTGTGGTGCCCGGCGGAACGTCTTCTCATCGAAGTTAACGTAAACGCACGTAGCGCTGACGCCGAAATATCCGCATTCCCTCGAAACGTCCCCCAAGATGGAAAAGGGCGTGGGTTCATCGTTCATTTCGTCGTGGACGCGACACGATCGAAATGGACTGAAACTGCAGGGGTCCGAGAGCGGTCGGTGACGGTCTCTGATTACGCCCGTCTTCCAAAGGAGTGCGTATTCGTCGAGAGCATAGACGGCGGGTTGGTCTTTTACCTTCGCCATCAGTTTTAACAAGTCGTTGGATTTGTTTCGCTCGTGAAAAAGAATCACCATTAAAGGGGGCTTTAAGGAATCCATACGATACGCCTCCTCCGTGGACGATGGAAACACCAACCAAGGGCGACGCTTCCACAGCAAGTCCGCGACAGCCCCGTGCCAGCGCTTGTTGACAGCGGAAGCCGAAAGCAAGTCCCTTCTTCCTAAGTATCCGAATACCTCCATTAACATTTCCAAGGGCAGGAAGTCGCCGGGGGTGTAGCCCGACATCGTCGCTAGTGCACCAACCTGTTCCTCCTCCTGTCTCTTCTTGACGTCGTCGAAGTGCCGCATTATTTTCCTTGCTTTCACGTACCACGGGAGGCGAGAATGATGAGGAGGATTTATCGTTGCAGAGAGAGATAAACCTATGGCTAGCGCACTGTCGTCACCGCCGCGGCCGCCGCGTTGAGGACGGACAATGGCACTCGAAAGTGCAAAACGATGACCTTCCTCCAAGAGACTAACGTTTTTCCATTTCTCGTCGACGACGACGATACGACGCATCGGAAAGGGAAATTTGTGAAATCCTAAAAACTCGCTCACGTCCAATGGCGCCAGAACGAGACCTGCCTCCATTGCTGCCTTGAGGGAAATGGCGTCCGTCTTTCTGTCAAATAGTGAGCACCAAAATTCGGCATGCCGCGTCGGCTCGGTGACGTACTCGTGCGCGTCGGTGTAGTCGCGGACGGCGGCTTCTTCGGCGGCTCGGCTGTCTCCCCGGAAAGTGTCCATGCGCAGCTTCGGACGGACGAGTTTGATGGGGTTCGGTGCGCCTCTGTCCACTGTCACCCAGGTCGCAGCTTGTATCAAATTTATGTCTCGAGTAGAGAGGTTGGAGGGGGCATCACAAAGCGGGCGTCCCGGCCTCGTCCACTTGTCGGGAATCGCCTTATACTCTTCCATGTTTTTCAGGAGACCTTGCCGGATTTTGTCGGCCTTGGCCTTTGGCGCCTTCTCTTGCGTCGCCTCCAATCGCATCGCCGCGTCACGGTAACCCAGTCGTCTAAAGACATCGCCCGGAAACCCCTCTCTATAGTCGTTGTCCAGCACCAGATGCGTTGTGACGTCCGGCCACTCCTGCTTGGACTTCATTAAGCAAAGTGCCATGTCTTCGGGCGACTTTCCCGTCAAGCCCGCAACGCGTAACAGCGACATCAAGAACCTTCTTGGACGCAAGAGCAAGTCGAACAGTGCCCGCGGACGATCCACCCACTCGGGGTTGACGAACTGCAGTCGTTGCGGGTGATGGTGACCTGGAGAGGCAGCGGCAAAGCCAGTGCCTTCTTCGTCCTTGTTCTCTAAGTTTAATTCTAGGAAAAACTCGACTCGCGACATAACCTCTAGGCTATAAGAGCTACAGGTCAAGAGCAAAATAACATATACACATATGTACATGTATCACCAAACACGACATCCGACCGTTGCAGGGAAAGAGCCGGAGGCCTCTGGCTCTGCCCTTTCGCACTACGTCTCTTCTCCTTCGTCTGCGCCTAGGCAAAAAAGGAACGCCCCTCCAAAAGAACCAACGGGAGTGGCAATGGCAACAATACCGCCACCGCTCATGCGCTGCGAGTGCGGTTCTTGGTTTCCGACACAGATGGCTTTAGAAAATCACCGATTGTTCGTCTGTCCCAACACCTTATTTCGTTGTTCGTTCGAACCTCTGGGCTGCTCTTTTCAGGTCCACGATTATATCAAAATGCCATCCTCTTTTGATATTATCTGCCTTTTTGTCTATTGTGCAACTCTATTTTTAGTTGTTTGTCCGCTATTTTTCTCGTCTTGCTTGTAGGGAGGAGATCGAGAGGCCATGGAAAGGCACATCGCAGAAAAAGTCTGGTGGCATTTGGAATGGTTGATGCGTGATTACGCAGCCCTCAGAGACGAATTTTTGCTCACGGCGAGGTTGCCGGGTGCCGCGCCTTGCGACGGTCGATTCAGTTGGAAGTTTTCTCATTTTCGTCGTCAGTGTCTCGCGTTGGCCGAAAACAACGACGATCGGTACGAACACCCGCGGCTCTGGAGTCCGCCTTTCTACTGCGGAGGACCGCAAGGGTATCGCCTCCGCTGTTGCGTGCGTCCTAACCACAATTTTCCGCGGGCAATTGACGAGAGGTGGACCACCATCTTCCTAACGTGCGAAAAGGGAGAATTCGACTGTTTTCTCAAATGGCCGTTTTGCACCTCCGCTACCATCTCCGTGATCCATCCGACGGGCTCAAGCGTCCCCCCTCTCTCCAAGACTGCGGGCAGCAGCTGCGGATTCGCTAGGCCACAGGAGCCGACAGCATTGTCGTTCGAGCCTGCACTTCAAATCTCTTGGCCTCTTTCGCTTCTCGCGGGAAACGGATATCTGCAAGAGGACGCGCTGTGCGTGCAGATCGAGTGTTTTGGCGGAACACCAAAAAGACAAAGCGATAGCGGGCGAGAAAGAGAACGAAAACGGGGTGGACGAAGGCGGCAACGGGTGGCAGCGAAAGATGGAGAACGACAGAAAAGATGACGACTAGTAGACGGAAATAAAAACCCAAACTTTTATTTTACATCATTTTTTTTTGTTTTTTTCTTTTCTTTTTTTTTTCCGGGTGCCTTTGCCAGTGCCTTTGTGTTTGCTTGTGCCTTGGCCTGCGCCTGCAACTGCGCTTGCGCCTGTGCCTGTGCCCGTACCTTGTGAGTCGTAAAAACAAGTGACGAATGTCAAACAGCTGTCCATCTCATCGCGAGTAAACGACAACTTCTCTCCTTGCAATACCCCTAGCCGGTCGACTTGCACGCATATCGTCGGTGTTGACTCGCCTTCGCGTCCGCCGCTGCCCGGCGCTTCGGCTAACGCGATATTGTGGCAACATCGACACTTTTTGAATGCCATAGAAAACAAATATTTTTGCCCTCTCTTGGATTCAGGTAATTTTGCCAAGAAGCGGTGATGGCCGTCGTTACCCTTTCGAGTCGGACGAACAGAGACGCCAAACCTCTCTCCTCGCACCACCCAGACTAAACACGCACCTTGCTTCCTCGACTGCATCTCCGAACGATCTTGCATCACCCACTCTACGGGAACCACGATGACGGTCGTCTGACAGTCAAGGTAGCCGTGGAGCACTGAGCGAAAGAAGAGACAGAGCAAAACTTTAAAAGCCAAGCGAAAGCGATGCAAGGCAGCCAAAAAACAAACAAACAAATAAACAAAGGCGACAATAACTTACGCACATGCGATTGAACCAAAGATATTCCAATCGTGGGCGGCCACGAAAAACATCATCAACTTGACTGGCGCTCGAGGGCATCGCCTCCACATCTCCTCTCTCAGCGAGAAAAAGTTACCGGGGGTTAGGTAGTGGATGAATCGAATGTGTTCCACTCCCGGTAAGGAAGGCGCCAACAGCGCTGCGTTCCCAAAAACGCGACGCCACAAGGTGGGAGTCGTCTTCACTTCCCCAAAGACGCTCTGGACTCCGACTCCCACGTAGCGGTATTTGTCTCTCATGGCTGCGATTCTCTTCGTTGTCAAAGGCAGACTTCTTTCGTTTTCCTCGGTAAAGATAGACAGAAGTTCACGTAAGGGATTGTCGGTCGGTGAGGGTTGATTAACAGAGTCCATAAAATGAACGAGGAGGCAGGGACGTTCGGATAAGCTTGCAGCTATCTGGCTGTCTGTTTGAGTGTCCTCGCCTAAGAGAGGATACAAATTCCACGATGCAGGAATCGCCCGAGTAAAGGCTCGCCTCGCAACGGCCCGCCATGATCGATTGACACCAGAGGCGAGTGCTAGGCCGTATGGTGTCAGGTAAGACAATATCACTTCTAAAAGTTCCGGAGGGAGTCGATCAAAGTAGGTGCGGCTGGATGCCGCTGCTGGCGCTTCTGCTGTCTTTTTCATTGTCGTGTCGTCGGGCAGCCAAGGAATGACATAAGCACTTTAAAACAAAAATGGAGACAGAAGGATAAAAACACAATTTAAACAATCGCCTTATCCTTACACGTTTGATCTTGGAGTGTGATACGCCGATCGGGAGAAAAACAATAAAAAATAACAAGCTCATTTTAAAACTATTGTTCATTTTTCTCCGCCGTCTCTCTTCCCCTGTTTGCGTCGCCGTTGCCCGAGGCATCGTAGTAACATGTGCAGTAGGTCAAACAGTTCCTGTTTTCAACCGGAGAAAACAACTCTCTGCGCGCATTCACTATTAACAACCACTCGACTTTCATGCCTATGGTTGGTGGCAACTGGATTCCGCTTTGGCTGCAGCTTCCAACGTAGTCGGCGACATCGCGGCAGCATTCACGGGAGCAGTGATTGAAGGCGATAGAAAAGAGGTATTTTTGCCCTTTCTTGGTATCGGGTAATTTTTCATCAAAGCCATGAGACCCGTCGTTGTCCTTTCGTGAATGTCGAATGCGGACGCCAAATCTCCTCCCTCTCACCGCCCACACCAACAAAGTCTGACGTCTCGACGGCCATTTGGAGCAATCGTACGCCACCCACTCTGCAGGAACAGCGATGAAAGTCGTGTCGGGGCCAAAGTAAGCGGAAAGTGCTAAGAAAAAGCAAACTACGTGAGGGCCACATAACATGAGAGAAAATAACATCACGAAAAAAAGAGAACGAGGGTAGAACTCACTTCTTATCAAGTCGCGCATCGAGATGGCGATGTTGGCTGCCACGAAAAAGATCATCAACTTGACGGGTTCGTCTCCTCCTCTAGGGCATCTTTGCAACACCCGCCGGATTACAGTGAAAACTTGTTCTTCAACGAACTGATGAAAGAATCGAATGTGTTTCACTCCAGGCAAACAAAACCCAAGCAGAGCCGCGTCTCCGAAAACCCGGCGCCACGCGATCGACGTGGACGTCGTCTTCGGCGACCACATCTTCTCTTCTCCAAAGACGCCTTGGACGCCCACTCCCACGTACCGGTACTTGCCACGCATCGTGGCGATTCTCGTCCTCGTCAGAGGTAACTTTTTTCTCTTTGCCTTGCGAGAATACAGAAGTCGGAGGAGAGGATTTTCACCGAGCCTTCTGCTCCATAAACTCGAGTCAAAAAAATGCACGAGCAAAGAAGGGGGTTCGCACAAGTTCTCGGCCATCTCGCCGTCCGTGCGATCATCGTCGACAGAGGGCGGATACAATAGCCACGGTGCCGGAATCGCTTGGATAAGCGCTCGTTTCCCTGCTGCTCGCCATCGGCTGCTGACAAGCGAAGCCAGGGTTAGCTCGTAAGGGGTCAAGTACGACAATATCTCCACTAAGAGTTCGGAAGGTAAATGATCGACGCGAGTGCGCGAAGAACGCAGGCTGTCGCGGAGACTAGGCGCCGAAGCAGTCATTACGCTTGCAGTCTTATTCATGAAGATCTTCAGACAAACCGAAGATGGACGAATGGCAATCAACGTTTCTAGCTGCGTTTAGACAGAGATGACGCGCACACGAACACACACGCCAAAAAAAAAAACAATTGCGCTATTTCTGTTCTAAATGTATCTTGGAGCTTGTCAATCTCAAATGCTATTAAATGACGTGTGGCCCCCGTGTGGGCAAGCAGAATAAAAAAGTATATATATCGTGAAAGAAATCGTTCCAAAAAAAGGAGCTATCATGAAAAGCAGAGCATTTCCGGAACCAAAAACCAAAGACGTCGCTTGCCAGACAATGCCGATGTCGTTAGAGCCATGGCTTTCTAGTATCCAAACTATGCGCGTTTTTAATCGCCCTGGCCCGAAACCGGGAACTAAGAGAAAAGTAAATCGCTTTCCCAGCGACGTCAAGTTTCGCCTCGAACAGGCGTACGAACAATGCAAGTATCCAACACCCGAGGCGAGAGCTATACTTGCTAAGTCTTTGGGCTTGAATCCCAAACAAGTGCGTTTTTGGTTTCAAAACAGACGTTGCAAGGATTCTCGAACCGAGCTCGACTGGCACGTGGTCCAAGAAGAAGCCCAAGCCCAAGCCCAAGCCCAAGCCCAAGCCCAAGCCCTCCAGCAAACTTAAGTTCAAACCCAAGTCCGGACTCTCGTATCCCAAGAGTCGACAGACGAGGCACAACCTTTAATGCCGTTTCGACGGCCCTCCGTCCGTTGTCCTCTTGTTCCCAGCTCGTTGCTAATCAGTGAGCTTGACGGAAAAGAGGTTAAGACATTTTTTTAATCTTAATCGCGTCAATACGCACACGATCTTACAACGTTTACGTTTTATATTCTAAGATTTTGGCTAATATTAAAACAGTGACAAAAAATGACGTTGCATCTTGGCCAGTCGATCAATGAGCGTACATGCCGCAGCCACAAGTGACGGTGTCGCTTGGAAGCAGTGGCAAAGAGGGGCGTTTACCTTTTGCTCCCGCACCTGATCCCGTCACTGCTCCTCCTCCTCTTGCTCTGTGGTAAGGGAAGCCGATATGGTCCTTCTTCTCGTTCACCATCAAGGCGAACGTGAGGGTACCAGGCAAGCCGTCACCTCGGTGGCGATAAGCGAGTTCGCTGTACGCCACGGACAAGAAGACCTCTTTGTAGGGAGGATTGCGACGGCTGCCGACCGTCGGTTTTCCGAACGCCGGACTTTTCACATCCGGTCCAATCAGTGCCCTGTGTTCTCCTCCACCGACTACTCCGTGCTGAAACAAGCGGAGCGACACGGGGTGAGCAAAGGGCCACTCCAATTCACCGTCGGAGGAAGTCTCGGCGATAAACACGTAAGAGCGCAAAAAGTCAGCGTCTTCGAAGTGAACCTCGATGCCAAGCGCGTAACCAATTTGGCAAACCACGTGACCGCTCATCCACTTGGCGCCAACTCGCTTAAGATAGTCTAGGTTGTCTATCGTGAACAATATCTCGCCGTCAGGGCGAATTTCCACAGTTCCCGGCGCAGTAGGCGGAAGGGAGAAGGAGCCGTGACGAAAAGGACGGCAGAGACGGCGGTGACGACAGTGCCTCTCGTCGTCGCCATCGTCGTTGTGAGCTTTTTCCCCCTTCTCCTCTTTTTCGTCATCTTCCCCTTTTCCTTTTTGTTCAACTCTGTGGACAGGTGTCACCTTGTCCTTCCCGATCTCCACCACCTGCAAGCGCAAGGCCTCCAACTCCCACGTGTTCTTCTGAATCGATTCTTTCAATCTCACGATCGCGCGTCCCCATTCCGCTTCGGCGCCGGCCGTGAGGGCCGCTGCAGCCGCCGCGGCGTTTCGACCGGATTCGACGATCTCTGCGGCCTGTGAGGCGGCTCCGCCAGCGTTCTCGGCGGCCTCTGCGGCCGTTGCGACGTGGGCCTTGGCGACCTTGATGGTGTCCGCCGCTTCTCTCTGACACCCCTCGGCGATCTTTTTCCACTTTAGTCGCAAGTCGACGACTTGGCGCTCCAGCCTTTCTTCTGTTGCCTCGTATTGCTGTTTGGACCATTCAGAATGTTTCTGGATGAGTCGACGGACCGTTACGACATCTTTCCTAGCCAACGCTTGATACTCGCGAGCGAGATCCACCGATTTCTTCATGTGCTCCAGCAAAAACATCGGACAGCTTCCAGCGTCGTTTTCGCTCCTCCGCTCGCTCTCGTTCTCGCCGCTGCAGCCTGCTCTTTGTCTCTGTTTTTCTCTCTCCTGTCTTCTGGGTACCTTTTCTTCTTTTGTCTCTTGCTGTTGTTGCTTGAGCAACTTCTCTTGCCTCTCTTCTCTCGAGTCTTCGTCATCTTGCTCCATTCCCAATGCTTCCATCAGTTTTTTCTCTAGCAGTTTTTGCCGTGGGGCTGCCAGCGGCTGAGACAGTGGGGTTTTGGAGGAAGCAGGCTCCTCTTGGCCTTGTTCTCCGGCCTCGATGCCCGTTGCAGCGGCCGAGAACGGCTTGTTGGACGAGGGGACCGCGCCGTTCTGAAACTGGTCGGAAGGAGGTACGAAATAAGAAGGCAGACGTTCAGGAAGTACCACCAAATCGTCGTCTTCTAAAAAATCTTCGTCCTCCTGTTGGCCACCATTGTCGTCTCCGTCAAAGGAGACGATTCCTTCGTCGTCTTCTACGAAGATGTCATCATCGTCGCCGCAAATCAGTAAACGCGTCTCGTCGTCTTTGTCCTTTGCAACTCTGTGCCCGAATCGACGAGAAAACGTCGCTTTTGTCGCTTTGGAAATGGAGGCTAGGGCAGAAGCACCTACGGCTGGGATGGCAGCTCTAGACATTGTTTTTTTTTGTGCGCGATCTTCTTTTCGAAAACGGTCCCTCGTCACAGCCTGTCGCAAATCACAAGTTGAAAAAGAGTGACAAATGCCTCATATATAATAATCTCTAACGACATCGGAAAAATACAAAACGGTGACACGCAATCACCGTGCGTTCGCTAGCCCAAGGCGCTGCAAAGACACATATCATAAAAAGATGTCGTCACGGCGCCGACAAAAACCACGGCGAAGAGCTATTTCTCCCTCGTTCCCGCGAGCGGCATCGGCAGCATCGCCAGGCCCGAACGCCAGGCCCGAGACAGGCCCCAACGCTATCCGCTCGCATCGAGGGTTGCTAGAAAGAATATTTTCGAAGCAGCTGGTGCTTCTACGCGGAAGAAACCAAGGGACGTCGGTGTCACTTACGCTTGGACGCGAAAAGAAAAGCGGAAACGAGGACGACGACAGCAACGAAAAGAGTGGAAGCAGTGACAATGGCGGCGACGAGAATTCCTCCTCCGCGGCCAAAGCAGCCGAAATGGTCACGACAGAAGACGCGGCACGAGCGACACAATTAGAAGACAGCGCGGAAGCTCTTACGGCAACCACGCCCGCCACCAGCCCCGTGGCGTCTTACGAAACCCAGGTGCTCCAACATGACGAGGACCTCACGTGTCCCATTTGCCTGTCGGTATTTGTCGAACCGTTGCAGGCCGCGGATTGTGGACACCGTTTCTGCAGACGCTGCATCAAGACCCACCTGCAGGAAAACAAGAAATGTCCCGTAGACTACCAGCCTCTAAACTTGGACGGAATGTTTCACGACAAGGCTTGCGAGAGAAGAATCAAGAAAATTGTCGTCGAGTGTGAAAACCGTCACTTGGGGTGCAAATGGACGGGAGCCTTCGGAGACACCCCGAAGCACTCCCTCTCATGCAGCTACAAGAACGCGGGTTGCAGTGGCGGCGAGGCCATCGAACGTCAGGCGAACAGCAACACTTCGCGGCCTATTTCTTCCGTGGTCACCGTGCCCACTGCTGCAGCCAACGTCAATGAGGTCTCCGACGTCTCCAGCACGTGCAAGTTTTGTCAACGGGAAGTCGACGTGGAAAGCATGGCTTGTCACGTCGAGTCGCACTGCCAGAAGGTGTATCGAGCGTGTCCCTACAAATCGCTCGGCTGCCAATTTAGAGGCCTCAACTCGCAGCTTCCTTCTCATGCACTGACATGTCACAAGAGAAGAGTTGCTGCATATCGACACGAAATCTCTGGACTTCAAAATGCAGACTTGACGAGCTGGTTGACGTCCTCTCCCTCTCCCTCTTCCTCTTCCTCCGGTTTTTCTGGCGCATCGCGTCATATCTCCGATGTTGGCGGCGAGGGTGGAGGAAGAAAGAGAGAAAGGCGCGAGGGCAGAGTAGCAAGCGTTGGCGAAGTCTTAACGCGCGTAGGAAAGCACCCGCGCGGAGGATTTTGTTACGCTCCTCTTACGCAACAGTCATCGAAAGGCAATGGCAATGAGAGGCAAGAGGAACAATTTTTGTGACGCTCGTACATTTTTTTTGGGCTCGTGCAAAATAAAACGAAGTCGTCAAACACATGACTTGTTTGTTCTTTATTTTTTTCGAAAAGAGGGGAAAGAAGAGATAATAAGATAATAGAAAGAGAATGGGTCCTCTTTATTTCCTCTCTGCAGTGGTAGAGCCCATGGTAGCCAGGTAGGCGAGCTCTTTCTTGCTGACGGATTTACCGTGGAGTTTCTTGAATTCGCCAAGTACCCCAGACGAGAGACGGTGACCGCACTTCTCCAAGGCTTTTTCGAAGTGCGCAGCCATGGCAGAGAACTTTTCCGACGCGTGTTTCCACTCGTCGCCGATCTTGCTCAAGAGTTCGTGTCTCTTTTTTCGCTGTCCTTCATCCAGGTAACGTGCAAAGTCTAAGTGGTGATCGGCGGCGTCTTGCTTGATCCGCGTCAGGTTCAGGGGCGTGGCTGCCAAGTCCAATATCTCGTAATCCTCGATGTGTTCTTCGTTTTCCGACACGGTCTCGAGAAGTGCTCTCTTGAATGCTTGGTGCAAGAAGGCGCTATCAGACGTCGACAAACCGGCTGCCGCATGTTCGGCGACGGCCTTCCCCATGTTCATGTACAGGTTGTCGAGTAAAAACTTTATGCGGTGATCTGTCATTCTTTCTACTAGCACCCTCCCTGAAGAAAATGAAACTTACTTAAGAAAAGCAAGGGCCGTGAGTTTAGAGATACAATTTGATTAATCATCGCTGTGGACTTCAGCATCAGTCACACGAGGAACTCTACCAGCAGTGACGTTCTCTTTGGCGCACGAGCGACAAACGACTTTTTTTTTGCCTTTGCAATGGACTTCGACGAAGACCGTGCCGTTGCCGTCACCTCCACCGGCGATGTCGCAGCCAGATCCGCTGTTCACTTTGTTATGGACCATTTCGACGAACTCTATGCCGACAGTCTCGAGAGGCTGTTAGACGGCGATCGTAACGTATTTTTGACGGGTTCCCAGGGAACGGGAAAGACGACACTGACCGTCCGCATTATAGAGAGGATGTATCGCAAGGGTGAGGCAATGATCTGCGCGGGAAGCACCGGTGCGGCCGTACAGAACCTTATGGCCGTGGCCAGAGAAGAGATGGCCGCCGCTGTGGACGATGGTGCCATGTCTGCTAATTTGCGAGACATTCTACTGCCCGCAACAATCCACAAGGTGATGGGATTTGGTTCCAAGGAGGTAAAATGGCATAAAGAACTGGAGGTAGCGGACGCAACAAGAATGGAAAAGACAAGTGAGTTTATGAGCAGATACTCGAAAAAATGGTCTAAGGCCAAGAAACGATTTCTCGCTTCCGCCCCGCGTCAACGGCAGCATTGGGAGCAGCGGCGGAAGCGGCGACGGCTTCTACGACAGCAGTTGCTGAAGCAGCCTGTATCGAACGAACAGCAGCATCAGCAAGGGCAGAAACCTACTCCTTCTTCTCGTCCTCTTCCTCTTCTTACTCGAAGACCACCAGAACAACGAGAGGAAGACAAGTCGTTGGAACTGGCCCTCGAGTGTGATCTTCCTGCCTTTTTGTTTGCTTCCCGAGTGCTCGTGGACGAAATCTCCATGCTGTCGGCTTTCCTGATAGACCTGTTCGACCAAGTGGCTCGTTGGTGGACAGGAAATACCGACGGGCCCTTCGGCGATGCCTTCAGCTTGCTTTACATCGGCGACTTTCAGCAAATGCCGCCAATTTCTAACGACTATCTCTTTAAGCATCCCAAGTGGAAGCTACCCACCTTCGTGGGCGGCTACGTCGACGTTGTCCTGTACCTGGAGGTCAACATCCGACAGAGAGAGGACTTTCGGTATGCCGAAATGCTAGAAAGGATGGCTCGCAATGCCATGAAGTCAGAAGACGAGACGTTGTTTCGCGAAGCTGTCATTGCCGGCGGACCGACGGCCATGAGAGATCCACTGTCTCTGCCCGGCGTCCTCAGGGTCTTCAACAAACGAGACGAGTGCAAAACATTTTCTAAAAAGGTTCTCGAGCAAGCAGTTGCCGAAGGAGTCCCGGAAATTCGCCTGGAGTCGGCCTCGAGGTGGCCGATGTCGAAAAAGAAGGTGCAAGCTATATACGGCGTCGACAAGGTAAGAAGTGCCTGGGAAAAGCACGTGCAGGAGGTCAACAAGGAGGTTTGCTTTGAATTCTTCGATGGCTGTCCAGTCTTCTTGAGGCGAAATCTCGACGTCTCCCGGGGACTTGTTAACGGTTCAAGGGGCGTCTTGGTGTCGCAGGACGAGCACGGCAATCCCATCGTGGACTTCGAAGGAGCCGTTGGAGAATTTCTCGTCGAGCGAATTTCCGCGGAGGTGTACCTCGACGATTACTCTCAAAGGGAACGCGCTGCTATCGAATCTGGGTACATGGAGGAGCAAGTCGGTCGGCCGTTAGTCAAAGCAGAGTATCTGGTGCATCCCTTGTCTACTGGTCTGGCTACGACGCCATGGGGCACTCAAGGAAAGACGCTGACGGCCGTGGCGTATGAGCCTCCTGTCACCGACGACTCTTGGGTGCCTTCTCAGGCCATATACGTGGTATCGAGCAGAGTGCAAACGTTGGGTGGGCACGAATCTAGCCGTCGTGTCTGCACCAGAGCCGCAAGCGTTGAGCTCAGCTCTGCAGCTGCCGCCATGAGCGTTACAGAACAAGAGAAAAGAGAACGAGGAGAAATGAATTTGTCACCAGAAACGGCAGCAAGCAGCGACTATTTTCTTGGCGATCGACAGTTTCGTGGACTGTTTCTGTCGAGATTTGCACCGCTGTCGACGTACGTGGATCCTGCCGTGGTCGGGTACCTTAAAGAACTTAGAGAAAAGAAAAAGAACAACAGCGTCATCATCTCCCTGGAAGACGACTACGTTCGCCATCATCGACATCGTCGCCATCGTCGCCGGCACCGCTCTAAAGGGGAGGACGACGAATGCAATCCTGCTACTTCTTCCGTTCGAAAACATCACAAAAGACAATGACGACAAGGACGACGACGACAGGACAAAAAACCACCAAGGGTGGCAGATTTTACGGCTTCGCCGTCGACGCTTCATTTGCAGCCGCAGCCGCGGCCACTTCATTCTGTTCATCCACTTCCTCTCCTTCTTCCTCCTTCTCCACTTCTTCCCTCCGCACAGTGCGCGGAGGAACATTCGGCACCGTCTTTGTCGACGCAGACAAAAAAGAAGTCGTCAAGCGAGCCAAGTGCCCCCAAGACGCTTCCCTCAACAGAGAAGTGATCGCCTGGAATCGACTCCTTTTTCGTCGCAGCGACTCTGAAAGCGACGTCCACGATGCAAAAGCCTCTACCCACCCCGCCTTCACACCGGTTCTCCGACGAGAGACCCTCCAGTTTGCTGGACTCGCTTTTTGCCACTCACTGGCTTTTTCGTACGCCGGCCGTCCGCTTCTAGAGTTCTCGGCTTCTTTGGCGCTCGATCCCGTCGACGAACTGCTGCTGCCCTTGCTCGAAGCACTGGCGTTCTTGGAGGAAAGAAATGTCGTTCACGGCGAGGTGAACCCCGACAACCTGTGCGTGCAAGCCGATAGGTCGGGTGCGGTGAGCATCAAGTTGGTTGATTTCGGCAGCAGCGTCGTGCTGAGCACTCAGCGACCGTGGACAAAGTGCTCCGGCTACTTGGTGGACGATGAAACAGGGCTGCCCTCGTCGCAGTCAACCGCTCCCATTTGCGAAGGAGAACAGAACGATTCTTTGGACAAGAACGCGCTCCATCACCTGTGCAACGTTCCCTATTATCGCGAACCTCTGGCTAACGCATTGCTTGTGGTGGCAACAGGGGAAGTGCGGGCGAAGTCGGCGGCAGCTCTACCATCACTTCACCCGTTGGCCGGTCTTCGCGTCGACTGCAGCAGCGACGTGCATGCACTCGCGCTGTGCTGCTTCGACATGTGTGTCCTCCGCTGGCCGTGCTGGGAAAACGGCGAATGTCTGCGCGATCTCGAGACTGCAAAGCGACACGATGCTGTCACCAAGGCTAAGGCAACATTGGCCGCCTGCCGTCGCAATCCCACTTTCGACGGCTCCTCCGTCTTTGCTTGTTTGAGTCGCCGTTTTTCGTGGTTAGACGCTGACCAGTTGGCGACCTTGGCTGTCGTCGAATACTCGGCGACGCTAGAATATCCAGATCATCCTGGATTCTTCCTCGATTTTGCTGAAGTGCACGGCCGCAAGCGAACGCGGCTGTTCCGCGACTGTCTCCGCCAGGACCCCACAGAACGGCATCACTTTTTCTCTCGTCCCCGAGAAAAGGAGGAAACTCCGACTACGATCAACGAGGAGAGAGAAAACGAACGGAAAAAGAGGGACAAATCGGAGAAGGAAGAAAAGTCTAAGGCGAGATCGAGTTGTGTTTTTCTTTCTCGCGTCGAAGCGAATGCCAAGAGATTAGACGAGGGCGGATCGCGCTGGAAGATCGACGTGACTCTGGGAAGGTGCTGGGTAATGACAGGCGTCGTAGAATGCGGGAAACTTGTGTGGTTTTCGGCTGCAGGGTACGCAGGACAGACGAGAGGCGGGCGCCATTCTCAAGCGGTGATTGCAGAGTTCATCAAGGCGGCCAGGAAGGTGGATCCGCTGTTGGCGTCGCTGTCACCCGAACGTTGGACGGTCGTGGCTCCTCGTCAGTCGTCTCACTGGAGAGCGATCCTTGCTCTTCATCAAACAGCCGATAGGTCTCCAGGCGACGACTAGCATAGCCACCGTCGCAGTTAATAGAAAGACGACTACGAAGGTGGGGACAACGATGGCCGTCGCCATCGCAGAGGCGTCGAGTGAAATAAGAATGGAATTGGTCGAGGTCATCATCAGTCTGAAGGTGTTGGTGATGATGATGACAGGCTAGAATCAGCAGGCACGTTGCAAAGAGCACCGCTGCAGAAGAAACGCCGAAGAAGGCAGCGAAGGAAATGACGACGTCGTTATCGTCTTCGCTACCTCCCTCGCGGCCTCGACTCCTATCTTTGCCTGAATGGAATCGAAAGCATCCTCTGCTTCCATCACCGCCACCCCTTCCAACCGAGGAATCGTCGTGATAGTCACAGTCGTAATCGCTGCTGCCCTTTCCTGCCGTGTCGTAGTCGTCGCCAACGGAAGGAGACGCCATCGCGAGGCGAGTTAACGCGCCCTCCCCAAGCGTATCCCACTGGTTTATCACCGCTCGACAACAATTTGGCGAGATGCCGAACTTCTTATCGAGGCCGGTCTTGGGATCGGGGAGATGAAATGCGAATACGTCAAGCATATCGCGGGCTACGATGTCTCCCGCTACCAATTCAAAGTACACGAGGAATCCCCTTGCTGTTCTGTCCGTTCGTCTTTGTTGGCCATCCGAGACACTGGCATTGATGTGAGTGTCAAGCGGCGAAGAGAGTTGACGGAAACATCGCCAGTTCGATAACGACGGCGATGATAAGTACAGCGTATGGTTCCAAGACGGAGGAGCGAAGTGTACCAGACAGGGCAAGAGGAAACAGTCGCCGTCTCTTCTGCCTCCAGCGCTGCCACAGAGGAACGTGAGGTTTTGCATCGAGGTTCTTCTGTCCAATGTGGAGTCCACGGGACGCACGACTATCGCACGGGACAACATCGTTGACGACGCCATTGATGATGGCATCGATTGGCGCAGTTGGAGAACGCACTGGTGGACATCGAAGGTCAAGTCAGCAATGTCAAAACTAGAGGAACGAAGCAGCAACAGGGCGCACAGAGCGGGAGGTTCGTCGAAGTCCACGAGCGTCGGCGGCCCCTTTCTCGTCAGGATCGCCCCCTGCGGGCAAAAAGGTCGAAGAGTCACCGCTGCAACGCCGCCAAAGACGACGAGCGCATCTCCAGTCGACGCCACTAGATCACTGTTTCGACAGCGCTCCTCTATGGCCGCTCCCGTTGCAGCCGCGTTGGAATGCAGCGGCATTACCGGCACGTCGTCCGGGACTATCTTCAACGTCAGCAATGAAAGATGGCTTCTTTTTTTGAGGACGATTTGGAGAACGACAGCCAGAGTGTTTAAGTGCCCTACGCATGACACTTTTCGAAGGTGGCCGCTGTCGTCGTTTCTCTTGCTATCTCTACTACTCATTTGACTAAGACCGCTCTTTTGGTCGTAGTGGCGTCTGCAAAAGTATCGCAGGGAATCGCCGCTGCGAATACAGGCAACACCGCTGACGATTACGGTGAGGGAGACAACCAGCAGCACACCATGTACGATTTTGTCGTGGAACATTTTCTTGTTTGTATATGGGCGCTTTTATTTAATAAATATTAATAATGTCAGAACAGAGTCATGTCGAAAAAAAAGAAGAAAATTCCATGCTCTTACATAAAACTAATAAGAAAGGCAGCACGCAAGGCACCACCGCCGAAGTAGTCTTAATTTGCGATAGGAAAAAAGAAGATCATCACGTACGGAAGGAAAATGGGCCAGTACTTGTTTTTTCAGGCACCACCGCAACCTTCGCCAAAACCACTGCCGAGCTGTCGTTGTTGCCAGTGCCTGTGCCCAGGACAAAAGCCACGAAAGCTGCTGATCAAAAAGCTCAGCGATCGAGCGAAACCTCCGATGAGAAAATCGGACCAGGCAGCAGGGTATGATCTGTACAGCGCAGAAGACGTCGTCATCTGTCGAGGAGGAGGATGTGCCTTAGTAAAGACGGACGTGGCCGTGGCACTGCCGGAAGGCTGCTACGGGCGAATCGCCGCGAGATCCGGCATTGCCCTAAACCACAAAGTCGGCATCATGGCTGGCGTCGTAGACCGGGACTACCGAGGAGGTATTGGCGTACTGATGTTCAACTTGTCGCCGGATGAAGAGTTTCGAGTGCAGTGCGGCGATCGCGTCGCCCAACTGGTCCTCGAAAAGATCTGCACGCCGCCGATAGAAGAAGTTCGAGAACTCGACGAGACGGTTCGAGGGAGCAAGGGATACGGATCTACGGGACAATGAAAATAACAATAACAGTTACCACGATCGTAATGCTTATTGTTATTACTATTATTTTGCTCTCGCTAGACAATCACCGTATAAAATTAAAGAAATGGACACGTTTACTTGTCTGTTGTGTTTTATTTGTTGTGTCCGCTTTCTCACCCAAGGGCATGCCTTCAAAAGGAGTTGCTTCTATCATAGCTGGACGTCTCGTTGAGACAAGACTATTGGTGCTAAAATCGAGTCGGAAGAGTCAGAGGAGTAGCTTGTCTCTTGTCCTTCGCCCTGTTCTTCCCGCTCGTTTTCGACAAAAATATTTTTTCGCCTTTCCGTCTCAGCCAACACCCCACTTCTTCTCTTTTTTCTCGTTATACCGTTCGTTTCGATACCCTTCTCTTCGTCGTCGTCTTCTTTTTTTTCATCTTGCTCCTCTTCCCCTCGTCCGATTAACGCAAAGTCTCTGTCGGGGTCGTAGCCGAAGAGCCTGGCCAGCTTCTTGCCAGAAGCGTCTTCGCCGTTTATTTTTGTTTCCGGGCAGGTCGCGTTGGCACTCAACACCATCACCGAGTACGCTAGTCGCCTGGCCTCACCGTCGGCCGCCCGAGGCGACATAATGCTTTTTACGTTGTATTTGTCGTGGATTACTTGGACGAATAGGCGCGCTAGTTGCGATACGTTTACGGTGGCGACGCACAGGTGGTCGCCAAACCGCCAAGGAAATGTTAGAAGTTGTTCTTCTTTCTTCTTTCCCTTATCCCACGGGGTAGACAAAGTCATCTTGCCTAGACTCTGGCGGGCGATCGCGTCTACGAGCTCGAGGTTGTCACTCCCTTCGCCGCATCGTGCTCCTCTTCGCACGGTCAACGTCTTTCGAATCGTCTCTGCGGTCGCCTCCAGGGCCTCCGATGTCCTCTTTGCGGCTCCTTTTACCTCTGCTTCGGTTGCCTCATCGTCGCCGAAACAAAAGGAAGAAAGTGTCTCTTCTTCCTTTTTTTTATTTCTTTCACCACTTTCACCGTTTTTGTTTCTTCCATCTTTTTCACCACGGTGGAGGAAGAGGCGAAGGGTGTCGACGATTCTCCGTGGTCCGTAATTAGAGATGCCTGGCGTAAAGTCGCACCCCCCGCTCGCAAGGACGAGCGCCACGCTAAGGCGCCTAGCTGCCACCTCTCCTTCTTGCCAAGCGGGAAAGGCAGTGTCGGTAACGGCGGTGGTTGCTTTGGTCGCCGTCTGTGTTGGAGGCAGCACAGAAAAAAATCGAAGCTGTCCTCTGCCGTTTCCTCGACGAAATCGCCGCTGCTTTGAGCGTAGTTGCGGCTGCGGCATCGGCGTGAAACCGAAGGAAGATGAAAGCGAAGAAGAGGAAGGAGAAGAACGCGGTTGAGGCAATCGGACCGCCCACACGAGGTTCGGATTGTTGACAGCCAGCAAGGAGATCATGGTGTCCGAATCCGCAGAGCGCATAAGAATCGGTCCTCCCAGTATTCGGTCCGCCAAGTCTGCTATCCTGGGCATGATCTGATCAGCCTCAAAGTGATTGGGATTAGTCTCGCAGTACGCTTCTAGGGGTTTCTGCGCGGCGCGATTGTTTCCGGATATTCGAAACCAAGAGTTGGTCTCCTTCGATGACATCGAGCCTTTGATGACAAACACGTCTCTGCCCACCTCCGGACCGCTGCCGGTGCTGTTCTCCTCGCTGCGTCCGTACAATGCCAACCGGCGCCGCATGTCGTCGAGGACGAGTAGCACGTTGCGTCGATTCGTGACAAAATTTTCCACCGAGCCGCAGATCATCTCTACACCGTCCACCGTCACCAGCCTGTCTTCTATCATGCCGAGTGCTTCGGCTCTGTCTCCCAACCGTTCGACAAGCGTGTCTACTAGCTGACCTCTGGCCTTGAATCTCTGAGCTTCTCTTCTCTTGGACGTCAGAGTCTTGGCTGCAGGAGTGGCACCGTCTATCGTGTAGTAAACGACTCGGACTGGATCGCCCTCCTTTTTTTTCGCGTCATCGTAGCCGCTACAACTGCCGCAGCTAACGTCAAGGATGCGATGATGTCGCCCTCCCGTCAGTTCGTCTTCTAACCATGTGGACAACATGCCTATGGAAAACGTGTGAATCCTCGTCACTAAGAAGCCGTCCTCGGTTTTTTTTACTCTTCCTACCGGGACGTCTGCTCGGATGCAGGCCGAGACGATTTCGGACAACGTCCGCGCTCGAAACGTGAAACTCGGAAGACGACCTCCAACACAGCTCCGTGGCCCTCCCACGATGCTTTCTTCTCCTCCTCCTCCTCCTCCTCCTCCTCGCCCTACGTCGTCGCCGTTTCCTTGGCAGAAGGAACAGCAGTGGTCGTCGAGCCATCGCTCGACGAGCGTGGGAAACTCGAACATTATCTCCGACAGATCGCACACTGCGATGCGGGCCAGCTTTTGTAATTCCGCCGATTCCCAGGGCCGAAACAGTCCCAAGGGCAGCGCAGGTGAGTGTTGTCGTCGCTGTTGTAGCGGTGGAGGACTGACAGACGTCGCCGTCGCATTTGCTTTGTTTGCATCAAAAGACAACAGCTCGTATTCCAGAACAGCACGTGCCAGTCCTTTCGTCAAACCCATCGCACCAGTAACCAACAGGAAACCAAAAGTGTTATCGAGTAACGTGGTACTAAGAGTATCACTGCTGTTCGATTATTTTCGCCTAGCTTCTTTTGTTTTTGCTTGCCTCTGTCATATTGTCTTTACAAACTGTGGATACCTGACTGTTGGCCGATGCTGGTGAACGGCCATCCCAGCTTGAATTTGAACGACCTCATCGTCTTTCCCCATCTCGCCTAGGTCGTTCTGAAGAATGGTGCCTACAAAAAAGAAGATGATCGAGGCTGGCTCGGCAGGTCGCCCCCTTATCGCGTGAGAGGAGTGGTTCTCTCTAGCGACAAAATCCTCGACAAACTTTTGTTTCGGTTTGTCGGTAAAGAACAGGTCGACGTCGGGGTGTGTAGTGAGACTCCCGTCGGCACCGAAGCGCCCCTCACAGTCATCCAGCCGCTTTTGTCGGTATACCAGCCAGGCATCGCAACACATGGAAGGCGAGTAGGAGCAGACGTCGTCATCTGTCTCGTATCCGCAATCGGGTACCAAAAGACGCCCCTCGCCACCTAACAACACTTGCAGGAGATCCCTTCTCTTGTCCGGATGACCGCGGACGATGAGTTCTCCGTTGTGGCAGATACCTAGAGGTGTAAAAGCGTCAAACAGGTCCTCTGGTCCCTCAACAAGGGCGAACAGGGACTCGATACCGGGCGCCTCGTACTCTAGGCCATCGGCGGCCACCCTACTGCTTCTGTCGACGACCTCTCTTTGGAGCTCCGATGCCGTCATGTCATTCGTAGCCGGAGAGATTTCTCGGAGTCGCCTGACGGCGTTGGCGTAGCAGTTGACGTGCCGCTTCAGAGACGAGAAAGACACGCAAGTCACTAGTGCCCTATGTGGCGGATCACGGTGGTCGGGTATGCCGTAATCCGACACGAGTTTTTTCCACAGCAGATCTCGCCTTTTGAACTCGTCCTTGCGGTAGCATTTTCCCCCGACGAAGACGACACGCTCGGAGGAACGAGAGCAAAAGGTGGAGGAGGAGGACGAGGAAGCCGAAGGAGCCGAGACGCCGTCTACGACAGAAAATCGCGCTTCTTCTCCCACGCCACGGCGCAACGGATTCATTCCTTTGTATTCAAAGACGATCTCGTGCTGTCTCGTCTGGAACGTGCTGCCGAAGGGTCCAAATGTGTTGACGATAAGATCGCGGGTAACGAGATCTCTGTCGGTCTCGACGAACGGGTGTTCTTCGTAATAGGACAGAAAGCCACGCAGCTGTTGCAACCTGGCCCTCTTTCGGATGTCGTTGAGAAGAGCAAGCCCTCCTCCTACCGAAGCGCCTTCGACGTCCTCGGCGAATCCGGACAAGGGATTGATGCGGTAACCGAGATCGCCCTCTTGCTTTCTCTTAGCTAAGCCAAAGACCGCATCTTGCGCGTTGCGGTAGCTGCGAAGGCGAGATATGGACATGGTGGCGTTTTTTTTTTTCGGAGGCACTTTTCCTGTTGCTACTGCAACGTTATGCGCTCGAGAAACACGTTGCGATTGCAGCTTGAAAAACAAGGCCGTTAATAAATTAAACTGACACACGCGCAAAAGACGCGTAATGTTTTTTTATTTTTCTTTCTCATTAACTTTGCAGTAGGTCGTTGCATTTGCTACTTGCGCTACTTTTGCTACCTCTTCTCTTTCAACGACAATCTTCTCGATGAGTTTAACGATGGCATCCCTTCCCGTCTTGACTAGAAAAGGTGATCCCAAGCAGGCATACGTCGTCGGCCTAGGCGTCGAGGAAGAAGGAAGCCCCGGCTCGTCAACGGTTCGAAATTTTCCGTTGTCGTAGATTTTCCACGCGTTGACGAGCTGGTCGAACGCGAACACCGGTATGTTAGCGTCGATCGCCATCTGCGTACCCCAGGCCGGTTCTCCTGATATCTTTCCCTTGGCAGTGAAGTGACACACGACGAAAACCGCCGTGGCGTCTTTCACTATGTGACGTTGGACCCTGCGAACGTTCATTATCGAGGTGATGCCATCATCCGGTTGCGCGATCGAGGAGGCTGGCATCCTTAGTTTCTCGTTGGCCGTCTTCAGGTGAGGATCCGCTAGGAGCAGCTGCTCTGAAGTCAAATGCACCCGCTCGTAGACAGAAAGGTAAACATCGTCTTGTCTGTCGGGTGCTGAGAACGATCGAACTCTAAAGCCGTGCCTTTGAGCCGTCTCTTTCCAATAGTTGTCGCTCTCATTGAAGCATCCCACGTTCAGTACGGGTAGAGCGGCACCTTCTTCGTCGACAGCGAAGTTGGATGGAGGAGAATGCGGAGAAGTAGTCCGACGAGCTGGTGGAAGAGGAAGAGGTGGAGGAGTCACCGACTTTTCAAACATGTCTAGAAAAAGCGTGCGACATCGTTTGCCTACCTAGACAACTAAAGACAGAAGACTTTCCTTGATGGTTGTTGCGTCTTTATTTCTTCAAAGAAACAAATAAAATGAATAAAGGCAGTAAGACTATGATACAAATTTTTTGTTTTTGGTTCGTGCTGATCGTTGCTGCTTTTGATAGATATATATTTTTTTTTCGTGAGGGGTTTTTTTGCTCAAGCGGACAATAAATCTGGCGGCTACGATGCATCTGACGATTCGGGCGGCCTTCATGACTTTAGGGGGACACCGACAGTCGTCGATGACGCAGCGGGCGTGTCAGAGTTCTCAGATTTCTTTTCTTTCTCGCAGTCAACTTGGTTGCGCGTCGTCGGACCTACTTCTTCCTCTGCCACGATGACTGTTGTCACTTTTGCTCTTTTCGACACTTCTCGAGCGCCCGCGGAGAGGTAAGACACAGGAAAGGAGTAAGCCGACGCCAGTGACGCTGGTGGCCAGACGTAGAATTCGCCATAAGTTCTCTTGAAAAGTTTTTCAATGGCGTCTTTTCCCGTCTCACAAGAAAATCTGGCGCCTATGCCGGCAAATACGGCCGGCAATTTAGGCATTTTTTTTTCCGGGCATTTCACGAACGTTCTTGCGTCGTTGCGGTAGACCTTCCACTGCTGCGAGTCCATGTCAAAGGCGTACGCGGGAATGTTGGCATCGATGGCCATCTGTAACCCCCATCCCGTTCCACCTTTCGCGATCTTGCCGTTTGTTTCGAAGCGGCAACAAGCGAATACGGCCTGGACGCCTTTTACGATGAAATAGTTTCTTCTGAGAAGGTTATTGGAGACTTTCGAGGATGTAGGATATTTGCGACCAAGGGTCTCGTTGGCCTTTTCCAAGTGCGATTCAGCTTCGCGAAGTTGTTCGCCAGTGAGCACTTTGAGTTCCTTATCGTCTACCTCGCTAGAGAACACTCTGTGCCCGTTAAAAGAATATACTTCGATGTTTAAGCGATGTCGCCGAGCCACTTTTATCCAGTGGGCATCACTACCTAAAGCTCCTCCCGTCTTGAGAGTTGGAATCGTTGGCGCCGTCATCTTCACTAAATGAAAAACTGAAAAACGGATCCTTTCTTCAGCGTCGTCGTCCCCGTCTAACGGAGTTTTTCACAGAAAACAAAATAAAAACCACGACGCTCCTGAGATCGCACGATCATGCCAAGACGCGAAAGAATGACATCCGCCGCATTCCACTTCGGCTATGACGTTGAAAAGGAAGGCCAACCCGGCACTGGTGGCGGGAGTGCGAAGGCATTCGAGTTATGCGTCTGCTGGATGCCGTATGTCGCGTTTCTATTGGTCGATGCGTCGTTTGCCATCGCCTCTGTGTCTGTACTATGCGCGGATTACAACGACGAGGACTTTCGTCTCAGCCGACTCAAAACTTGTCTCGCTGTCAAATCCTGTGGAGCCTTGGCCTACAGGGCGGCGCGCTGCTGGCAATTTGCCGTTGACTTTCGGGCCAGTAAGAAAGCTAGTCGACTTTTGCGTCGCAAAGAAGCTTTAATTTACGTAGAGCGCAAAGGCAGAACCGGCATCAAACGAAGCCGCAGCTGTAGTGTCTCCTCGCTTGCAGCGAGTTCCTATTCTTCTTCCACAGTCACGGGATCTCCTGCACGCGACGATCGCAATCGGTGTAACGTCGACTTTCTGAGCGTTGCCTATTTAGTCTTCGAGGTCGTCGCCACCTTCGCTTTGGTGTTCGCTGTTGTTTCTTACGGCTCTTCTCGTTCGCCTTCATCTCTTCACCGACCCTCTTCTAGCGACGCCAAAGGCGACGGCCGCGATAACAACGTCAACACTACCACCGCTGCCAGCCTTACGGCGAGTGTCTTTGATCCCCGTTCTTCGTGTCGGTCGCTGACGGTGCTTTCGGTTTTGGCGGCTGCCATCGTGGCAGTCAAGTATGCGGCTTATTGCCTCGCTGCCTACGAAGCTGATGCTGTCACCACCACCGCAAACGACTGACGGTAGCGAAAAGGAGGAGGAATCAAAATATCAGGAAAATGACAATGACGGCGACGAGGAGGGGGCGAATGTCGCTGCCACGGCAGCCGACTTAAAGCGAACCCTGGTTGACGCTTTTGTGTTTCTGATGGTGCTCGTCATCTGGTGCATCGCATCTCCTCTTTTGGCGGCCAGCGAGTTTCAATCTATAACACACGCATTTCGGGTGCTCAAAGTAGGTACTTCGTCGTCTTTACCGGTTCGTCTGCCTCTGTCTGCGTACGCCGCGTACGAGCTCGACGACGACACCCGAGGACCACCTTGCATTGTGCTGTTGCCACAAGACGACAACCTAAAGGGACACGTGGACGAGAGTGGAATCATTTGGAAGTATTCGGTTGTCTATTTCAAGAACGAGGTCTTCGATTCCGCCACGAGACTTAGGGTCGTGCTAGCCCGCCGGCCTTCTCCGTCTTTCGACTTTTGGTTGATATTTTGGAACGGCAAGAGGATCGTCGCAGAAGCCAGGAGATCGCCGAACTCTCCGTTTGGTTGGGACATCGATGGTCTGGACGTCTCCTGCGACGGTTACAAGGGAGTCGTCGGTGTCGCCGTCTTGGAATTGAAGGCGGAGGATTCGCCTCCAAACGTGCCTGCAAAGTCGGCAACGAGGACGAGAGGGACTTGGTTCACGCGGATGCCGATTCCTTCAGCCACCAGAGTCCACCTGGCCGTCGCCAAAGCCTCCCTGGAGGCTCGCGTCCCCTCCGTAAGGTTAGCAAGCAGATGGATCTCTGGAGACGTCTCGGACGAAACTAGATGGAATGCCAGGTTTAACTCTCCTCCTTTTAGCCATTTTTTGGCTCTTACTCCGTCCTTCACGCTGCTCTCTTCCGAAGTGGGCGACAACAGCGAGTATCAGAATGTCACGGCGCATACAGCAGCAGCAACGGTAGCGACGATCTCTCATCTCAGCGATTTGCTATATTGACAAACGGCGAGGAGGTCTCCTGCTATTTTACCTCTTTTGGCATTTAAAATGTAGCTCGAAAGATTTGTCCGCAATAAAGGAGAAATAAACTGAGAGCACTTTTTCTTTGTTTTTGTCGTTCTGTCTCTCTTGTCGTGCATCCCAACCAATATGCCGCATTGACTCAACCAAGGACTGTATTGGACGAAAACTTCGTCATCCTCTGTTGTTGGAATCGCAGCTGATCTCTTTTCTTCCCCTTGATCCATTTTTTTTCTTTCAAAAATGTTCCTGCGGGGTTTTTCTTCTCGTGCCAGAACTAATGACGACATCTTGTCTCACGAGGATCCCTGCGGCAAGACTCTAGTAGCCCTCACCAGACTCCGACTGCAGGACTCCGGCCTCTGGTGGCGTCGACTCTTCGGCTTCGAGACGCTGCAAGAGGCCGAACAGTCTCTTTTGAAAGCTGGCATCTTCAAAACTCCTTGTCGGGGCGGCGATCGCGTCTTTTTGCGCGAAAAAAGCATGAGGGAGATCGTATGCCATCTGGTGCAAAAGAGCGGAGGAAGCCGTCTTTTCGTACCTGCTACGATATGCCAAGGGTTCGCTAGGTTGAGCGAGGTGATAGAAGGCGTAAGGCCCGACTGTCTCGACTTGACTCTTGCCCTCCTTCTTACTCCTCTATGCAGCACCTCCGAAAAAGAGCTGACACAAACTTTGGGCCGTCCCTTCTCGTCGCTTGCCCTGTTCGCCTTCGACAAATCGCTGGAAGAAGAATGGCTGTGGCGTAAATCTCTGCTGTGCACTTTTTACGCGTTTTTCGTTTTGCCCTCCGATGCAACGACATTCTCCGGCGCTGCCTCCGTCCAGGGCACCGAAAGTGTACGAATGCACCAGATGCTGAAACGAGCCAAGGCTAAGATGAGAAAGAAGAGCAAGATAAACAGCGCCATGCTGTGGCGATCTTGGAAGCTCAAGAGGGTCAGGAGGACGCTATCGACGAGTGCGGCGAGAAATTGGTTAGAGGAGTCCTTCAGAGGAAGTTATCGCCTCAATTCCACCGTGTGTTTGACAAACGATGGCAGGACATGCAACTTGCAGACGTACATGGCGGATAGGATCTTGGGAGAAACGTCCGGCCTAAGTCGACTCACCGTCTTCGGAAGACCGGACATGTCGTTTAAAGTCGACGTTCTCAGAGAGTTTTGGATCGCAACGGACCTCTATGAGAGATACGATGCTACTGCGGTTCGTTTGTGTGAAGAGGAAGAAAACGAAAACGGCAAGCCTTCCACTACGCCACAGTCACCGCAACAGTCAAAAAAACACAGGGGAGAAGATACGTCGTCTACTGCACCCACCGCCGGGCTCGCTGCACCCGTACAGACAGAATCGTCGTTCGTTCACGCCATCACGGGCGTGCCTCTGAACGTGGTGTGCGGGTGCCCTTGCGCGGACAAGACCATGCTGGTGTTTTGAATCATCTTCCTCCCCCAACCAAAAAAAAAAGGAAAATAAAGAGCGCTCCTGTTGAGTCAGTCACGACTATTTTCTTGGTCTCCTTCTCGTTCTCTTTGTTCAAGGCAACAGTCATCGAAGTGCTCTAGGCAACAAGGCAAGAGGCAAACAGGGCAGACTTGTCGATGTTCGCTGCAAACTCGGAGTCCGCAGAGACCGCACTCTTGGAGGCATTCGTCGCATAGTGACACAGAGCACACGTTGCAACGATCGATAAAATGAGGATTGAGATCGGAGAAACACTCGTCGCAGCTGGGCAGGCAATTTGACATCTCAGTGCGCTCGTTTGTCCTGGATCCTGAGGGCGGATTACATTTCTCCGTTTTGTCCGACAAGACGGCAACGGCAGCCCTATCCCCTTTTTCCTCCTCTGCAACTTTCGCATCCGTCTCGTCACAGTTCTCAGCGGAAAGAAGCGACGGCGACGGGTGCAGCAACGACAGCGGCGATGTCGCCGTTCTTTCATATCGATTGGCGTCTGACTTCGAAGACTTTGCAGCCATACTAGAGACGCAGGGTTTTGCCTTTGTTCCTGTCGAAGAGGCTCTGTTTTCACGATGCGTCGACCAGGTGAAATCTCTTCGAGAGCAGGTCAACGCACCAGGTAATTACTGTCGCGGGCCCTTGGGACAACTGCGGTTTTCTTCGAAAGCGAGCCAATGGGTCGAAAGGTACCTTAAAGAGAAGGCTGCCGACGAAGGCGATGCCACCCCGGCATTCTTGCACCTCTTTGAACCCGTCGTGTATCGTCAAAGAAGAACGACAAAGAAACAGACGAACCGGAAACGACGACACCTGCGATCGATGCCGACCGTCACAACCGCCCCTGGAGGCAGTAGCGGACGACAACGCCTTCGAATATCGATCACTCTGGTGGGTAGCTGCGAAGGCAACGCTGCCAAGTTGGCCGCTCCGAAAGCAGCCGCCATTGCCAGAGCTGCCCGTGCAGCACTCACGGCCGCGTCTGTCGATATTGTCGCGATAGCCTCTGGGAGAGAAAAGGAAGATGAAAGCCTTGAAGAGGACAAGAGAGACGACAGGTTGCCTTCGCCTTGCGCTCTCGTGTACGTCGTCGACGACTTTGCTACTGCCATAAGGGAGGGGCAAGAGGAAGAAGAAAAAGGAGAAGAAGAAGAAGAGTACTGTGCCCTGGACTATTCTTTTGTTTCTGCCAAAAGAGACCCCTTCGGCTGCTGGAAGCGACTCAGGTGCTTGCTGCAGGGATTGTGTCCATCATTCCAGTCCCACGTGCAAATTGCCATGGAAAACAAAGGCGGTGCCGAATGCCTGAACGCGCGGGTGTTGGCGGAGGTAAACCAGGCCGACTCCGACACTGCAACTTTTTTGGCCTGCCCAGCTGCCACCTCGCATCCAGTGACTTTGACTCTTTGCAAGGCGCTTTGCCTTGTGCGATTATACGACATTCTTAATCGTGAGACTGCATCGCGGCTGCCGCATTTGCATCCCCCGCCACCAGAGCCATTTTCCTCGTCATCTTCGCCGTCCTCTTCGTCGCCCTCGTCGTCGTCTTCCTCTGCTTTTGTTGTTCCTTGTTCGGTTCGGGCAGAGCAGTCCACGCCGGATGCTAAGGAAAAAACGAAAACAAAGTACGTGTCGGTGGAAACGAGGGCAGGTTATCGAGTGCTTCGAAACGTTGACGACGGCGACGGTAACAAAGTAATCGAGCAAGGAGAAAGTTGTCCTGGCACCAGCGCATTTTTGGCGCTCCGTAACGTTGACGCAAACAAAGACTCGACGACTGCATGCCTCGTGAGGTTTGGCGAAAAGGAAGAAGGTAGTGCAGCAACTGCTGCCGTAGTCACGAACGTCTTTGGCGCCTTCACTGCGGATGGAGCCGTGCGAGCGTCCTTGTCTCATCGCCGGAGCAGCAGTCGCAAAAGTGGGCGTCAAATCAACATGCCGCCCACGGCTGCCGGGAAGGCCGCATTAGCAGAGAGGGGGGCGGTTTCTTACACGCTCGTCAACGATAACGTAGACATCGCTCTTCCGACAAGAATGGAGATGGAAGCCGGAGTAACCCTTGCCGTTTGCCAAGACCGCGACGAAGTAGTACATTCATTGGTCCGACATATTAGAGACAAAGGTCGAGACGGTGTCGCCTGGGATGCCAACGGTCGTCCTTTAACTGTCAAAGGCAGAGGCATCGTCACGCAACTCGAACAGATAGTGGCAGCGGAATCAGCAAAAGTATCCGAGGCGGCGCAAAACCAACTGTCCAAAACATGGCCGGCAGAAAAAGAAAGGATGAGTGGCCATGGAGACACCTTGCAAAGATGCGGCGAAAGAAGAAAAAAAAACACCACGACAATGTCTTTGGGCATTCCTCCCATGAAGCTGAGACGCGTTCCTCAGTGTCATCCGCAAGAGTACGAGGAAATCTGGGAAGCACTGACGACGGCGTTGGCGGATAACGTGGTGTCGGATGCAATGCGCAATTTCCTCACATTGGCCGTCGTGGGTAAGAAAGCAATGGCAGAACGAGAGTTCCGGGGCCTTTCGGAGAGCGATTTCTTTCCCGCTGAGATTACAAGAACAGGAGATTGGTTAGCTACTCATCACCGCACCATCACAGCGAGAGCAGCGGTGGCCGACAGCGCAGCCGTGTCGGCAGCATCGAAGAGAGGGCACCAGAGTACTTTAACGGTCGTTTATGGCACGACACCTTTTCCGTTGCACGGCGATGACAAAGGCACCTACGGAGGTGACGTCTCTATCATGGAGGCCAGTGTCGGTGCTGGTAACAATGGCGATGCCGACGAAGGTAGACGCGCTTCACGTCTGTCACTACCTCCACTACCGCCTAAGGCATCGCTTTCACCCGCGGCCTCTCGTGTCAAGACACTTTCGGATTTCGTGCACTACTATCTCCTCCTAATCTGTTATCTAAGCAACACCGGCACCGTGATAGGAGATGCCGTGTTTCGACGCGCCAGAGTTGGATCCACGGCCGCTTTCATAGCGCACGTCGTGTTTGCCAGAGGTAATGAATTAGCCAAATTGTTTGAGGAGAGCGACAACGAAGATGGCTGTCTTTGGCGTCGACCGTGGAAGAGGCGATCAAAAGCGTGGCAGCGCGAGGCATCGGCGTCTGCCAGAGCGATTGCTGCACCGTCGGGACGGATGAAGCGAATTAAAAAATAAAACACCTGCACGCCAATTCGTTTGCATTGTTTTAATTGTTACTTGTTTAAAAGAGGACAACCCTGAACAGTTCTCCCGTTTTGGCCACTGTCTGTTCTTCTTTGCCTTGTTCGTGAGCTTGAGTAACTCTGCCAACGGGTTGCCGAAGCTTGGCGTTTTCAAAGAGCTGGTGAGCCATGTTCATCACCTTGACGAGAAACGCGACGCCTCGGCGAGTAAGAAATAAGTTGCTGTTTCGAACAGTAGGCAAAACTCTCTCGGGTACGGTAGGCAACTGATCCTCGAAGTGAGGCACTAGTTGTTCAACCGCCGCCCTGTACCCCGGGTTTGTCGCCTCTTCCGTATGATAGGAGGCCGCCATGGCAGCTAAAGTGATGATGGTCGTTTTTTCTATGCTTTCCATATTGAGGTTAGACGCCACGTCCGTGCCACCACTTCCTTCGCCAATGACACCACCGGCGTACTTTTTCCGAAAAGACTCTAAGTCCGAGTGCAGGCGTACGCACGGATCGATAGACGCGGGCGACATGCCGTAAGTTGCCAACAAAGGAACAGGACCTTCGAATGAGTCTCCGACTACGTCGAGACCGCCGAAGGGCAAGGTGCAATGTGACTGAGCATACAGGTCACGCGAGGTGGGAATGCGCACATAGACGTCGTCTCCGTCCTTGATGGGATCGGCACCAGTGTTGAGTAGCGTCTCTTCGATACCCGGTCTGCAGGACAAGTTGAACGTCATGCTAGGAGTGATGGGTTGCATTGTCTGATTGACCGCCCATTTGGCCTTAAATTCCCACTCTTCCTTGTCTAGCACACTTTGCAGAGTGAGCCCCGCAGCGTCGGGAAATACGCGCATCTTGTCGTCGACGTCCGGATAGAGGGCTACTATCTGGTGTTCTAACACGCTCCTCTGGGGCGTCAACGAGACAGGCGGAAAACTACACGGAAACGGACCATCTTCGCCGGCACCGCAGCTTGAATGGCCGCCACAGCCACCTTCTTCTCTTTCTCTGCCATCGTCACGAGGGATGACAACATGCGCCCGGTATTCGCCGAGATAGTTCTGCTGTTGATTCAAGTAGACGGAGTGCAGGCGAAAGATTTGCGACTTGTTTCCACTGGCCATGAAGACACTTAGTGTCGTGCACTTTCTTTGTCCAAAGAAAAACACCGTCCCCCCTAGCATGAACGAATGAAATGACTTCAGTTGCTGTTGTTGCATTTAGTCTATGAGTTTCATGGCTTCGAGTGCTTTGGCAGCCGGTGAGGGTAAGGGCGGTCCTTGAAAAGAACTCCTTTGGGGCATTCTTTTTTCTGTACTACCACAATGAAGAGTCTGCAAGGCAGATGCTCGAACCGGCAGTCGCCTGTCTTCGCTACCGCCACCATCATAGGCACCTTCTTTGGTAAGTGTCTCATCTCCTTCTCCTTTTCCTCGTTCCTGCAGCGCGTTGTCCTCCCCTTGGGTGTTCGCCTCATTTGTTCCTCCCTTTGCTCTTGACTGTGTGTCCCCTTCTCGTCTCATTTCGCTTGCGAGCGGGACCTTGCTCCTTTCCGCGAGGCAATTCTCCACCATCCTTCTGATCCGTTCATCGTCAGTGGATGGTTGCTGTGGTGTCTCTAGCTCCTGTCTCTGAGATCCTTGGTCTTGCTGTCGCTCTCGTTGTTGTGGGTGCTGGAGCTGCTGTTGGAGTTGACCAGGCGGTTGCACGGCGAACGGTGAAAAGATGCCGGAGTAATTGGGGTGGCCTCCTCCCACATACCAATATGGTGGTTGCAGAGGAATTTTTTCGACACTGCCACTTTCGCTTCCCAAGCCATTTTTTGGCCAGTTTGCTGGCATCGACGACGACAAAGGAAAAAAACTGCCACTGTTGACCGCAGGGAATTGGCCTCCGCTTTGAGAGGGTAACACAGGAAGAACAGGAGAAGTGACGTTCCGGTGAGTGGCCTGCGGTGATGCGAAAAACGTCGGCAGCGAGCAGGGTTGCGGCCCTTGTTGTTGGAGACCCAACGACGGGGAGTAAAAACGCCTTAGTTGATCGCTCACCACTTCTTCCGCTATCCTTCTGACTTTGCGGTGCCCCAGGGTACTGTCGCCACCGGCATCGTCGCTGTCATCGCCTTTTTGGCCTGGTGGACGACGAAGCACCCGCTTTCGATTCTTGGCGAAATCGGCCATCATCTCGTAAATGTCTTCGTCCACGGGGAGAAGCCTCTGTCTTGGAAAGGAGGAGGAAGACGACGAAGGAGAAGGAGGAGGAATAAAAGAGGCAGAGGACGAGGGGCTAGCAGTAGGATTCATTACTTTTTTGGGGGGATAGCTTGCACCACCATTGCCTCTGGCTTCGCAATTAGTATCGTCCGTTGCCGCGGCGACGCCAGAGGATGTTGAAGGAAAACGACAAGGGTTCACTCGCGGCAGTCGCTGCTGCAACCCAAGAGACTCTTCGACTTGGGCCAGCGAGTCGTCTTTGATCTTGCGATAAAACTTCTGCAACTTCGATGCAGCCTCTTTTCGATACTCGTGGCGCGCTTTTCGCAAGAGATCGGAGGCCTGCGCCACGGAAGCCCTCACAGCTGCTATTCGATCACCAACGCCGACGAGCGAGGCGCTCTTTTCTACTAAGTCGGATGCGAAGGAAGAAGGGCGATCGTGTATTTCTTCTTGCTTTTCTTCTCCCGGGATGTCGCTCCACGCCTTGGCCACCACCTCGAGCACCGTCTGAGTCATGAGTTCTGGAAACTCTTTGACGTGAAAATCGGCCAGCTTCTTCAGAGCTTCTTTGTGGTCGACTACCGGGGCGTCGGGGTCGTCAATGTCTCGAATGTAACCAGCCGCCCGCAAATTTTCTAAGTCGGCCTTTACCTTCTGGGCGACTGGTGTTTCGGAAGCCATCAGCTCCATCGCGTTCTTTTTTGCCATTTCTTCCATCATGGCTCTGATGGCGCCTAGCACCTTGGCGTTTTCTGCTTCGGTATTGCTCATCTCCACCAGTCGCCGTTTCATCGTGTCGTAAGCTTCGAGGATGTTGCGTTCTGCCTCTTGCGCCTCGTCGTCGTCGTCATCGCCATTCGCAGTTGAGCCAGTGACGGTGGCACTGGCGCTGTCATAGTCTCCTTCAAAACCTCCATTACCTTCGCTCTCTTCTTCGCTAGCCATTCCTGCAAGTGCAACACCAGTTGTAAAGGGAACTAAAGAAGAGCATCCAGCAAAGTTAACCGCACGCGATGAGGAGGCCTTAGAGGCGGCTGCTAATCGTTTATGATTAAAACTGGAGCGCAAATAGGAAGGCGAGCCAGAGCCGCCGGAGTAGAACCGATAGTTTTTCAACCAGCGAGAGAGACTTTCTCGCCTGCAGAACACGCCGACTGTGTTCTTTCTCGCTCCAGCCAACGTCGTGGACACTTCGTCAGGCTTTGCTCCTTTTCCTCCCGCTGTCACCGTTCCGAGACTCGCTTCGAGACCCAAGAGGCAGAATAAGTCGCCTAAGCTTGAAAACACCTCCTCATCCATTTGCGCCAAAACGGCGACTCCGAACCGGGACGAGGATGAGAGAGTGGAATCATCGTCGTGGATGTGCCAGCCGCACAGCACTTTTCCAATCGCGTCGCTGGCGTGAGCGTATCGGACTGGAAGCCCATCAACGTCAAAGCTGCGCACCTCTTCTCCCGACAGAAACAGCGGATCCGCCCGCTCTTCTGCGGAGGCGTGAATGGCCCAAGTAGGTATGTCGTCAAGCACCTTGCACACCCAGAAGGTCGTGGTGTCAGTAACATCGGGCTCCGCTACCTTTTTGGCGACGACCTCTTGGGGTCGAGAAAAGTTCCCGTGACACAATTCACACAACAGGACCATTTTTTTTACTGTGTTTTATTTCTATTGTTATCATTACTATTATTTTTATTGTTATCGTTGTTCGTTGGTTTGACAGAGATGGCGCTTGTTATGCTTTTTGGGGCAACTTCTTGCCAGCGAGGACTAGTGCCACGGCCCTCATGTACCTGTGGATTATATTTCGCGTCATGGGCATCACTTCTGCCGATGCGACTTCGGCGTCCTCCTCCTTCATCTGTTCTCCTTGCTTCGCCGGCTGCTGCTGTTGCCCCTCGACGACGTTGACGGCTGTGGCGACGGATTGGAACCTCACTGTCACGCGTCCATCGCGGACATTAACCTTGATGTCGGAAATATCGCAGCGCTTGCACAGATGAGTCAGCTGGGCACCGCATAGATGCTCTACGTCCGTAAAGATTATGCTGAACCCGTGTCCGTTGTTGGACTCTGGTTGCCTCGATGATACCGCATCATTCGACGTCACCGACAAATCTTTAGGCCCCGCCGTCTTTTCTCGGTCGATGGAATGATCGAAGTACCTAAACTCCTTGGCACTGCAATGCCCTTCACACATAACTATCTCCGCTCTCTCGGCCCCCTTGCGAATGGAAGTAGCGCACTCCTGCAGCAAAGACTGCCTCGTCTCTGGGTTAGAACAGGACTCCTCTGTTTGTCGGACGACGATGGGCGAGGCAGTTCGACAGCGATGGCGCAACGACGCCGGCAGCGATACACCCTCACCGCGGCAGAAGCCACAGTGTTCCTTTGCCGTCAACAGCCCCAGGACAAAGTCGATGCAAAACTTGTCGTACTTGTGTTCCGCCCATGAAAGAGAACGCCAGTCCAATTCTCCGGAGATAGGATAAAAAAGTGGTGAGGGCGGAGGTGGAGAGCAAGATGACGAAGAAGACGAACAATGGGAACAGCGGTTTCTTATTCGTTGTCCTTGAGGCCAGTTACTGGAATAGTCCTCAATTAGTGATGACGAGGGGAATGAGGAGGAAGGAGAAACCAAACAGTAGTGAGTGTCGGAGGAGGAAGAGGAATCGGAAGACTGCGTCGTGTTCTCTTCTTCCTCGTCCTTTCTTGCTTCCTGAAGCTTCTTCCAATAGCGGCTGTGGTGTCCTTGGCGACGGTGAACACGGGGATTTTTGAGGTAGCCGTCGTCCGTCGACTTTTTCGACTTTTTTGTGCTAAGACGACCTTCTTCGTCGACGTCTTCTTCCGTCGACAAAGGCGGTCTCTTGTTCTTTCTTCGCATCCCAAAAGATCAGATGACATCTACGCAATAAAAAAAAGGCTACACAAAAAATATCTTCTTGTCTTTTCTTAATTAGTGGCTCACAAACGCTTTGATTATGGAATCGGGGGTTCGAGAAAGCACTTGCTGGAAGCCGAAAGTGTTTAAGCAAGCTCCCCAGACCGCCAGCCAACGGATGCGATGGTGTTCGGCTTCATAGGAGGTTTTCCCGTCAGTGAACGTCAGCGGAACTCTCTGGCGCCATTTACAGTGCCACTTGCGCGTTGCACAAGCTATCTCGACGGCCGTCTCCGCAAAGGGCGTGGAAGCAGGCTCCTCTTTGATGCATCCGCGGCACTGCTTCACGAACGCGTCTTGGGTGGCTGTCTTGCAGCGGACGTGGCACGTTGCCAAGGCTCGCACGCAAGCGCTACTGTCTGAGGCAATGCTGGCCACCGCAAAATGCAACACTTGAAGGCCTCTCTTCACCGTAGGATGGATTCCAGGAGACCAAAGTTCCCATATCAGCCGATCGTCGGGAAGAACGGCCGTCGTCATTCGCTCGAATCTCGCCGCTACCGCCGGCGACAGGTTGCCCTCGGAAGCTTGCAAGGTCCACAAAAATGTCAAGTCTCTGTGCAAAAGTTCCTCGCCCTGGCTGCGGTAGAGGAGACCAATGGCCTTTTCCAAGACACTAGAAGGAGCATATCCGTATTCCGTCGGCTGCCCTTTTCGATAACACTCGGGAGGGACGAAAAAGAGCGCACTGGAGGAAGCATCTCGAAATTGTAGCAGTGCAAACCATCTGCGATCGTTGATGTCTCTGCCTCGGTAACCCTCGCCTTCGCCATAATTTTCGAGTCTGCCTTGACCTCCTTCCACGCCTACGCCGCCACGGCAGCGCGACTGTTGGTCGACGAAGACAAGTTGTGGAGTCTGCACGACAAGCTCGACGAGCGACAGTCGCCTACTCCTCTCTTCCTTCCATTCTACCGTATCGTTCAAGCCCTGCACGCAGCGCAACCAGTGTTCCTCAACAAGGACCCATTTATCCCAAAAGACGGCACTCTGCTTCCGCAACTGAGTCGTGGAAAACTCGAACAGAGCATTTTGTCGATCGTGAGCTGTGACGATAGTGGCATCGTCGTTATCTACAGTGGCAGCAACATTGGCCTCCGCACAGACGGTTTCAGCATCGACGGCCGTGCCTTTGAGAGCAGCCGAAGTCATGATCGCATCGGAATTGTTCGATGCAGGCGCAACCGAGGGCACTGGAAACGTGGAAGGCGATGACGATGCTTCTTCCTTTTCTTCCATTCGTCGTCCTCGTCCTTCCCACAGCGATTCCTTTCCGTCTTTTCGAGAGTACTGTCGCTCTATCAACGCGCGACAAGTAATATTTTTCTGTCAAAAGCGGAGTGGAGACGACCCGTTCACTGTGGACGCCAGGAACGAATCTTCCTTGCGAACGGCTCTGCGTCACGTTTCTCCAAAAGAGGCCGCCGAGCAAGAGGAAAGACGAGAAGGAGAACAAGAAGGAGAAATTGCAAGAAAAACAGCAATGACGAGGCGGGTGAGGAGCGCGAAGAAGACCGCTCTCTTGGCTTCTCTCTTTAGAGAGGACGAGAGGCGACTAGAAGATGAAAAACTGCGCTGTTGCGAATTGTATCGACTAAGACGCGGCAACCTGACCCACGTATCGGCACAGCTCCATCGGTTGCGAAGAGGAGATGCTGCGATAGACGAAAAACTTGCGTCTGCTATTCCCGATCCAGCCGTTCGGGATGCCTTGGAGCGTTTTTCGTCCGCTAGGCTATCTCGGCTGCGTCTGGTGTGGAAGTTGGCCGCAGAAGGAGCTCTGCATTCGTGGTGCACTCTTGCCGTTGTGGAGGAAACCGGCGGTTCTTTCTTTCTCCCTAGGCAACTGACTTTGGAAGACCGTGTCTTGGGAGCTAGCGGCCGGCGGCACATCGACTCTGGATCGCTGGAGGACGGCGATTGTGTCGGGTATATTCTTCCCGTAGTTTCCTCTCGTAACAAGGTTGCCTCTGCGAGAGTCCACGGAGACAACGACAGCAGTGGTACAACGTCTTCTTCTTCCTCGTCGTACTCGCGGTGGCCGCGGAGGCGGAGGCGGCCGAGGCCACAGCGTCAACGACAAGGGCCGCTACCTTACACCTTTGTCGTCGACGAAGCCAAACCTTATCGAATTCCTCGTGACATGTCGTTGACGGACGAGGCGGCGACTTCTCAACGTCGCCGTCGTTTGACATCTTCCACCTTGCAATTTTACGTTCCCGCAGTGCTCAAGGCATCACCACTGCTGTACCTCACCGGTCTCGAAGAAGAACGAGTCGCTGACTGCAGCGTAGGCCGCGATGGCGACAGCGCAGGTGAGGGCGATGGAGACGTCATTCTGCAGCGAATTACGACGGCCCTCGTGGCTTCAAGACAGGTCGTCCTGTTCTTCGGAGACGAGAACAGGAGATCGGTGCATTCTCTGTCGAAGATCGAGAAGTACGCTGCCTTGTTCGAAGAATACTTTCGCGGCGAAGTGGTTCCCGTGGCGATGGAAAAGTTTCAGATGACGTTCGCTTGTCGCGACTACACGAATCTGTTGGGGGAAGCGTTGTCTATAGGACTTCCAGTGGTGACGCGTTGGAATGGCCGTAGACGGAGCAACGGCGACGACGACGAGGAAGAAGTGGAATGTCTTCTGACGAGGGCCAATCGCGATCTCGTCAACGTGGCGTTTGCGAGATGTCCGTTGCTGGAATGGAGGAGAAGACAAAGACACGACAGTGACGGTGTCACGCCATGTCGAGGAAGGGAGGAAGACAGCGACGGTGGAGGCGATAACGACACAAAGAGACAGGACAAGTGTTTTTTACGACATTGCAACGACTTTTTGCGACTTTACAGAAACGGACAACTCAAGTGGGCAAGGGAGTTGGTCTCACGACGCACGTACTCAACACTGAACGGTAACGAGTGCCGTGGTGGTATTGCAGGCGCCGGTTCACCTTGCACTTCTAGTAATGATACAACAAACTATGGCAACCGCCGTCGTTCGCGCGATTACGAAGGATTTTTACTCGTTCCTTGGCGAAACCAGACGTTTCTTCAACGGAGCGTGGCCGAGAAGATGATGCACTGTTGGCGCCTGCTGCACTTCGACCTCTTTGCGGATTTTTTGTTGCTTTTTCTTCACGATTCTCCCGAATTCCATGAAAAAGTGTCTGTCATGGGAGGAAGAAGAGGAGAAGAAGGAGACATTTGGTCGGAATTGTTATCAAAACCTTGCTCCGTGCGCGATCCTGTCAAGTACGTAGCAGACAGGTTGCTAGAGAGCGTATGGAAAGTGCAGCAAGCCTAGGCGATATGACGAACCGACCGACTAGCACGATGCGGTCGAGGGACGATGTCACCAGCGGGTGGGACGCAGTCGACTCTCCGAGAAAGAGAGTCTTGGTATTCTTGGCCTCTCCCAGCCTTCGCGTCAGCGTCAAGGGATGGATCAGGGTAGCAGGGGTGTTGGAGGTGGATTCCGTTCGCGAGGTTAGGTGGCGAAGCGGCGATGGCTGCATCGCCGCCACTGATGGAGCCTGCACGGACGAGAAAAACCGACGGTGGTGGAACGTCGCCATCTGCACTCTCGACGCACTGGGTCGGGTGGTTCCTCTTGTGTTTTGCGACAATGCCAGATTGGAGCAATTGTCGACTAAGCACTCCGCCTTGAGTCTGCCGTGCTCTCTTGTATTCGGCTGTCGTCACAAGAAGATGCCTCAGTTGTCTTCGTCTAAAAAGCGGGCACGCTCCGCATCGCGTGGTAACGAAGCCGTTGCACCACCACCACCTCTTGTCGAGTTAAACGTGGACTCTTGGGATTCGGCATTCTTGACCGACGTGGCACTTCAGGCTAGGATGCCACAGTTTTTACAGCAGAGGGACATGGCGGCTGTCTCTTGTTTTCTTCAGTCGGCAAGAACCGCACGACTACGCGATCTGTTGGCCCCACCGAAAAGAAGCGGTCAAAGTTGTAGGCAACCGAATGAGAAAGACAGTCAGAGGAGGTGTAAGACCGATGGCGATGTTGCTGTCCTTCCCGTTACAGCGAACACCGCACAGACGACGAGCCGATCGCATCCGCGGCCGACAGTGGACGAGAACGAGGAGCAAGATTCAGAGGGGAACAGAGAAGACGAGCAGCGAGCGGACGCCAGCCATTGGAAGAGAAAAAAAGAAGATGCGGATATCGAGGCCAGGGAATTTCGCAGGATCAAGAGGCTCAAGACGTACGGCGACTGCAAACACCGTTCGCCCGATTACGCTGGCAGGTGGTACTCGTTTTCGCACGAAGCGTATTACTCGGCCTTGGAGAAAGAGTACACCGACTGGCGTACTCGGCCTGGCCACCAACAGATCGCAATGCGCTTTGCAGCAGGTCTGCCGCCCCCAGACATGCCGTTCTTTTCCGACTGGCGGCGTCTCGGCGTGTCGCTAGTGAATGCCACCAAGATCGACGTGCCTGTGCTGTTGCAATACCAAGAGAGGAACGGGTGTCGGCCATTTATCTGCTGCGACGTTCGCGGCCTCGAAACTCTCGTCCACGGGCGGTCAAGAGACGATGCCACTCTGTCGGAAGTTTTTCAAGATCGCCTCTTCTCGACAGGAATTCCCGTGGATCACGACGAAGGAGAAGAAGAACAAGAAGAAGAAAGAGAAGAACAACAACAAAAAGAGCAGCGACGAGAACGCAAGATCAAAAGAACAAAAAAGAAAAGATTTGACCTCGTGCGCTGGAAGGCGCAGACGATCGATCTTCTCTCGGAAAGCATAACGAGAACGTGGCCCTCCTTAGGCAGGTTGCTAGAAAACGAGCGAGGCGGGTTGCTGAGACTCCGATGTTGGACAACGAATGAGATGCAAAAGGGAACCGACGAGGTGAATGGAGAAGCGGCTAAGGTCTCTGTGCACGCTATCGCGATACTCCCGCCGAACGTCGTTATCGACGACCTTCATTCCCTTCGACGGGTACTGGAGACGGCCAGAGCGATAGCGTCATCTCAGCCGGCGAGGTTCGACACGCTAGTCAGAGTGGGAGGGGATGACGAGAACATCACTGCTGCTAACGTTAAGTGTCACTTGGACGCCGGCATCACTCGTCTGAGACTTCCTCATTGTTGGAAGATGCTGGCCGACGGAAGCCTAGTGAGACGCTTTCTGCCGGCAGACGGAAATAGCGCTTCGTCGATAGCGGAAGCTTGCGTGCATTATCGGCATCGCGACGAAGATGCACCGCCAAAATTGGCAGGAGTGTCGCATTGCATCCTGAGAACAACGACTGCGGGTTGGCCACGGATGCCGCTGCAGGGGCCGTCGCCATTTTTGAGTAATAAGAGGAAAGTATGGCAACGCTTAACGAAGCCGCCTCCGCTGTCGAGCGAGAGTTTGGCTCTCGCGGCATGCGCTTCAGAGTGAGGAGCGTCCAAGATGTGAACTTTTTCGTGCCGTGTTCACACGGCGAAGAAAATCGCTACTGTATCATTAAAGGTGGCTATCACAGCAGAACGAAAATGTTCCTGGTCTTCTGCGGGGGCGAACACTTGTTCGTGCACTGCCACAGCGATAAATGCCGACAAAAGCGAGCAAAACTACCCCAGGTCCCTCGGATACACGTCATCGCCAGCCGCGGAAGGGCGGAGGAGAAGGCCATGGCGGCAGCGAGAACGACCGCCTTGAGAACCGATCGGGCAGACACCTAGTCAAGTGGGCACTGTTGTTGTGCGAGGACGCGGTGACACTTTTCAGATTACTTTTCGTGTGGAGCGTAGAGCTTGTGCTGCCGTTCTGTGAGGCCATGTCGAAGACGTTGTGGAATGCGGCCTCCATCAACCTGTGGGTCGGGTTGTTCGCCGTGGCCGGCGTTGCCCACTTTGTGGCCACACTACTTCACGGATCTCGAGATGTCGTGGGACACTTGTTCGTCTTCGTGGACGACGTGGCGACGGCCGTCATCAACGTCGCCAACACCGTTGTCAAGGTTGCTTCCACCGTTGGCAAAGGAGCTAAGGACTTTTTCACGGGGCATTGGTCGAGATTGGGACACGAGAAGGAGACAGCCACGGGTGTGTCACTGCACAAGCCGCCTATCATCGACCAGCTGGCTAGCCTCAAGGAAGATTCTCCTTCTTCCTTTTCTACATCGGTGGGTAGGTTCTTGTTGTATGTTTCGTCGTCTTCTTCTCCCTCCATGGAAGAGACGTGCGCAAAGTTGCGGTACTACGAGAGCATCTCTCTGACGAGGTGGACAGTTGCTCGTCCAGCATCCACCGTTCTTCCCGCACTTTGTGACTACGGAGGTGACGATGATCGCCACTACACCACCATTGATCTTATCTTCCGGGATCTTCCCGTCATCCTGGAATGGATAGGAACAACAGGAGTCTTTCTGTACCTGTTACTGGTGACTTGTCGGCCCATGTTGTGGTGGGCCGTTCGGACGTTGATGCGGGCGATCACAAAATCTGCCAAAGAAACTTTTTGCTTCATTCTACACAGAGTCAAGAATGAATGTCATCGGAACCGCTCAAAAGATGTGAACGCATTGTAGTAAGCCCATAAAAGAGACTAGAGAGAGAGAGAGAGAGAGAGAGAGAGATAGAAAAACGAAAGAGAAGTACGGTAGAGAACAAAAGGCAAGACGACACAACGCTAATAATAAGAAAACGTAGTGTAAACTTTTATTGTTTTTTCTTGGTTCTAGCTCTTGCTGCCATTAAATTATTTGTGACATGTTTTTTTTTTGTTGCATTTTGTCTGCCGTCAAGACAACGGTGCTTGTCGCTGCTGCGGCCAGTCTCTTGTAATAAGTCGGTAGGCGTCGTTTCTTTTTACCAGCCACCCTCCGAGGAAGTTTGGCGTGGACAGATAAGGCGGTCGATAAGCGTTGCTCTTGCAGCGATCCCACACTCCACGGCTGCTGCTGCTGCCACTGCAAATCTCTACTGTAACACGGAAAAGAGCAATGGCGCAACTGTATTCTGTCGTCGTGTTCCCCAGCGGCTCTCTTCTTGACCTCTGTTTCGTCCCTGTTTTGTACCTTGCCGGATTTCTGCTCTTCTTCTTCTTCTTCTTCTTCTTGGTTTTCTCTGACTTGTTTTCTTTTCTCTCGCAGCTTCCACCACCACTTCCTCCGCTGCCCATCTTGACGGTAGAAAAAAAAAACGAATCTCTCTGCAACTCTACACAAGAAGAATATTTTGGTGACAGCAAACAAAGAGACGATTCCCAAAGCCAAAAAATATAGCATGGCTCTTCGCGTTTAGACGAAGACGGAAAGGTGATTGTTTGGCATTACCAAAACACTAAAAATAAACAAAGGGAAAATTCCCGTCGCTTATTTCGCATTTCAAAAAATGGACGATTTAAAAGTGCACTGCCGATGATCACGTTTGACATTTCACTTCTCTTCGTTTTGGACAGAAATGTCGAAGCAACGCAAAAAAAAGAGACAGCGTTGGCGAACAAGGCAAGGAAAAAGAAGTTTTACTGGTACTTCCTTCGAGGAGGCAGGAAAAAAACAAACTAAACAAGAGGACGAGAAAGAAGAAAATCAATTGGATGATGAAGTGGACGACGTTTGCGAGCAGGAGGAGGCCCGAGGGGTTGACCTCCTAGGCGTGCGGGAAGAATTGGCGGCCTCCAGGAACGAGTGCCGAAGACAGCACGAGGAGATCCGTCGTCTCGAAGACGTCGTGACACGATACGAGACAGAAAATCGTCAACTTCTGGAGGAACTAGGAAAAAAACAATTTTTGGAAAATCGAGAATTGCGCCAGGAGAGGGTGCGGCAATGGCGGGAAACGCTGATGCAGACGCCACGGCCACCGCCTTCCCCTCCATCTTCGCACAGACTGTCGCCTTCTCCTTCACCTTCCTTGCCTCTTACGACACCTCCTTCGCCTTCGCCTCTGCCTGCGCCTTCGCCTCTGCCTCCGCCTTCACATTCGCTTCCGCTTCCACCTTCGTCTCTCGTGTCACCGCCACTGCCACAGCCTAGACGACTACCTTTGAGGCGCATCTCCGACGCTCTATCGTGGGAAGAATGTTCGCAGTTAAAGCGCTTGGTGGAGAGCGAGATCGAAGAAGCTGTTCTTTGCGAGATGGAGAAACCGTTGGACCTTTTCGAAGAATTAGAAGCGAGAGAAAGACTCAGCGTTGGACGTCTTGACCAACTGCTACGGGCGATACAGCGATTCGATCTGTGTGAGCGTCTTCAAATACAAGAGGAACCAACGAAGGCTGCTTCCATCACTCCAACGGCAGCATCTTATCGCCTCTTCGGACAAGAGCAAAAAAAAGACGTCGACTGGGAGGTGACAGGCGCCAGACCAAAAGGAAAGACGCAATCTGTATCGCCGTCATCTTCTCCCTCCCTTTTGTTCCAGCCGCCACCGTCGACGCCGTCGGCTCCCTGTTCTGACGACGACAATGTCGTCTGCGGTAGCTACCTCGCCGACTTTTGTCAAGGTGGTGAAGGCGATGGACTTGGCATCCTTTACGTTGTTGGCGGAGAAAACAGTGGCCTCAGAGAAGATTTCTTGGACAGACATTCGACGTACACGGTCCGTCAAAGGAGTAAATGCCACTGGGAAGGAACGACATCCTACACCGAAGACGTTCCCGTCCTCACGGCTCCTGCAAACCACGAGTCGTGGTGCGAAAAGAAAGGTGAAGATGCGGACAGACAAACGCATCTGAACACGTGTAACTGGTTGGCGCAGCTACCACCCCCCCCACCGACATTCTCTCAGCTGCAAACGCCGACTTTGAGAGGACATAGCAGGGTCGTTTTCGATGGCGACTTCGCTGCTAGGCAAGACAGTTCCTGCAGCTGGGCGAAACAAAATTGCGAGGACCAGGTGACAACCGTTCACACAACGACAGGCACCGTAGGCGGGCAAAAGGATTGGTTTTGGCCTTGCGTTTTTGAAAACGAGGGAGGTGGTGGTGGTAGAGGCAGCGGCAGCAATGGCTTCTGCGACTATTATCGCCACCCGTCCGCGGAGAAAGAACAGAGCCAAGTGCGCGATTTCGGATTCGATCGATCGCTCGGGGAGATCACCGAAAGTAATGAGTATGGCGAAGATTCTTTGTTGTCCCTGGAGCAGCGCGTCCAGGAAGCATGTGCCTTGGTTGAGCGAGTTGTGAGAGAGAGAGAGGAGCGCGAACAGTTCATGCGAGAGATCGAAAGAAAGGAACAGCTGATAAGGGAACAGAGAGCGAGAGAAAACAGGGAGAGGGAAGAGCGGGAGGCGCAGGAGGCTGAACGGTGGCCGCCCCAACAGGAAAGCATTGTCCCTCGCAGCAAGTGGTTGTGCGAACACTATCAGAGGTACTGCCAGGTGCGCTTTCCCTGCTGCACCCAGTTTTACCCGTGCCATCGTTGCCACAACAACAGCGACACCTGTGAGAACGAAGAAGCGAAGGCGTGCCATGCCACGCACTTAAAATGCTCCCACTGCCAAGAAGAGCAGGAGATCGGCGAAGACAGCGCCAAGTGCCGGAAGTGTAGCGGAAAACTGTCGGCCTATTTCTGCCCGATATGTAAGCACTTCACCAGCGTCGACAAGTTACCGTATCACTGCGAAAAGTGCGGGATATGCCGTATCCACGAGGACAAGTCTTTTCACTGCGAAGTGTGCAACGTGTGTCTCGACAAGCGATTGCAAGGAAATCACAAGTGCAGACCGGACTCGGGTCACGACGAGTGCTGCATCTGCCTAGAAGACGCCTTTAGCGGTTGCCAGATATTACCGTGCTCGCACAAAGTGCACCGAGAATGCGCTATTGCTATGATTCAGAACGGAGTGCGCAACTGCCCTATTTGCCGACATCCGTTATACTCGCCACGGTATGCGTGAAGGAGGAAAACCTCTGTGCAAAGATTTTACTACTTGCTTACAAGTCACAGGTTTATTTCTTTCTGTGTGACTTTTTATTAAAATTATGCGCTTTTTGAAGCAGTGTCTTATTGTGTCATTATTTTTCGTTATCTTCTCCGATTACTTTCGACAGCTCGGAAATCAAGTATTCCTCGTCTTCTCGTGCTTCTTCGTAGTGCTGGTCTTCTTCTTCTTCTTCTTCTTCTTCTTCTTCTTCTTC
>Ga0126336_10000002_pt1 | contig 48116 bp, 67 predicted proteins | sample SidCmetagenome_FD_92530 | JGI IMG/M metagenome (GOLD analysis project Ga0126336, IMG submission 92530) | Coral microbial communities from El Islote,Puerto Morelos, Mexico - Siderastrea C C metagenome | ecosystem: Host-associated > Invertebrates > Cnidaria > Coral | place: El Islote,Puerto... | reverse complement strand
CAGGGTCAGTGTCATACGTTCCTTGAATACCTTTGAAAACGTGTTGCCAACTGGGCGCTAACACCGGACGAGTAAAAGGATTACCAAATACACGAGTCGCATGGCTGTCACTCGCAGTATTATTGGTAGGAGTAGTAGAAGTAAATCCTCCTGCTTCAATCTGGCAGTTGTAAAATCCCTCTTGTCCATCGATAGGATTGACTAACCACTGAACGCGATAAGTACCTACTCCTAAATACTTTGCAAAGTCCAAACTCACAATAGGAGCTGAACCTGCTGGACCAGTAACCGTTAAGGTACTAGCAGTAATGGAAGTATCCAACACTCTAGGATGTTTTAGGTCGAACACTACTGGAAAAGAATTACCAGCAAAGGCATTAACAGGAGCACTTACAAAAGAAGCTGTAGGTGCTGTGGCAGGTACAGTAACTGCATCATCGTACGTTACAAAGTTGCCAAAGTTGTCGCGTTCAGTGATTAAAGTCATTAGATTGTCCTATGCAATTGAAGCGGTTTCGTCAGTGGAGATGACGATACCTTCATCAGGAAATTGAACTTTGATATCATAAACCTGGGTGCTTAGCACCCGGGTTTCTTGATAATCGGCATTCCACCACATCTCTAAACTAGGAGCTTTGGGCATAGCCAATGCGATGGCACGACGAGAATGAAGTAGAGCAGATTCGTAACCAGCAACTAAGTAATCATCAAGAAGGAAGTCGTCTTGGTCACTACCCCATTGAGTAGGTAGGTAAAGAGACCCAGCCATGCCGGGAGTAGGAGAAGTCTCTGCACCATTCACAGAACTGGGGTCAATATCTGCGTAGTCGTTGCCACCTAATGACAAACCAGTTAGACTGTTGGTCCGAATGTTGTGGTTCAACACGATGGGAATACCCATAATGGTACCCACGATCGTTCCAGAGCGAATGTTAGCAATATCACCGCTATTGAACACACCGGATTGAATGAACTCATCAATGGTAAACAAAGTCACCATATGGCGAGGTCCAATCTCCATAACCATATCCGAGTACGGGACTCCGCGCAGAAGCATGGTTTCTGCAGCATTCAGAATATCAGCGTAGGCAAGAGGGACAGTAGATACGATGTGGTTGTTGGTGGGGTCCCAAGAGATAAACGTAGCGCGCTCGGCGAGTAAAGAATATTCTACATCCTCCATCAATGCCTGAGCAATCTCAGGAGTGTACTCACGAGCAACATCAATCTCAGCAAATAAGTCCACTTTGGAGTCAACAGAAAAACCAGCATAGGTGTGGCGATCCACCACCATTTTCCATTCGCCTTCAGTCCTAGTTTCAAACTGAACTGGAGAACCAGCAACTTTGCGGCGAGGCTTTAGTCGACCGATGAAAGGCTTACGAATAGTATCGCCTTTCTTGCCGTCAAATGAAATCATTTGCACGTAACGGCTCATGGCCATTTCACGTGCGCGATAGCGAAGAGTAGCCGGAATCCAAATTTCCGGAGTATATGCTACTGCTTCTGATTGTCCAATAACGCCACCTTGAGCAGCGCTATATCCAGTATACGTAGTCATCGTCTAATTCCTAGGTCATCATGGTAACCTTTACGAATGCTATTCCAGAAATCATCATCTGACTTCATAGAAATAACATCAGAAAGGTTTTGGTCAGATTGGTTACCTTGAGGAGCATTAGCGATGTTAGCCCGTCCTGCATTGGGAACCGTAGTTTGAGGAGACTGTTGAGCAGTAACACCACGATTCTTTTGAATCAAATTGTATAAGTCAATAATTCCTTTAGAACCTTGCGACGCAATTCGAGTTCTTAATCCCTCGTTGAGAGTAGAAAAAACTTGCGTAGTTTCTGCTAGTCGTTGATTGACAAGCTCAGAAGGAGTTGTACCTAACTGTGCTGCCTCTGCTCCCCATTGGTACATGAGGTCAAGACGCTGCTGCTGAAGAGCAATTTTGTTCTCCATAGCTTGCATCTGTTGCATTGTACCCTGGGCAGTCTCGTTAAAGCTGTTCATCGTTTGTACAGCTTCGCCTACATCTACGCCGAGCGTGTCTTTAAACAGCTGTTGCATGTACTTAACACGGTCGTTAGATTCTTCTGGCGGCTGTTCAGCAGGTTGCTGAGATTCTTCAGTAGAAGTCTCTGTTGACTGTTGAAACGTTTGCTCAATCTGTTGAGCTAAGTCTTGAGGCACCGACTGCTGTTGCTGCTGAGGTACTTCTTGTTGTGCTGGTTGCTGCTGTACTTCTTGACCTTCCAGTTTCTGCTGATGCTGAGTAAAAGCAGCATTCATTTGCTGTTCTAGTGCAGCTTCATCAGCCATACCAGGGTCAACAATACCCTCATGTTCTTGAGGTGTAGGATTGGTATTTAATTCGCTTGCAGTAGTCATTGAGGTACTCCTCCTAATCCAAGTGATGATGCTAATTGTTCAGTAAGTTGAGGCATAGTGCCTGCCTGTTGTGCCGCCTGTAACGCTCCTTGTGCTGCATTACCTCCTAGAAATTGAGCACTATCGTTTAATTCTTGAGCCATAGAAGGAGGACCGGCAGCACCTTGCATCTGTTGCTGACTCATAACAATACGGTCAGCTATCATGGGATTCATCATGTAGGTAAGTTCTTTAATGACTTCAGCCCAGTTAACCATCTGAGCCATCATTTCGTTCTGACCTACAATGTTAAGCCAATCCAAAAGCTGACGTAGGTTATACTCTCTATCAGCAACGTTAGCTGCACCAAGAGCCTTAACACGAAAAGGAAAATCTATATTCTCAGGTCCAATGTTAAGATGTACAGGTCCCATCTGTATCAGTTCACGGTCTTGATAAAACTGACGGCAGTAGACATGAAACTTCTCAAGAAAAGGAATAAGAACTGTAGACTCAAGTTCTGAAAAAACATCTGTTAATCTGGTTCCTCCGACATCTCTTTGTGCCTGAACTTCCGCAGCGGTCACACGCTCAGCCTGACGTTGGTTACCTACTCCAATAAACGGACCAGTACCTATGGCCTTGTCCATCGTCTGGTCCATTAGACCGAGTTCCTGAACAGTAACTCCACCACCATAGTTCATATTAATAGGACGAACTGTATCTCGCTCAGTCACAAATATCTTTTTGCCTGGCGCTACATAGATGTCATCAGGGTCAAGAATACCGTCCTGTACGATTTCCAACATAGTGTCAGAAGCTACAGCAACATTATCTGCATTACGAGACGTTAGCTGGTCTTTGTAGAATATCTGAGAAGCTATAGGTTGTAGTGCTCCAACTCCGTACGGAGATTGAGAAAGACGTAGGTAAGTTCCAACAATAAAAGGCTTGCTGCCATAAGGATTAGTATCTAACGCTAATAACACTCCTTGGTCTGTCCAGGAAGCACGAACATTTTTTAGTAGAACGTCATGTAGAAGTAAATCACCCCAGAATTCGTATATCCGTACAAACCTACCTTCGCTCGAAGTTCTAGGATTATGAGACAAACCTAATAAACTAGAAACAGAATTAAATGTATCTTTATCTATACGAAAGTCATGAGTAGGAGAAATAGCGGGAGACATCATAGTCTCTACTTCTTTCTCAGTGGTAAGATTAAATACATCGTCACGAATTAACTGACGAAACTCAGGTAGAGAAAGTTCGTACGAACGAATCATATTAGCGTCATTTGCCATCTGAGCACGAGGATCAAGAAGAAACTCAAACGGAGATAGAACACGAAAACGAACGTTATCTTCTACCCAAGGAAACATTAGCGCAGCGGTACCAGCGATGCAGCACTCTCGAAGGAACACTCGAAAGTTACTCTTAAACATTGACTGGTCTAGCTTGTTAGCTATGAACTTTCTATTGATTTCTATATGAGCATTAAAGTCTACTCCCATAGGCTCAATGGGTACTAAGTCAAACCACCTTTCGTTAGGAAAGAAAGCAGACATGAAGTAGGAAGTAAGAGTCTCTACCACTTCATAAGCTTTAGGAGACTTGATATTGTGTCTCCAATTCACATCGACATCTCCACCTAGATTTTGAGATACGTAGGTAAGATTGCTTCTCTTGGCTTCAGGGGTAGTTAAATAGTTAGTGTAGTAAGCTCTCCAATTCCACTCCATTTGGGTACGTTCTTTGGAGTAATCGTCAAGAAGCCTCTGAAGTTCTTTAATAACCTCAGAGGATTTAACTTGTGGAGACTTAGAACCAACAGTGCTAATGCCTCTTATATCTAGTATTTTATCCGACATTTACACTGCCCCAACGATTCTCTTTATCATAAAATGTTTCTTGTCGTCCGAAGTCATGGTACACAACTCCACCATGTATAGGATGGGTTCTCATAGTCATAGACTTACGACGACGTTGCTTTGTATCTTTGGTCTGAAAAGCTTTTTCGTAGAGGATAGCAAGAACGTCAACTCCATCATCTTTGGTAGTATCTTTGCCGAAGAATCTAAACTGCTTAGACAATTCTTCGTTTTTGGAAACATACAAAGGAAGATGTAATAGTCCGTTAGACACGACAGGAGAAAGAACAGTCTCTATTCTGTTTATCTTACCATCTCCAGTGTTAGTAGGAGGATTGTACGACTTAACAGAAATAGGACGATACTTCTCAGGTTGCTTAATCCACATCTGCTTAATGGTAAACTCAAGTATTTTGAATCCACCAACCATTTCTACAACAGCTTCATGAAGATTCCATTTGTCAACAAACTCATAAAGTTGTTTTAACCAAACCTCTGGTTTCTCACGTCTCATCCAGAAGTCAATAACCATGAGCTTGTCTTCAATCTTACCACCCACAACCATCGCACAAAAGTCTGACTTTTTAGATGCAGTAGAGGTAGGGTCAACTATAAGACGTGGTTTAAATCTACCAAGAACCGAATGGTCGTAGTTAAAGATGGTTACAAACCCGTCGTCATCTAGTTTGATTTGGTTAGGCTGTAGAAAGTTTATCTTTTGCCAATCAAGTACTGCGTCTTCAAAATCCTCGATTCTGTTGTAATACTGGCTATAGAACCTAGCCAACCCTGTTGCACCAAATGCTCGTTCAAATTGTGCTCGCTTGTATTTCTCGACTTCTTCATTCCACTTTTCTGGCCATAGGTATCCATCTGAATTATCAATCCCATTTTGATAGATGTTCTTTTGGTACACTTCAAAATGAAGTTCGTCAGCATTCTCAATGATATGACCGTAATAGTCCATATCGTCGTAACGAGTGCCAATGACACTCATTCTTCCCCCAGATATCGCCCAGTTCCGTAAACTGTTAAAGTGCGTTTCGGATACTGCTTTAAACTGCTGGACGAGTTCAACGTCGATATAGGGGTCGTCGAGTACTGATTCAATATCATAAATCCAGGAGTAGGTTTTCTGGATTTTAGTCTCTGATGAGCAGTTCTCAAACGTATGGACATCATCGAAAATAATCTCATCGAAGTGAAAACCAGTAGAAGTCTGGCCTACTGAACCAGCAGTTAGAGTAGGTTCTTTAAGAACTCTCGACCTAACAACTTGGAGCGCTTCAGCTCTCCAAACTTTCTTCTTGGTGTTAGCTTTATCGGTAATAGAGAACTCATCTCCAAATTCACTACTAACATCTCGTATCAAGCTACGACGCTGTTTTCCTAAAGAATCCATATCCGGAATCAATTGACCTTCAATATGAGGCCTTGAGTTCCAAACGTTTTCTTTGTTCCAATCGTCCACTAAATACGATTCTACCTCTCGAATAAATGCCTTAGAGAGTTTGAGAGACTCACAACCAACAAACAAACGAATGTTTGGGTTTTGGTAAATCCGCCACAGAGAGTAGGCAACGGATAAAATCGTAGACTTGAGATGTCCACGAGGCATTAGAACGAGAGAACGAAACGAAGCGTAGGGACGAAACTTCCAAGCTACTAACTCACGATGGCATTCAGCAAAAGCTAATGGACCACCATGAAAGTTAATTAATTTCAGAAACTTCCAGAAGTCAAAAAGAGCTTGGATTTTTTCTACTCGACTAGGAACAGGTCGATCAGCTGATACAGCGGAAGTAGAAATATTGAGAGAAAGAAGGTCTTTAGTTCGGTCAGGAATTTCAAGACCTTCTAACAGTTCTTCGATTAACTGAGACTCATTACTCAGAATTGCGGAACGTTTCTTATCGCTACCAAACTGTTCTACCTCCACCGGCTTTTGAACCGGAGAGGTAGACAATTCGTTAAGAAAACCCTTTAGGTAGCGATTAGTCATATTCTAACCAAACAATTCCTGTTGAAGTAAGTAACCTTCTAATTGCCAGAGAGTTTTAGCAGCCATTTCTCTAGCCACCCTTCGACCGATTTCTAAGTCAAAATTAGCCGGATCAACACAAGCAGCACGACCTATGAGAGTAAAACCGTTCTTTTTGAGACGGTAAGAAACTACTAGTTCTTTATCCCAGAACACACTCTCTTGAGTTTCAGCTTCATCTAACAACTGGTCAATTTGTTCCCGTGTTACCTTGTTCTCCATTACAGTAAATCCGCAGCAGAAGTTGAAGGACCAGAGGGAGTGTCTACGCCGTCCTCTTCGTCTTTCAATCGACGAACGATAGACTTGACTTCAATCAATCCATCAATAACAAAATCAATGATTTCGTCGTAGCGACCAAAGTCAAACTCACGAAGAAGAGAAAGTAATTCCATTTTCGCTTGGACACTGTCGTCTTCGGAAGGCTCAACGGTAAGCGCTGAAGCATATTGAAGGCTAATAGGACGGTCGAGGTCCGTAGCAACCTTGCGCTGCTTAGCGAGTACATCAACAGCCGTATTGATGCCAAATGCCATCTCTTCATCTTTCACAAACTCTCCGATGAGAGCGGAAGTACCGGCAGTACGAATAGCATCACGAGCTGAAGAGCCGTTAGCCATGTTAGCAATAAGACCGAGGCCAGTAGTAATTCCGAGGTTCTTGAATCGTTTTAAGTCCATCAGTTGGTTACCGAATAAACATTGGGGCTACGCATACCAGTTGCAGAGAAAGAGTAAATCATCGTCGCCGCAACACGATAGGTATCATTAGGGGTTGGAGTGAGGTTAAGACCGACCGCTTTGTTCGTGTCGTCAGCAACGACAGCGACAGTAAGGCCAGCAACAGCAGCATCAAATTCAACAATTGGGTTTCCATCAGTTGCCCTAAAGTTGGTAGGAAAAACTGATACAGTTCCAGCATTGTTTTGAACAGAGAAGTAGATGATTGATGAAGCAGGGTTACCACCGTCAGTAACGTTCCAAGCAGAAACAATTATTTGACCTGTAACAATTGAATCCTGAGGAAGATAAAAGCGACTTCCTTCTTCTCCATTCAAAAAAACCTCTGCTGCTCCGGGAGAACCGTCCCCAATTACTTCGCCAAAATAACGAAGTACACCAGGAAGAGCGTTCTCTTCTAAAGCTGTATGAAAAAGTTCTGCACGATTTCGAGTAGTACCTTGATTAGCCATGTGAATTCCTATTAAGCGGTAATCGAGTAGTAGTTAGAAGGCCTAAAGTCTGGAGACACAAACGTATAATCCAAAGTTGCAGTGACAATAAAAGTGCTGTTGAGAGCAGGAGTAAACAGCATTGTAAGTGCTTTAATTGTATCATTTGCGGTAACCGCAAATGATACATTGGGATTACCTGAAGCTCCAAAAAGACCAGCTTCAACTGCTGTAACGGTTCCATTGATATTGAAACCTTCAAAACCAATACCTGCAGTCCATGTCTCGTTAGAAGCGCTAGCACCGGGAGGCCAAGCAGAAATCTTCAAAAGCCCAACAACTGCAGAATTAGTAGGTAGATAAAATCGTTGGTCCTGTTCCCCGTTAATGAACAACTCAACCGCAGAAGTAGGAGAACCTACAGTCACTTCAGTAAAGTAGCGAAGACTAGTAGGAATATTGCCCGCTAAAAGAGCATCATTCCACAACTCCGCTCGTGTTCGTATCGTTCCTTGGTTGGCCATGATTAAACTAATAATCCTTGTCGTTCTTGTTCGGTGAGTAGTAATGAGGCAGGTGCCGAGCGATTAACGCGTCGACGTCTAGCATTGTTTTCTACTTGAGCGTTAAGTCCGGCAGCGGCACGTCGTTGTTGGCGTTGTTCTGCGGATTGAATTCGTAGTGACTCTTGAGTAGCTAAATCAGCTTGCCGAGCCTGTTGAGCGGTAGCTTCTTCGAGTAGAGAAGCAAATGAAGTTTGAGCTTCGGTAGTCTGTTGCTGAAGTACGTTAAGAGCATTAATTTGCTGGTTAGTAACTTCTGATTGTTGTTCCAACTGCTGCTGCAATAGGTCTAGCTCACGTTGGTTAGCCTGTGCAGCTTCTTGCTCTAAACGAATACGTTCCTGTTCAAGTAGAAATTGTTGCTCTTGTGCTCGTTGGGTTGCGGGATCAGGTCCCGAAGGTCCACGTCCGCCCATTAGTCGTCACCCCCGAACGATGATAAAAAGTCACCTAAATCGTTCTCTTCTTCAACTTCCTGCTCAATAGGCTCAATAGGAGGTGTTGGAGCCTTTACAGGATTAGAAGGTAGAGAAACTTTCTTATCTGCTCCCAAACTTTGGAGCTTCTCAGCGTAGGTAGAAGAACCTTTGAGAAAGTCGAAGTACTTCTTCCAACGAGTGTTAACGGCGTTACGAGCTACTTCTGAGCGACGCTTAGATGAGCGCCGAGCATCCAGAGAATTGGAGTTGATTCGAGAGTCATACTTGTTGGTGTAATATTCAGTTAGTTCAACAAGAGTGACGTTAGCCTTGTCACATTGAGACATGATGCTAAATAGCAACTCATCTCGGCGCTGTTGCCCTCTTTGTCTACGGTATTCTACGATATCAGCCATTTATTTGGTTTCCTGAGTTGTTTGAGAGGAGAGAGTAAGATTCGAGAGAAGAGAAACCTATGACGAACTACTACAAGTATAGTAGATTTTACAACGAGTATGCAACCCCCAGTTTATCTACCTTCAGAGTTAAACCAAAGAAATATTACAAACAAAGCCCAGAACACTAAAGCTAAACAAACAAAAAATAAAGCCATAGATTTACCTTCGATAGTTTCTCACACGACGCTTCATAGCGGGTGTACGAGACTCAGGAACTCCACCGGTAGCTAGAGTCTGAAAGATAACTAACAAACCGAAAACCATAATTCCGAACAATGCAGCGTAAATCATTCGTTTTCCTCCTCTTTCACTTTAATCTTCTCGTACCTAATGTTTTCCGACATGTTAGCAACTGAGTTAATAACGTCACGATAAGCATCATCGATGTCGACTAACTTTCTGAGCACAGTATGTAGAAAGAAACTAATCTCGCTGAGAATTCGCGTAGGACCACCATTCGACGATAACTCAGTGTAACCCTTTTCAAACACATCAGCAGGAGACCAAGAAACGTATCCATCCTTGTACATAACAAAATAACCATCTACAACACTAAGGCCGCTATTCGAAGCCATGCTTTCAAAACGAACTTTGTCCGAATCCGTTAACAATACTTCTTGACCTTCTCCAAGAATTAAGGTATTTTTGTGCTCACCCTGAATTCGTGCAGCTTCAACAATCTTATGACAAATGTAACTTTTCATCATTTCCTTTTTCTCCACTCACGATGTAAAGAATTCAAATCATTTTTTCTACGAGGTTTGAGTTTAGGACGTAGAAAAATTAGAACAACAAAGAACAGAATTACAGAGAGTAGAAAAATTATCATCTTCCGGTTCCTCTGCCTTTTACACGACCATAGTACTTCGGAAAAGGCTTGGCTTGGGGACGATATTTAGGGTCATGAAACCAGCCTGAGTCAGGAAATTCGCTAGGCTTAAAGTCATCATCAAACGCTTGTCGCTGAGCCTCTGCTCGTTTTCTACGTTCAGCGTTAGAAATGGAGCGTAGAATAATCCAAGCTAGTAGAATTAATGCAAGTAATCCGAATATAGTCACATCATCACCACGAACGCAGCATAAAGAGTCAAAACAATCAGTAGTAAAGGAAACAGGGTCATTAAATGTACTCCAACAAATCTTCAACAGACACTTCAAGAACTTTAGCTATTTGAACAAACTGCAGAACTCGGATTCTTTGTTTTCCCAGTTCCATATTAGTGAGAGAAGGACGACTAACTCCTATTTCTAAAGCTAACTGACTTTGGTTCAAACCGCACTCTTCTCTTCTGGTACGTATGCATCTTCCAAGTTCTTGGTAGAAATCAGTCATACTTCTTCTCCGTTTTGGTCTAGCATCGTGTACCCATTGCGCAGGAGATACTGCATCATTCGAAAACCTTTAGAACCATCGTGGTCCTTATATTCTCCTACGACTCCATAGTGAGGGTGAGCAGTGTGAGAGGACCATTGAACCTGGTCATTGGAGTATTGGAGTTGAGGAGTAGAATACTCATCGGACTTGAACCAACGTAGAAACTTAACCATCGGATATACCTCTAGATTTGTTAACTATCGATTTCACCGTCTCCTGTGTCTTGAACGTATTTTCTACGAAGCATTCGAGTGTTGTAGTGCTTGTAGTCTTGAGGGTCTTTGCTTAGCCAAGCATCAACAGAGGTAGACGCAGACTCGAAGTTTTCTTCTCTCCAGTTCCTAAACTTATCCTCATCAAGACTTACACCAAGAAACTTCTTCCACATCTAAGGTACAAGCTCCCAATCAGTAGCAAAACAATCATCTAGAGAAGGAAAGTACGGTTGTTCAGAAGCAATAGTGTCGTCAGAAACGTAAAAGATACTAACGACTGGAGCCCAAGGAGACCAAGCAGGCTGCCAAGTCCTCAGATAAACGGTAGGAATAGAAGCTCTACGAACACGGTTACCTAAAGCTATCTGCTCCTGAGCCCAAGCATAGTTAAACATCTTTCTTGTCCTCTTCTTCTTGTTTCTTGGCTAATCTATCGTTCCTTTCGTGTACTCTAGAGAGACGTTCTTTAGAAAAGATATCTCTCAGCAATTGCCAGTATCCATCATTTATCTCTTCCATCTTTTCCTCCTAGTAGAAGTAGAATAATTCCTATCAACATCAGTATCAGTCCTAGGCTCATTCTACCAAAGCTCTCAACTCTTTGGACGAAGCGTAGTGAAACTGTTCGTTAAGTTCACGCATCTTTTCGTCTGCTTCTCTCTTCTCCTGTTCAAGTAGATAAAGTTGGTGCTGGTATTCTAACTCTTGCTTTAGTTTACGAAATAGTTTCATAGTCTTACTCCTCCTCCTGAGCCTTAATAGCCTGCTGTCTCTCATACTCTAACCAATCCTCATAGGCCTTGCGAACAGCCATTCTTTCAGCATGAGCAGAAGTAGATCTAATCACAAACGCTATCAGAAGCGCTCCCATCAGTAGAACAATTAGATGCATTTTCTTTCCTCCTCGCATTAGCTAGGCTATTACGCCATTTCATCAGTAACAACATTCTCTTAATCTCTAAATCCCTTCTCTCAATCTCCCTTTCAATCTCATCTACATCCATCAGTTACACCTCCATCGCTACTACTCAAGTATACTCTATTAGAAGAAGTAGAGTCAACTAGTAGTAGAGTAGAAGGAGAGTTAGAAAACAGATGTTACCGTACTGGTAACGTTCGGTAAACCGTACTCCAAGGTTCGGCTCAATCGTAGAACCCTATTGGTATCGTATGCTAAGATGCGGTTGGACCTGTACGAGGCCGAACAAAGAGGCCTCACACGAAGGAACAGGAAGTTAAATAAAATGGCTAAGAACCGAGGTAGTAGATGGGTAGCGGGTTTAACTCCTACTCATTTTAAGTCTTATAAGTATTATTCTTCTAAAGTTAAACGTATTAAAAGGTACAATAAAAAACTAGTTCGAGAAGGTGATAGAATCGTACTTAAAGTAGAACGTAATAAAAACTATCCTTCTACTTAGTCTGAAACATTTAGTATCAGTCGAGTAGTCGTCTTATACTTCTACTCTTCTTCTTCTAAAGTTTCTAGACTTCTTTTCTACTCTAAATGAATTACTACAGAATGGAAAACATGGAGTAGATTAGAATGAGAAGATGGTAAGAAATACTATGAAAAAATTTAAGGTAAAAATTTTTTAGGTACTTCTTCTAGGAAAAAAATTTGTAGAGTACTGAATATAAAAGTAACAACATTTTATCCCCCCTTGTACTTTTAGAACGAATAGAACGAATAAGGTATTTTAATGATGGAAGTGTATAGAAATAATATTCTCTAATATAACTTCCTATTATCATTCTTCTCTCTTCTATTCTTTCTTCTAATATATATTCTTTTCTTTATATAACTTCTTCTTATACTTCTTCTCTTAAGTACCTTCCTAACTAAGATTAGAAGGAGATGGAAAACTTGGAGGTACCTAGTACATACATAGTACTATAATATATATTTATATTTAGTTAAATATAAATATATATTATATTATAATACTCTTACGCGCACGCACGTACGCGATACGCACGCGCAGACACCTAAGATTTTCCTACTTCAAAATTAGGTATTTCTACCTGTTGACATCCTGAACCTACCTGTGCCATGATGTACACATCGAAACGGAGAACAGACATGAAACTCGAAATCAACAAAGCTCAACTAGCTATCATCTTCGAAGCACTGGCCTACCAGGGTGAAGAAGAGATGAGTAGGATGCTGAAATCCATGTCCGAAGGCTACACTGAGCAAGAGATGCCCATCAGTGCGAACGAACTACAAGTTCACTACAACATCCTCGTAGAGCAAGTCTCTGAGGTAGTAGAGTCAGAGGACTGGAACTGGGAAAACAACAACAAGACCATCGACTGTTGCCACGACGAGAACGGAGACGAATTCTAGAAAGTAGTACATAAGCACCCTTGACTCCTCAGTTTGAGGGTGCTAATCTAGAAACATAGAGAACAGGAGAACGAAGATGAGCGCAAGAGAACGAATCCAATCCATTCTCACTAGGTCCAGAGAGATTCAGGAACTAGAGAGACAGCAGGATGAGAGACTGAAGCTGATGCTATCACAGTTGAACTCAATCAAGCACGGACTGGATGAGGTAGAAACCATCCTCTCTGAAACTATAGAGGGGGTAGAAGAGTAGAGATAATGAGGAGGGCGTGAGCCCTCCAGTAGTACAAACAAGAGGTAGAACAGATAGTCTACAAACTTAGAGGTATTCCGATGGACTACACAACCAACAACATGGGACCTAAGGCATTCGTATTTATGATGGCACTGATTCTAGTAGCGGGGGTACAGTCAAGGCTAAGCCCTTCCTCTCCTACTCCAGACCACTGGTACGATACTCAATATCAGGAGATGATACAACCATGAGTAGTGAAAGTAGAGAGCAAGAGAAACTACGTCGTATCAACGAGGCTACCGCAGCTCAGTTAGGAGTAGATCTAGGAGATGATACCTACTCCTCTCAGGATGAGCGTGATGCTGAGAGAGTGAGACGAGCAGCGAATGGAGGTAGATAACATGAACATTCCTACTTACATTTCCACTGAATCTAGAGCTATCGCTAGCTACTGGTACGCTTCCGACTATCACAATGGTATGAGTGACTGGAGGTACTTACATACTTGTCTAAGTTCCTATCAACCTAGTGCATCCGAATCTATTGATGACTACGCAAGTAATGTTGAGGTAATGGAGGCGTACGATTGGTTTATTAAGAAATATGAATGATTGTACTTCTAGCCTTGCAATCTTCAGGGCTAGCAGCTACAATCTAAGTAGCGAACAACAAAACAGGAGAACAACCATGACCTACTCTAACAACCAGTCAGTGAGCGTAACACGCAAGACACTGAGGGGCTACTCCGAACAGAAGCTCTATCGCATGCGTAAGCTCAATCGCCTAAGCGCTAAGCGTACTTCTAAGTAGGGATAACTGGGGGACTACGGTCTCCCTCTTGTCCACACTAAGGAGGAACTAATGACTCGTAAACTTACCTTTGAGGATAAAGTAGCAATCAGAAAGTTGTACGATTCTACCGATATGAGTTATAGTGAACTAGCTCAAAGGTTCAACGTTAGTGCATCCACCATCGGTAATGCTATCAACAGTGAGAGAAACAGAAAGAGAAGGAGAATCAATGAGAGCACTATCTAGACGATTACTCTACGTCATCATCACTCTACTTCTACTAGGAGTGGTGGTCACACCCGAAGCTAACAACAATTCAGTAGTGGAGGTAGAACGATGACGGGATTTAATATTATTGGAACAATGACTAAGGATGGAAAGTCAGTGAGACAGCACAACCAACAGCAAACCGATGTACTGATGTATGTAGTCAAGACGATGAGTGAGTACGTTACTAGTCTTGATAATCCTACCATTCATGGATATCTTTCCTACCTACGTAAGCGTGCTCAACAAACTGATTTCGTACATTACGATTGTGATAAGGATGAGTACATTGATGCTATCACTCAAGTGGAAGAATTAGAACGAGAAGTAGATCAGTTATGTGAAGATTTAGAGGAGGTAGAGCCATGATGTTAATTCCTTTGTTGGTTCTAGTTGGCACTCACTCACTAGCTGTGTTACTATCGATTTGTCTAGTGGTGAAGTTAATGGAGGTACTATCTTGAAGTACAATCTACTAGCGGCAATTATCCTTAGCGCATCTGTTGTTTACCATGCTAATGTTATAAGAGCTAAGCCTGTTTACATCAATAGTGACACGCTGTTAGACATGGTTAAAGTTTCTTGCAACGGCGTACCTAATAACATTGAGTGTACTCGATGGGTAATAAGCAAGTACTTACCTGGTTCACAAAGATTAACTGAGTTTACTTTTGGAGAAGACAATCAACCATGAGCTACCGCATGCCCTACCCGTTTGAAGAAGGTAAGCACTACGAGGTAGACGAGAAGACAGGGTGCTGGAACTGGATACGATATCGACATAGGTCAGGTTACGGTGTGTTAAGAAGTGGTGTTCGTGCGCACAGACTATCGTACGAGTCTTATCACGACATTGTTATACCTAAAGGTTTGTATTGTTGCCATCGTTGTGATAACCCAAGCTGTGTCAACCCAGACCATTTGTTTCTTGGTACACAACTTGACAATGTGAGAGACATGATGAACAAGGGTAGAGCGAATCATCCAGAAAAGTTTACTACCACTGCGCTTATGTTGTATGGTAGACTTAATCCAGGATGGACTTACTCACAGGCAGCTGAGTTCTTCGGAGTTCATAAACAGACCGTATTCAGAAGAGTGAAGAACAATCGACAAGTGGATTTTGGGAGGTAACATATGCAACATATAATGCTTACGAACGAAGAGTTTGACGCTGTCTATCAGCAACTTCTAGAATCACTGATATACACTGATGACCCTGCACTGGAATCAGCTATCGGTAAGTTCCATAAGCGATTCAATCTACAGCAAGCAGTGGGTGATGTGAAGGTTGTTGATGCTGGTAATGCTGAACTTAACATTTATGTAGAAGCTAGGGACTTAACCGACGATGTTTGTATTACAGAGAGTACAGATTCTTAAGCTGCATGATCTCGGGTTATCTACTAGAGACATAGCCATTCGTCTTAGCCTACGGGAAGATAGAGTAGAGAGAGTGATTCGAAAGTACAGGAGGTAAGAATGTGGATACTTACTAGGATAAGAATGTTTAACTTCTACCTAAAAGGTTGGAGTGCTGAGAAGATAGCTGAACGTGCGGGTGTAAAGCTAGAAGTGGTAGAAGAGTTCATTCGTAACATCGAAGCTGATAAGGAGGATTAGATATGTTTGGATTCGCACTTGTAGTTTTGTTTAGCCTGCTAGTCTGGAAGGTGATTGACCTGGATGACCGTATTAAAAAGTTAGAGAAAACTATCCCTAAACCTATGGAGTTTGACAATGACTGAAGCATTTCTTATCATGTTTCTTGTAGCTGGAGTAGGACTACTACTCGGTGTACTGTTTGCTGAACCATTCAAGAGGAAGTGACTATGACTGGAGTAATGATTGTTGGTTTGTTGCTCGGTGTATTCATCGCAATGTACACCCTGGGTGATCTACCCGGACAAGACGGACCTCCTAAGCGCCGCCGTCGCCGTCACTACGATGACTATGAGGATTAAACCATGGAACTACTAGCGATTATGTTGGGCATGTTGATTTGTATTCTTTGGATTAGTAGGCAAGGAGGTGTATGATGTTTGCATTTATCTTAGGATTCGCAGTGTTCGGTATCTTTCTTACCTTTGCATACGCCATGGCAGTAGCTGCTGATGAAGAGATGCCTCATCCTTCTCAAGATGAGATGGACGACGCAGTTGACAACGACGATTGAAATGTACTAAGCTTTAATTGTTGTTACTAGGGATTGCGGCGAATACCGCTACTCTAACAACAGCATACGACGAACCCATCACAGTGGGAAATCAGGGTCATCTACTTTTCTACTATCACGAGAGAGAGAACTATGCGACTCATTCTTACCTTTTGCCTTAGCAATGGACAAAGCTACAAAGACAACACCACGTTTAATAACTACCGCGAAGCTGAGGACGCAATAAATAAGTATCTAACCAAGCTTAGGTACATTCCTATTTGGGTTTCGGAAACGTTAGTTTTCATAGTCCCCAGCCATATCGCTTCAATTGAAGTAACAAAGGAGGAAGACAAATGAAACAATTAATCATTGGAGCTAGTATCATTGCAGCTGTTATGTTTCCTACCGCTGCTCAGTCTGAAACAATTCAGATGGTTACGGAGGGCGTCAGTCGCAGCACAGGTAATGTTGGATTCGCTAGTACTGTATGTGTAGAAACAGACACACCTAACCTTTATTACTGCACCACAGCGGTTACCGAGATTGTAGAAGAAGGACACGTCTACGGTAATGAAGTAAGTAACATGGCTAACACAATTCGTAGTAATGGTGGTACTGTAGAAGTAGTAGAAGAACCAATAGATAAACCACAGATTGGAGGACTATACTAATGGACAGAATCACACGATGGCTGAATAAGCGGTGCGCTGAACTGCAAGCTAACAGGCTGGGCGCTAAGCAAATCACAGTGGAAGAATACCAGGCGATACGAAGGATTAATTCTAGAAATAGGTAGAAGACATGAACATTCCTGCTATCATCACTAACATTCTAATATCTCTACCCTATCCGGTAGACTACACTCAGGTAGTGGGCAATGTTCAAGCATTACTATCGGAACACAGTGATGTACCCATCGATAGTCATCTAGTGCGTAACGCTGTGTTAACTTCACTGGACATTCTAGACAATACCGAGTATGATTTAGATATGGTTCTACTAGGAGAATTGAATGATGAAGAGGGATTCTACGACTACGACTGGATTGAAGGATCTGGTATCCGAGACCTCCGAAGCTAAGGCTCATGCTCTCCAGTCTGCACTGGAGCAGTCAGATGACAAGACAGCTGAACGTATTCTACTCTACGCTGAGTCACTTGGCTTCGCTCAGGTCTATCTACAATTAGCGTTAATCCGTAAGATGAGGGCAGAAAAACATGGTTAAGCTAGAACTAACACAAGATGAATTGAGAGTACTTCTCTTCTGTCTACTCAACAGCGACCACGATATTCCAGAGTTCTTTGATGACACCAGTGCTTATCACAGTGTTGCTGCCAAGTGTACCGAGCTACGTAGAGAGTACATGCTCAATCATCACCGCGTAGGCGAATCTGGTAAAAAATTTCAACCAGTTCAGCTGGAATTAGACCTAAACTAGGGGTTGCACAACACCTTCCAAATACCCTATACTGGTATACAGAGAGTAAGATTTTTTCCTTGGGGTGAGAGCCAAGGATTCGACTAGACCTTGAGAAAGTTTAGTCAAACACAGAGAAGGAGAACACTGACGATGAACTTATTCCTGATTGAGCGACATCCTGACCTAATAGCAAAAGCATTAGACGATAAACGTTTGTTTGCTCAAGCTAAAGAAGGCGTACAAATGCTTTCTACTGCTATACTAGCTATCGGTCGTCCTATCTACAAATCAAATGGTGAACTGATGAAACCTGCTCATCAAAACCATCCGTTAACTAAGTGGGTAGCTCAGTCAGGACAAGCATTTCGGTTGATGTACGATGTTTCAGTCAACTGCTTAATTGAACACCATCATCGATTTGGAACACACTACAAGTTAATAACTCAGCTCAAACAACTAAAACACTATCGGTATGCATTTCCCAGTAGAGATAACTTTTCCTACTGCCTTTGTCTACCCGGGCAGTACCTAGAATTAGCAGGTGGTAAGTACTGCTCTGACCTGGATCAAGTCGTTAAACTGTACCGAGCGTATTGCTACTACAGCAAGCGCATGCAGTTCGATAGCTACACTAAAAGGCTTATGCCTCAGTGGCTGCTAAACGTTGACAAAATCAAGGATGTAGAATGCTCTGAGTTAGCTCCTTTTTAGGTTATAAAACTATTAAGTTATGCTACACTTAAAGCACCTTCCTTTCGACAAGTAACTTAAGCCTTAGGAGGCAAAACACATGAAATCATTATCTGAAGTCAACTTCGACAAGTACGAACCGCTAGTCATTGGCGATGACCTCAAGCAGACATCTCAGAAAGCTCTATACAAGTTCTGGATGGAAACCTGTGAGCGTCTTGGTCTTCAGTACAAGTTCGATGCTGACGGCTACCTGTTAGATATGGATACCCTGGGAAAGGGATTCATCGTCGAGAATCTACAATGGGCAGGTGCTCTTCCTGATGATTGGGAAGAAGGCGAATTGATGACTCTTGGCGAGTTAGCTGAGTCTCGCGAATTTGAAACTAATCTGTTTCAATTCCAGGTCAATCCTAATATTGTAGAAAAGCTTCTGGTTGATCGTGAGCACGGTCTTCTAAAGAATGCCAAACTCTACACTCCTATCTCTGTTGTCTACCGCCCCAACAGTGACCAGGCTATCATCGGTGGTGGACGTCACCGGCTGGTTGCGCTGTTGACCATGTTTAAGGTCATTCGCGGCTACGAGAATTTTGTTATCTATGTAAACAAAAACTATGCTAAATCTAACTCTGATTTGGCCGTCTACGTCGAACTGAATAACAAGTCTCGCACGATGACTGCAACTGAAGTCAGCATGCTTGACTCTGCAGCTAAAGGTGAAGGTCTAACCATCTTCTCTACTCCTGAAGAATTCTACAAGCGTGCTCGTAAGTTCACTCAGACTGCTGACCTCAAAGACCTAGCTCGCCGTCTGTGGGTAGCGCTTGCAGAAAACACTGTACTCGAATCCTCTACCACTACCAACGCTATTGGTGACTTAGGCTACAGCTTTACCTCCAAGTTCTGCCGTCAGCTGAACGCTGTTTATGGTCGTGGTGCAGACAAGTGCTTGCTCCTGGTTGATGATGAGACTCAAGTATTTGAGGCAGTAACTACTTCTGCATTCGAAACTTTGATTAACAACTGGCATGCTTACTGTCAAGAAATTCGTGTCCCTGTTCGCGGACGTGACGGCACCCTCAAGACAGACGAAGAAGGTCAGACCATGTTCAACCTGAACATCTCTCGCTCCGTCAATCAGCTTGCACAAATGCTGTGTGAAGTGATGATGGAAAGCGTAGGTGAGCAACTTGGTACCATCGTTGAAGCTGAGCGTCAGAAGGATGCCCAGAAGAAGCAGCAAGCCAAAGAGAACAACAAGGCTAAGGCCATTGAGCGTTCTATTGCTACTCTTCAGAACAGCATTGAACAGTTCGAGCGTCTCAACATGGTTGTTCCCGACACCTTCCGTCAACAGATTGAGCAGAAGCGTGCTGAGCTTCGGCAAGAGTTAGCGGCTTCTCCTGTTGTCGAAAAACTGCCTCAAGCTGACACTACAGATGAGCTTCGTGATCTGCTAGGCTAATTGCTTTAGGCAAACCTTTAGGGAGAGGTCACCCTCTGTTCTCCTTACCTCTCCCTTTCCTACTCCTTACCTATAACCTATGACATGAAGAACGCAACTGAATGGTTAGCTGCAGTCATCGTGACAAAGCAGCAAGAGGTCCAAAGACGACGCGGTCTGGACTCTGCCGACCACGAGATGTTCTCTAGAGCACTCACTAGATACCAGCACACTGAACAGGAGATAGCGGAGTTTAGAAGACGACAACCTGAAGGTACTAGTGACCCTAGAGTAAGTGATAAGTGGAAGCCCTGTACTAGCTACACTCCTCCTACTAAGACTAAGGTAGTAGACAACAAACCTAGAAATGAACAACAGTCAAAAGCAGTGCGTTCGCTACTTAGCGGGCTTAAGAATAAAAGAGTTCAGCCCTGACTACTGGATAGTAGAGAATGGTAGGATACTATCTACTAGACGAAGTAGGTCTTACAAACTTCTTCGACCCAGACCAGACTCAGGAGGATACCTCCAAGTCACAGCTAACGGTCAGGAGCATCTCATTCATCGTCTAGTAGCTCAAGCTTTTCTGCCTAATCCCGATAACCTACCAGAAGTAGACCACATAGACAGAGACAAGGCCAACAACGATATCAGTAATCTACGTTGGGTCACTAGCAAAGAGAACGCTAATGCTTGGAGGAACTATGATAAAACTAAAGCTCTACAGTTTAAATCTTCGAGAGGTGATGAACCAGGGGGTATTAACAACTTTATTTTGGATAGGAAAAAAAATATTTAGACTTGGGCACTACGGGCATTGCGCTCTAGTAGTTGATAAAACAGAATACAGCCTCACTATAGATGGGATAGTTAGTTATGATGAAGATGAAGCTAATCATTTCACTCACGACTACCTTCTATTAGATGTAGATGAATACGTAGTTCTGACTCAGATAGTTAGGTTTGGAGATATAGTAGGAAACAAGGTACGGGTTACTCTACCTTCTCTTCTACGTGCTTTATCGCGTCCTAACTGCTATCATGAGCACGCCTGCTGTACGCATTTTGTTTCCTACTGTCTCTCTATTCCGCCAACCACCTTTGTAGATGAGCTATGTCAGACGATACTTTCCTCGGATACGAGCCATGTCCCCGTTGTGGTTCCAAAGACAACGTCGGAGTCTGGAAGTCTCCAGAGGGTAGGGAAAAACGCTATTGCTTCAGTTGCGAGGAGACAATCGGAGCTAAACCTCATAAGAAAATTAGATGGCCTCTACGCAGCTACAGCCATGGCGTTATCGAATGGAGAAAGATTACGAAGGAAACTTGTATCAAATATGATGTTCTTAAGTCAGGACAAGTCATAGCTTTTCCTTTGTACGTAAAGAACAAGGTGGTAGGTGTAAAGTACAGAGATTTTCTGTTTCATAAGTCTGAGAAAGACTTGCACATGTCAACAGAAGGTCAGTACTCTGGACATTTCTTTGGATGGAATGCAGTTAATACCAAAAAAATTATAGCGATTGCGCTAGGTGAATTTGATGCAATGTCGGTTCTACAAGCAACTGGGATACCCTGTATATCTCCACCAAACGGGGACTCATCCTTGGTTCCATCCATCAAACGAAACTATGAGCAGCTATCCGGATTTGAGAAAATTTATTTCATACCAGACAGGGACAAAAATAATCGCAATGCATTGCAACCAAGTCAAGCAGTAGAAGAAGCGGTTAAACTTCTAGGAAAGGAACGATGCTTAGTAGCTAACCTTTCCTATGATGACCCCAACGAGTATCTATTAGAAGGTAAATCTAGCCTACTCAAAGAAGCTTTCTGGTCCGCACAACCATGCACAGCAGACTTTTTCTACTCTTCTACCTCTTCTTTAATAAGCCCTACCCAGATGGGCATAATCACGGGTATGGCTCCTCTTGATGAGAAGCTTCAAGGCCTGAGAAGCGAAGAAGTTACCTACGTATTAGGTGCTCCAGGGCAAGGTAAGACTACGTTTGTTCAGTACCTGATGTGGTGCTTAGCTAGTAGACAAGTACGTACGTGTGCTGTTATTCTAGAAGGAGGTCATAGAAAGTTTGTCACTAAGTTAGCTAACGTATTCGCTGGCGGTAACTATTACCTATGTGACAAGGAACAAACTAAAGCTGTTAATCAACAAATAGATGAGTTTGTTTTAGTAGACAAGAGTAGTAGTGGAGCATCTCCTAAAGACATTGAACAGCACATTAAAGCAGCCTGTAAAGTTCACAACGCCAAAGTAGTAGTTGTAGACAATATAACCGCCGCAGGAAACACAGACAAATTCTTCGAATCTACTAGTGAGTTTGTCTACATGTTCGATAGGTTAGCTACTGAGTTAGGAGTTCATTTCATAGTTATCAGTCACGTGGGTAGAGCAGGGTACAATGAACCTCCCGCACTCGGTTCTGGTCTAGGCTCAGGCATGATAGAAAGAGTAGGGTTCAATGTTATCGGAGTACACAGAAAGAGAGGAGATAATAAGTCTCGAATCGAGATACTTAAGAACAGAGAGGTAGGTCCGCCAGGGGAAGGAGTGTTCAGTCTAACCTATGACCTAAACACCAGTCGTTACTCAGGAGTACAATACGATTATGCCAGTGAACGTAGTTGAACAGGGCTTACTAGATAAGTATCCAGCATTAATTAGAATACCAGAAAAGGTGGGTGCGCCTCCTATCTCTGTGACTATAACCAAAAACCATTATCCAGATTTTAAGATTCTATTTCCAGAAGACAAAGCTGGCCTGTGGGTAGAATGCAAGGGACATATTCGCGACCGTCTCTACCTACATATGCTTCGTCATTTTCCCGAAGACTTAAAACAATATTATCGTGTTGTTCTGGTTCAAAGTAGTAAGAATGAAAGACAAAAAGTAGGAAAAACTCTTACTAAAATAGGAATCAAATGGTCTGAGTTTACTATTCCTGACCAATGGTTCGTTGACGCTAAGGACTTGTGGGAGAAAGCTAATGCTGAATCGCTGGCCTGATTTTAGTAGACTAAAAGAAAATACTTCTGTACTCAATCTATGTGGAATAGACATTGAGACTACAGCTATTGATGATGTCACAGGAGACGTAGAAAAGATTTGGTCTATCTCTTGGTACTGCTCTGATAAGGATAAACCATCGTCAGTCTTTTGGAAAGATGGAATAACTAAACAGCACTTAGCATTTCTATTTGAGAATTGTGGTTCACTGGCTATCGTAAGGCAAGCTATAGATCCTCAGTCCACCAAGCTCTTAGAGTTACGAAATATTCTGTGTGGAGAAACTAAGTACGTTCCTTGTTTTCATAACAGCCAGTTTGACTATCGACATCTAAGCGAGTGCGGTATTTACATTCCCTACTTTCATGATACGATGGTATTATGCTTCTGTTCTGTGCCTCCTTCTATGATGGGGAGCATGGGAGATGAAGATGCTATGCGTTTCTACTCTCTAAAATATTTAGGAGAACTAGGATTCTGCGATACTAAGATAGAGTTCTCTAATGAATGGGGAAAGTTCAGTGAGGACATGCTAATCTACAACCAAGGGGACGCCAAGAGTTGTACTCAATTAGCGATGAATTTTCTACCTCTTTTATGCCAAGACCACAAGACGTTTGATGCTTACATCGTCGACCTAACGGCGACGGTCATGGGATTAGAGATGAACCGCAACGGTGTATACATCAATACTGATGCCCTCAATAATCTACTGATAGAAAAGGAGAAAGAAACTGAGGATTTACTAGAAAAAATTTATACGATGTGTCCGGCTGTGGCTATCAAAGAAGTTACGTTCGCTAGGCCTCGCCAGAACAAAATACCAGTAAGTGTTTCAGGTATCTACAAACAGAGTCAGATAGGATACCATGTTCCTATTGGTAAACAAGGTAGCGACTACTTGTACTGGAAGATAGAAAAGTTTAATCCTAATAGTTCTAAGCATTTAGTAGTTGCTCTCAAATACCACTGCGAATGGCAGCCTACTGTGTTCTCTAAGAAAACCAATGAACCTACAGTAAACAAAGCTGTTATTTCCGAACTATCAAATAGGTATGTCTTTGCCAACTTGATGCAGAAATATCGTAAGAACGCTAAGCTTCTGTCTACTTATCTTAAACCGTTTACCATTACCGACAAAGACAATCGTATCCATCCTTCTTTTCTAGTGTGTGCCACTAGAACTAGTAGATATGCTAGTCGTAGACCTAACTTTCAAAACATTCCTAGAGGCGACATTCGAAAGATTATTACTGCTTCCGATGAAGACAAGCGCATTGTTTGTATTGACCTTAGTCAGATAGAATTACGTATTCTAGCCTGGTACATGGCTATGATAGTAGGAGACTCTGACCCACAATCCTACTACCTTTGGAAACTATACGAACAAGATGCTGACGTTCATGAAGCTAATCGTCAGATGATGGATACTGAAAGAAAGAATGCTAAGATAGCTATATTTCTTAACATCTATGGCGGAGGTCCTAGTAAGTTAGCCCAGTCTGTAGGTATACCTATCGTAGAAGCACGAACTATTTTGTCTAACTTGGATAAGAACGTAACTGCTCTACCTAAGTTAAAACAGCTTGTAGAAAAAAGTGCTGAGCGTCTACATGTACTAAGGACGATGTATGGTCATAAAATCGTCTACCCTAAACTGTGGCAATCTAATGATAAGAGAGAAATATCTCAGGCTAAGCGTCAGTACTTTAATGCTCTTATTCAGGGTACCCAAGCTGACATAGTTAAAATACTCATGTGGCAAGTACGTAGTGCTATGACTTCATGTGGTGCTAAAGTTCTTATTCAAGTACACGATGAGGTAGTATATGAAGTACCTTATGGTAATGTTCCTTGGTTCTGTGATGCGCTTGACAAAGCATTTAACAATAGGATATTGTTGAAAGGGTTGAAGATGTGTGCTACTCCAGGAGTAGGAATGACCTGGAGTGAGGCTAAGGAAGACGGAGAGATTAGAGAGAAGAAAGCTAAGGAGAAAGCAGCATGATAAAACTATGGCAGATTAGAGCTTCACATACCCTACCTCTAGAAAGAGAAGTAGAAAAAGAAGAGCGTACCAAAGCTCATCTAGTAGCTAATGAAGTACGTATCATCAATGAAAACCGTAAGCTTATAGGAAGGAGCAAGCAATGACCTTTGAAGGACTGATTATTGCATTCATTGTGGTACTTTGTGTTCTAAGTTTCACAAAAGGTTTGGTAAAAGGATTATCAAAAACACTGAGGAGAAAAAAGAAATGAAGGATGAAGATATTATCGCTAACAAAGTAAGGACAAAACTTCCAGAAAAATTTTCAGTGAAGTACCGAGAGTCCGACAGCATGATGGAAGTTAAGAGTGAGCGCTCATGGAATCTATTTCGATTGCGTTGGAGCGATTGGGTTGGGGCAGCCACTCATGATGAGCTAGCTGACCATGTAGTTAACAGCATACTTGACAGTCAAGAAGGGACAAGGTAGGATGAAGATGGGACAGTTGAGAATCAAAGATGTATTTGGCTTATTTAATTATCTCTCTTCTACTGGTAAATATGAGGATGTATCAATTAAGAATGTTCCAGAAGAACCAGGGGTAATGTCGCTGGAAGTAACCAAGAAAAAGAAGGAGGAAAAATAATGCTAGTTAACCACAACACCGAACATTCCATTAAGTATAGTGATGAAGCTGTTGTTACACTTCAATGTATCTTTGAGGTGCAGCAAGAAGCAACTGCAGCGTTGGGAGGACAAAATACTCAGGGGGGTAGGTATAAGTATGCTCAATTAGAAGACATCAACAAAGCCATCAAACCTTTTTTATCTAAGCACAACTGTATTGTTCTGTTTGGTGTAGAATCATCTCACGTTAATTCTGAGTTCTTTAAGCTGCAGAGTGGACGTGACGCTACACCGAGAGACAAATTAGTATCCTCTGCTTACGCTGCAGGCCACTGTACTCTTGTGAACATCAAGAACCCTAAGGATTGGGTACGTGTTAGCGGGTATGGATTCAAAGTAGACCAGGTCAGCGACAAGACTCTCGGTGCAGTTACCATCATGAAACGCTATCTTCTCTCCAGTCTGTTCAACTTCGACACAGGAGATGACCCTGACAATGACGAAAGTGATGTACGCCGCTTCTCTTCTACCTCTTCCACTTCCAATGATGTAGGTTCAATGCTGAGTCAACCTACCGCTCAACCTGCTCCAGCTAAGAATGCTTTATCTCAATTTCTATCCTAAGGAGAAACCTCATGTCTGAAAAACTCAACGCTGCTTTCACGCTACTGAACAACGCTAACAACGAGATGGCTCGTGCATTCAAAGTACTGGCCCAAGCTATCGAATATCAACGCCAAGCATTTGAGCTGCTGAACGTTAAGAGTACTCTTGAAGCACTGCCTGTCATCGCTGAGCCTTTACCTACCGCTACTCCTCAGGCAGGGGAAGGAGTGGTGATTGAAGTAGCTCTCTGGAAACGAGACAAGCTCACAGGAGTTGTAACTGTTCGTCAGAACAACGCAGAAATTGCTAAAGCAAGGTGTGTATTGTTCAACTCCAATCCTAACGACCGAGGAATGGTTTTCAATGGCGGCATTGTTCCTCTGGAGCGAGGTGAGGGTTCTTTTAGAGACAATCAAATTGGCGCTCTATTTATCAACACTGCTCCTGGCGGTAAGTTTACTATCTCAGGTCGCTTTGACGAGTCACCTGCTAACTACAAAGTACAGTTTTCAGGTGAGCTAGCAGCAGTAGAAAATAGAGCTAACGATAACTATCCTCATATGCGTGCTGTTTGCCATACAGGAGTTGAGTTTGTTAAAACTCATTTACCTACCCCTGAACTTCCGGGTGTTCCCAAAGACCCTGAGATTATGCAACAATTAGTTAGCGACAATGTAATGAGTGGATTGATGTCCGGTCCTGGTGCGCCAGCAGACCCCATCATGTCTACCCCTACAATGGACATTCTTCCTGGTGCTCCAGCAGCTAACAGTGAATTACTAGTAGATGCGGAAGTAGACGACATTCGCAATCTGCTTGGATAGCCTTTGTTCGGAACAGTGCAACATCGAGACAGAGAAGACTGGTAGTCCGAACAAAGACTCAGACTTAACTACCAGTCTTCTTTTCTTTAAGGAGGAACTATGAACAAACTACTTGCATTTCTTAATCAGTTTAACAATGCTGACTTTATCTTACCGCAGTCAGTAGAGACAAAGAACGAGTTACTAGAAACCATGACTGACCTGTACCGTAGTGCGGTCAGTAAAAATTATCTTCGAGAAGACAAGTACGAATCTGGTGTGTTTGGTGTATCTCAACTGGGTAAGCCTGCTATCATCACGGCATGGGACCACTTTAATGGAGTAGAAAATAATCCTCCTTCGTTCGCTATGAAACGTAAGTGGTTCGGTGGTCATACATTCGAAATTGAAGTGTATATGTATCTACATCGTTTAGGATATGAGGTACAACATCAGGTCAGTATCCAAGTGTCTGAGCTTATCCAAGGCCATCCAGATTTTGTAGTAACTGACCCTACTACTCAGCAACGTTTTGTAGTAGAATGTAAGCATGTAGATGATGCCAAGTACAAAGCTTACAGAAAATACGGAATGAACAACCAGCAATACCAGACCCAGTTAGCACTCTACGCTAGTCATCTTAACTGTGATGCAATATGGGTTGTAGGTAATGCTTGTACTGGTGAAGTGATGGGCTTACCAGTAACCAATGAACAGGTTCATACTTTCTATGATGAACTTATCATGAGAGCACAGATGGTTACTGTAGCCTGTGCAGCATCATCTAGTCTCGAAGAAGTACTCAAGAATGGTATGGCTCCTCCTTTCCCTAGACGTAGAAAAGATGGCAGTTTCTACATTTCCCCTGAAATGTACTCAGGTAAAGGTAGGTTACATCCCGCCTGCAGTCTTTACGATTTCTATGAAGAAGACGGTAAATACTACGTTAAGGGTTGGAACTATCCAGAGGGTGCTAGAGGTTACGAACCAGAATTAGATTGGAGTTAAGGAGAATAACCATGGGAAGAAAACCAGTTAAACCAAGCATAGAAGTCTACGGGTCTAAGATTATGATAGACCTGGTAGGTGACCGCCACTCACGTAAAGCTCTACAATCCTACATCTACAGTTTGTCCTCAACCACTGTTGTTAACAACGAGCTTGTAGAAGAGCTAAGAAGCCTTTACAAGGTTTACTGTGGAGGTCCAGACCTTAAACGGCTAGACATGGTTAACCGTTCAGAGATGAGAGTAGAGTTAACTCGTATGATGAGTGACGCTCCGGATGAAGACTTTACCAGAGCTGAGCTTCTCTACCTTTGCAGTCAAAATGCTCTACTCAGAGAGCGGTACAAAAATCTAGAGCGTACCATGGATAGTGCTCTTCGTTGGATGGAAAACAATAGTGTTATTGAACGTGTAAGTTATTATCGTGAACCTAAGGACCTCTACCCTATTGAACGAAGAACCCATAAGGCTCAACCTTACACCATCCTAGCTAAAGAGCAAGCACGTCAGAAAGAAAAGTCTAAAGAACTAGGCTCTTACGGTAGAGCTTTAGTTCTTACAGATGTTGAAAATAAAGTTAAGGTTCTAAAAAAATGTAAGAACCTTAAGCTAGTGTTCGGCCATGTAGATAATGATTACGCTATTCAGTTAACAAAAGAAATAGGAGCAGAGTACCGTTATCAGAACTCTACTCCTAAATATGTACCTGACGACGTGTTGCTGATTAGTTAGGCTTGTGGCCGCCCAGCATAGATATATATGTTGAGCGCAAGGTAAGGTGGAAGATTAGCGTTCACTCCAGAAGCACCTGCACTGTTAATACTCACACCGGTACCAGCAGTATCAGTGTTACCCTGCACGTGAACACTTCCGGTTGTAGTTTGAACAAGAAAACCACCAGGAGCAAAACTCCTAAACATAGCTCCTGAGTGAAAGTGACCTGGGTCCGTAACCCCGTGAGTGTGACTTACCGTGATAGCATCTTTGCTACCACCAGTAGCTCCTAATACGTAAGTTCCTCCATCAGCAGAAACAATAAATCTACCTAAATAATTAGGTAGTGTGGTGCCCCCTAATCTTGATGCGAGAAGGGGGTACGTTGTTCCACTAAAACTAGAACCATTACACAATAACCAACGGTTAGTAACACCCTGGTTAAAGTGAGAAATCATTCCTACAAAGATGTCATCCAACACATTGTAGACAAAGTTAGTATTGGCTACCTCGTTGGAAGCATCAGTAGTAGGAGGGGTAGATTTTACAAAAGCTGTGGCACCAGTGAAATCAGCCGTGTTGGAGTTAGCGTTAAACGTACCATTAACAACAATTCCAGCATTACTATTAATCGTTAGAGTAGCACCAGACATGTTAACTGAGTTGTTAAATTGTCTAGTACCAGTAATGATTTCATTGTCAGCTAACCTAGGAATAAGTTCTAGCTCATTATACAGTACGTTAGCCGTTCTTCCTCTTACAGAATCTGTAGCCCATGCTGGGCCATAAGCTTGGTTTTGAGGAGTAGGAATAAAGAAGGTGTCATCTCCTACTCCAAACTCTACAATCTCAAATATTTTACCTAATATCCTATCCACCTCTTCATTGTAGATAGTAGAAGAAAATTTGTTACCGAACTGAGTGACCTGAAATCTTTCTACTGCAGTGTTGCGACGAACCTCAAGGTTAATGTTTGTTCCTATGTCTGCGCCAGAGTAGGTAATAACGGTTTGACTAGTCTTGGTAAAGTTAACGTTAGACAGGGTTAACTGGTTGGTTTGATCTAAAACTACAAAGTCTTTAACGTTCAAATCCTCACTAAGATTCGCAGCGGTGACATCAATTGAAAATGAAGTTCCGCTACGAGTAACTAATACTGCTGCTGTGCTAATAGTAAATGCCATCTTATCTCCTAAAATTTTCTAGAGGTCCATACACTTTTTCTAGTAGTTTTCTTTCTTCGTCCGGTGTTAGTCCTCTCAATTGTTCAGCCGCGATGTTTTCTTTTCTAGCAAAACGAATAGCTGCTGAATAATCTAATCCTCTATTGTCAGCCCATGCTCTAATGTTCTCGTAATCAATCATCAGTGCAGCATGCAAAGCTTCCATTTCTCTCAGTTCTCCTACCTCTCTATTAAACTGTTGTTCGTTGGTAAGAAGACGGATATCTCTACGCTTTTTCTCTAGGGCTGTCTCTCCTTCTCGTAGAGCAAATAGAATATCCGTCTCTCGATATCCCATTGACTCCAGGATATCAATACGATAAATGTTAAAACCTACAGTAGAAAGAGAACGTTGCCACCAGCTACGAAAGTCAGCACTAGGTCTTCCTGTTCCTGAAGTACCAAACCAAGAAGGAGTTCCCATGTCGATTACTTCTCCAGTCTTAGTATCAAACTCAGGAGGGTAACCGAACATGTAGAAAGGATTAGCACGGTTAACGTTACGAAGAATAGGAAACAAATTCTCGGCTATGTACTGAGTCATAGGAGAGACTTCCATACCAAGGAAATTAGAGAACCTGGTAGTATCTCCTTCTCTTATGAACTCTCTACCGGTATCGGGGTTACGTCCAGTAATTAAGGAGTAAGCTGCTTTGTAGTGACCGAACGCTTGACTCACCTGATCTTCTAGTGCTCGATTGGTAGGAGTATTGTTCCAGGGTAAATCGTTCAGCCTATCATCTATTCCTCTAGAAGGGAATTGACCATCAGGCCAGATACCAAAGTAATTTAGTAGACCATCTAGTCCCTCAGTTACAGCACCTGTACCCTCAGCGATAGGGTCAAACATAGAACGAGGCAGAGTCCAAGCTTCAGTAGGATTACCTTCATCGTCCCTCTGAATCCAGAACATGGGAGACTCACCCCTCATCCAATCAGGCATAGCTCCGTAGGGTAGAGGTTCATCACCTTGCTCAGGTTCATTGATGGCAGCGAAGAGTCGTTGATAAGCCATGAACTTACCAGGCTCTCTCGTCATCATCTTGAAGATAGCAAAAGTATTTCTACTCTGAAACACCCAGAAGGGACGGATGTGAGCCATGAAGTCATCGACTCTTCCTGTATCATCGTAGTTAAAGAAATACCTTTGTGCTCTTTCTACAGCTTGCTCGAACCCTAGATTATTGTTGAAATTACCTTGAGCAGCTTTCACTATTCGATTAGTGTTAGTGGTAGAAGTAAGCGCTTTGATGGTAGAGAACCTAGCTACGTTATCAAACAGTACGTTAGTAGCTCCGAACCAATGAAATGCTCTCTCACCAAATCTTCTACTTCCTTCTGAGATAGTGGAAGCGAACTCGCTTACTGTTCCTAATGCTCCTAGTTTAGGATAGGCATTAATTACGTCATTAAGGTAACGAACTTGTCTCTCAGTAGCAGTAAGAAATCCAGCACTAGGTTTGAAGTTACGGCTATTAGCAGGGGCACCCAACCAGGGAAGTACTTCTTCTACAAATCCTCTACGTCTCATAATGTTCCATAGAGAACGTTCGGTAACTAGTTCATTGTTTACTCTATAGATTTTTCTAGTGTTATCCATGAACCCATCGAACTGGTCTAGTGATAATCCTCTACTCTTAAGACCAGCGATGTGAGCTATAGACCTAGTGATGTCAGCAGCATAGGTATCTATTCTACCACCAGCAGCCCATACCTGAAAGATAGGAGTGTAAAGCTGACGAAATACAAATCCACTGGAGGCTAAAGCCATGGTAGAGAAAGTAGTTCGCAAATCGTTAGCTAGTCTTCCTAGTATCCCCAACTGATCAGGACGACTAAGTACCTGAGTCTGAGCTTTAAAGATATCTGCTACCACAGGATGAACATACACATGAGAATGCTGAAACGCAGGCATGCCGAAGCGTTGAGCCTCAGCAGCAGTAATAACTACATCACTTCTACCAGCCACAGGGGACGATAACTGTACCCAGTTCTTGTACTTCTCTGGTTCAGCTAGTCGTTGAGCCTCAGTAATTCCCCATCCACCGTCGATAGCAGACTTAGCAGTGAAGTGAGACATCACACTTCTACCTACTAATCGCTCAGTCTGATTGCGATAAAGAGTAGCTACTTGTCGAAAGTCAGTAGCCATGAACTCATCTATTGTTTTAAATGGTAGTTCGTATCGTAGTTTAGCATACTCAAATAATTCAGTAGAAGTCATAGGAATTTTAGATATCATTCCTACGTCTACTAGTCCGTCAAAGAGTTCGGGAGCGCGTCTATCGAGAGTCTCGACCAATCCCCTTGTGAGTTTTCCTGTGTCTTCAATAAGTCCATCAATTCCATCCACACCAAGAGAGGAGTAGATGTCTTCATCCACAGCTCGTATGAGTTCATCCAAGACAATCTTGTCTTCAACAATGAATTGGTTAGAGGTTCTGGATTTGGTGAAAACTGAGGGAAGGGATTCAGTGGATACTCCACCGAAACCTCCAATGTTGTAGTTACCATTTTCTAGTTTGTGCCATTGAAATCTACGAATGGTTTCAGGAGAAACAGAGCGAGGTAGGTAAGCTATGAGTCCATCAGCATCGTTAGTGTTAACACCAAACGTACGAATAACTTCTAATACTTCTCTGTACGTATTAGCTACTTCAGTAGTTTCTTTAGCTAGTAGGTCAGCAGCTGAATCAGTTACTCCTAACTCCTCTAGCCTACGAAAGAATCGTTGCTGTTTACCACGAAGAAACTCTATACCAGCAGGACCTACGACACCTAAGTCTTTCTGCATAAACGGCTGCATACCGATCTCAAGAGCATCTAGTTTGAGGCGGTCCCAATCGTCTTTAGTAATGTTTAGAGTTCTTCTTAAAGCATCAAGACGTTGGTCAGCTATAATGTTTCTATCAATAAAATGAATATGTGCTAACATTTGGTGAATCTCTCCACCACCCCTACGTCTTAGAGATTTAATGATGTTAGCTACTGCACCACTGTCAGTGAAGTCATCTAGTAAACCCAGACCTCTTCGATTAAGTCCGATATTCATAGCCAAGTGATGAGCTAATCCTTTGGTAGCTCCAGGACTTATGTGACTAAGAGAAGCGGTAGAAAGTATGTTACGAAAAATATCCTCGGCATGTGCTCTAGCTTCTCTACTTAATCCACTATCCTTAGCTGTCGTAGCTACACTGTTAAGCTGCCGAAGACTGTGTTCAATTCTACGATTGATGTCAGACTGACGTTCCTCAGGTAAATCTTTAAACCTACGTTGAAGTACATCGTCTACTGCTTTAATACCACACTCAAAAGCTTCAACCATGATTAACACTCCGTTGGTAGGTTAGGTGTACGATTTACCCGATTGTAATTATTGACTGCATTTCGATTAGCTTCATCTATCTCTATAGAAACATTACGACTTCGGTCAACATTAACTGAACGTTCCATTCTATCGGCCATCTCATTGTAAGAACGAGTAGCACGAATAGCTATGTTCTCCTGCTCTGCTACAGAGTCAGCTAATTGATTACGAATGTACTGGTCAATAGCCAGTCGGTCAGTTTCTAGAATAGCTTCGGTAGTAGTGTTGTTAACTCGATTGTGTAAGTCTAGGTCTGCAGCATAACGGTTGAGTAGACCTTCAGCAATGCTACCAGTGGAAGTCTCATCAACAACGGGAGGACGAATAGATATCTTACTAGGATTAAGAACAACCAAGTTGTTGCCATCCTGTAATCCGTCTATTCCTATATCGGTCAGACTAGTTTGAATACGTTGAGCGAATTCCGTATACTCGTCTATAGAGTCAACACCTCGTAGCCTAATGTACTGACTACGAATGTAGTTCCACCACTCACCCATGTCACGATGACGTCTAGACCAACTGCTCCAACGAGGTAATATCTCAGGAATCAAATCTTCTATTACTCTACGAAATTCCTCCTGGGCTACATTAATCATATCGTTAGACATGAGGTTAATGTTAATCACATTAAACTGTTCAAAGTCAATGCTACCAAAATCAGTAACCTGATTTCTGTTAGGAATAGCAATAGAGTAAATGCTTCCTTGATTGGTAAACCTATTCGTTAGATCTCCTACATCTACTAAATCTTCAGCAGGTATGGCTCTCGCATGCCGTCTAGCTACGTTAATGTCAGTAGACAAATATAACCCCATTCCTAGTTCATTAGTAGGAGAGAATGCAGGAACATCTAGTGACGTAGCTTTAGTACCATGGTAGTAGTCACCTACTGATGGCTGGTTACGTAATCCTTGAAGACCCTCCTCGGGATTGAACCCAAAGGTCATAGGTTGATTTACGTCTCTTTGAAGAGCCTCAGCGTAGTCTTGAATAGACAAACGGCGACCAGCGTCTGAACCATCGTCCAGTCTGAATCCGTACTTATAATAAGTAGTGTACTTCGAATAGACTTCTCCGATACTACTAGTGAAGTCCCTGGCTACTTCATCAGTCATTCCCTCGACCCGGAATCTTTCAAGAACAGTAGACAACGAAGGTTCCCTAGGAGTGAATGCTATTCCAGTTACTTTATAATCGTAGGAAGGATTCATCTTCATAAAGTCATTAAGAAAAGATTTCATCTCTGAAAGACCTTTCTTAACGCTCAGAGGCCTTCGGTTCGTTCTTACAAACCTTCCACCCACAGAGAAATCTATAGTAATCTCATTGAAAGCATCATTGCCTAGAACTAGTTCAACATCATTAGAGAAACTAACAGGGTAAACTTGGTCTTCTTGGTTTAGAATTGACCTAGAGACCGCTTCCAACGAACCAGGTTGCAACCCATTAAACACCTCGTCTTCGTCTAGAAATGCAGCATAACGAGCAACATCAGGGTCAACACCACCCTCTGCTCTTCGAACTAACATTCTATTAGAGGGTTCTAATTCTAAGTCAGGACTGTTCTCAACAGCCCGTCTAAGTTGCTCTACGGTGAAGTCTTCTAGCTCAGGGTTCTGTTGTAGAGCAGTAATAGTAGTAGTTCTTGTGTCTCCTAGTTCAGGGATAGTAAAGTCAGGGCCAGGCTGAGCTACTTCCCCTGTAGCTGTACGAGTAGATAAACCTTCTCTTCTACGAGTAGCTAGTTCATTAGCAGGTGAGTACCGTTCCAATTGAGGTAATCTAGCTACAACATCCTGCTGCTGTTTAACTAGCCTATCTACATCAGCTAAGTCTGCTTCCATAGATTTGAGAATACCATTCTCATAGTGAAATCTATGTTCAGCTAAAGCGTACCTATCTCTTAATGCCCTACTTTCTCTACCTGTAGGACGTACAGAGGTAGGTAAATTCTCTACTATCTCTTCTATAGCTATGTCTGGGTTATTAGCAAATAGCTCGTTAATCTCAGAAGAGATATTACGAAGCCTGTCTTCTAATTCGAATACTTTATCAACGTTGTTATCGTAGAGGTTTCTCTGAATCTCAGACATCGTACGTCCAGCACGGTTCTGTAGAGAAACTAACCTTCTTCTTTCTCTACTAACTTCCTGTCTACGAATCTGTGGCGGTACGTTATCCTCTACTACAGGCAAAGTACGTGCTCTAGGTTGAGCTATGGCACTAAGCGTGTAGGGCTGGTCTATCTGAGAACTAAAGTCAATTCTTTTGATAGGAGCTTCTATGTTAGTAGAAATAGGTTTACCGTACCGTCCTAGTAAACGAGGGTATCGTTGCTCAAGAGAAGTAGAACGATAAAGGTTTCTTAGTTCTCCTATAGGAGTAGATGGGTCACCTACCGGAGGAGTAGGTAAACCCCATAGATTAGCTACCTCAGAAACTGTCTGGTCATTTCGACGAACACTAAAGACATCTAAATCGTTTAACGAGTAAGGGTCCGAACGATACGCGAAAAGAAGTTCAGTGGTGGAGTCAGTGGCTCTTGGAGTAATCTGCTCAACAGAAATCCTAGGAGCAAGAGTGTCAAGAACTTCATCAGCATTCTCCTGAATAATAAAACCGTTATCTGTAATTTCGTCAGCTCGACGCAAAAGATTCTGAGAGTAAAGTTCAATCTCCTGCGATGATGCACCTCTTAGTAGAGTAGTCTGTTCTTCTAGAACGTTAACCAAAGATTGTTCGTAGTTAAGAGTAAGTTGTTCTGCTACTTCGTCAGCAGGAGCGACAATCTCAGTAGAGTTTCTTCTGGCAGCCTGAGAACTAATAAGAGACTGTATTCTGTCTACCTGCTCGTCGAGTGTGCGTAGTCTACGAGTAACTCTTTCACCACTAATGAACACATCATCTATTCTTCTAGTTAGTGGAGCAATGGTTTCAGCAACTTCTCCTACTAACGACGGACGAACAAAAGGTATTTCAAGTTGTGCGTCTCCTGCTCTACGAATAGAAGTAGTAAGAGAAAAAGAAGTATCACTATCGAGATTGAACCTACGAATAGCTGTATCAACATCAGGTACCGCAACTCTTGCTCTATCAATAGGAGCAGAGTCAGCTACTACTCTGTTAACAGTTCTATCAATACGTTCTATAATCTGCTCAGGTAATTGGTTCCTTCTTAGAACGTCGTCCACTGACCGAGTAACAGCATCGTCTACTTCTCTACGAGCTACTGTAGTTGCAGTTTCAACCAACTCTTCAGCTACATTCTGAGTAGCTCTTCTCGAACCACGAGTAATTAAATCAAATACAGGGTCAGTTAGAGCAAAATCAGTGAATCCTCCTAGTGCTGCGTCAGCTATAAAACCAGCAGCAATCTGAGCAGGCTTAGGAATAAATCGTAATCCAGGATTGCCGATGAATGATAGGTATCTATCCTCAGTGTAGCGTTGAGTAAATCCGTAGTCTCTTCCTACTGCAGCACCAAGTAGATCTAAACGTCTAGCGTTATCTACCGGTAATTGCTCATTGAATATAGGAGACACACGACCTAATAACCTTCCTACCCTAGTGTCGTAGGTAACATGCCTAGCTAGGTCTGCTATATCGTATAGTGCTCCGGTAACCACGCCCTCAGGAAGGTTAGCTAACCATAGTAAACCAGACAAAGAACCGGCACTACCGAACTCACCGAAGTGTCCGGAGAAAGGATTGAAACCGATCTCTCCAGCTTCATTAACAACGGGTTCTAAATCTCTGAGTAGGTTACGAAGGTCAGGAGAAGTATTAGCTAACTCTCCTATAAAACTAGAATCGGTAGGAAGACTAATGGACTCTTGTTCTGTACTACCTGCGACCCTTGATAGAATAGAAGTAACTCCAGTAGTATCTGTAGATTCGAACGGTTCAAATCCTTCTCTGTCTGTAGCTACATCGCCTGCTCCCAACACTAATCTACCATTCTCAAATCCACCTATACCCAAGGTGTAGTTCTGAATGGTAGAATTAATAGCAGCAGAAGGAGTGCCGTACTGTCTACGAATATTACGAGCTACGTTCTCTACTGTGCGTCCAGGAGTAATACGACCTAACGTATTCTCACTAAGGAATTGTCCTAACCCTACTTCTTCTATTCTACGCTGTATACGATTGTTAGCTATGCGCCCAGCATCTCTAAATATACGGCGACCTGCTCCAACATCGTCAGCACCAGGTGCCACTAACTGCCCTATCACACCAGCAGCTCCAGGAATTAAAGCACTAGTAGCATTTACTGCACCAGCTATTACTCTATCGAGCATAGTGGTAGGTTCTGTTTCTTCTCTCTCCGTGGCAACAGGAGCAACATCTACACCTAATGTATTAAGGAAGAAATCACGTACACTCTGGTTACTAGCAGAAGTAAAAGGCTGTCCTTCGTTAAGAGAACGAGCAACGCCTACTAGCCCTCTATCAGCGGAAGGAGCAACCGAAGCATTCTGAGTTTGTAAAGCACGACGAGTATTAGCTTGTTCAATGGATACATCTATCTCGGACGGTAACCCTCTATCAGTAGGAGCAAGAGTAGAAGAATGACGATTAAGATTAAATGTACTTTGTAATCTGTTGCGCAGTTGGCCTACAGAATAAACGTCAGGAGTATTATTAAGAGCTTGAATTTGTTGGTTAAATTGCTCGGCCTGTTCTAAATCTCCTGGTACTTGAGTAGCTAGAAAGTCAGGAATAGATGGTAAAGAATAGTGAATGGGGCGAAAAGGAATTGGCTGCTGAGTGTTAATAAGAGACTCAGCAGAACTAGAAGTAATAGAAGATTGTTGAGGGGCAGTAATCGGACCAGCAGTGATATCAGGACCTGCAATAGGCTCAATAGTTGCTCCCTCAGACGATACAGCAGGAGCACTTGGAATTCTTCTCCTTTGTTGATCTAATTGCAAATCGTTATTATCAGGAATTCTATTAGCCATAATCAATCTCCTAGCTTGTACCTACGTATTATGTCTTCTTCCTCTACCTCTTCTAGTACATTAAGTAGAAGTAAATGATTTCTAATAACCAATGCTCCTGTACCAACAACTATTACAAAACTTAGAAGAAGAGTAGCAATAATGATTTGTTGCCAAGCTTCACTTATCATTATAGCACTAGAAGCTATAGCTTTTGAAAGTTCTTCTAAGTCTTCTATGTCAAAACTCACATCTGGTTTCTTAAGCATCTGCATAATGCGGCATAACCACACCGAAGTGAGCAATCATTCTGTTACACTCAGCACAACCAGGGTAAGGTCTTTCGTGTACATTGCCTCTGTTGGATTGCAGTCTATCGTATGAAGATTCGTACCTACGTCCTACTCTATGGCCCAAACGTTCAAAATGTTCGGTCAAATGCCCACCATAACGATGACCGTTGGAGTCTACTCCTATGTCATTCACTCTACGCCTCTGCTCAGGAGTCATTTGTAGAGCACTGGGTCCACCATTCCACAGAGCATACAAATCTTCTATCGTATTGATATCCGCCCCGCCATTACTATACCTATCTAGAAAGTACCAGACCCAATGAAGCTGCTGGCCCATAGACATGTTAGCTAGTCGGCTAGCGGCTACAGTATCGTTAACTCCCATCTCTTGAGCTACATCCGACAATCCGCCACCAGGACAGAACTGGGCACCAACACAACCTAATGAGTTAGTGATAGAAGGAGAGTGAGTTCCACCGGTCTCAAAGTCGATAAGGTCAGCTAACCATTGAGCAGGAATGTTAAGCCTATCGGAGTAGGAAGCTAAAGCTCTACTATATTCCCTATCGCTTTCAATAGCCTGATATCCATAGTTGTGTTCGGGGTTGTTAGGAAAGTTATACGCACTTCGACTGAGTGCTGCCCTAGACGTTTGTTGAGGGTTTGCATTGTTGAATACAGATTGTGGAGTAGAGAAAGAGTTACCGGTTCTAACTCTTCCACCATTTCCTGCGATTGATTGGGAGTATCTATCGATTTCACTTAGTAGGCTCTGAACTCGACTTAATGGAGTATTGGGGTCAGGCAGTTGATCAGCCTGTCTCCCTGGTGCGCCCAGTCCTCTAGGAGTAGGAACAGTAGGTTGAATGGTACGAAGGTAACTCATCGGATCTACCGTACCTTCTTCGTAAGCACCAGGAGTGAGTACTTGTGCCCCGGGTTTGTAAACAGCAAAATCCAAATGAGGACCAGTACCTACACCACTAGCACCCATTAGACCTACCGATGCACCAGGCTGAATCACTTCTCCTACCCTTACGTGCATCTCTCCGAGGTGAGCAAACTGCTCAGAAAAACCATTAGGAGTACGGACAATAACGACCTGACCGTAACCACTAACATCAGGGATAACATGGGTGACTTCTCCTCCTGCTACAGTTCTTACTGTCCAGTCATCTCCATCAGGAACTATGTCTATACCAGCATGAAATCGAGTATCACCATAGACAGGATGAACTCGATTGCCATAAGGAGATGTAATTGTAACTCCTTGCCCACCACTAAAAGGATACTGAAGCCCTTCTTGTGTTGCTAAGGGCGCTACCTGCGGGGCAGTGGAGGTAGGCCCAATTGAAAATTTGGTGGACTCAGAGCGTCGGATTGTTGTAAAGCATCCTGGAGAATAGGTTCAATCTCAGCTAACTGCCTATCTATCTGAGTAGTATCAGCAGGGTTAACCATGTTAATACCGATAGAAAGAAAGTCACTGTTGATGTTTCCTATCTCTCTGGTATTGGCATCTATCTGCCGTTGAGCATCAGTGAATACAGAACGTTCTAACTCCTGTAAGCGATTAGCTTCCGTAGCGCTAATAGCTCCGCGCTCTACAGCATTATCAGTATTAAGTTCTACTAGTCTACGAATATAATCGATAGCAATTGTAGGTGGTCCTAGTTCTCCAGTAGGGTCAAGCTTACGAGCTATAGTTTCAATCTCAGCTAAGGATTCGTATTGTGTTTGTAGAAGCTGACCGTTCTGGTCTTCCAGTTCTCTAATGCGAGAACGCCCCTCTTGAATACCATTATAGATTCTGAGTTGAGTGCGTTGATCTAGGGTAGCATCAGCGCCACTAGCAGCCTCAATTTCTCTAGCACTCTGAGAAGGATTGTTGAACCAGTTGAGTGCAATAGCTCTGTTCTGAATATCAGTAGCTCTTTGATACTCAGGAGATTGTCGAGGATTAGCTAGTGATGCTCTACGTAGAGAATCTAAATTATTTTGAATAGTAGTATTCTGTTGTAGCCTCTGAACATCAGTCTGAAAAATATCAGTGAGAGTTACTCCTTGAATTCCAGCGTTGTTTAAAAGTAGTTGTAACTGAGCGAACGCAGCATCTCTACTCTCTTTGTTTCCTGATAATTGAGAATTAATAGTAGCAGCTTCTTGTAGAACAGAAGTGATGATACCCTGTTGAGCTGTGAGCCTAGTAGCATCTGCTCCTGCTGTCTCATAAGCACTGATAACAAAAGGATAGATACCGTTAAGAGTAGTAAGGGCATCTATACCAGACATGTCGTGCTGAGACAAATAGGACCCCAACTGCTGATTGATCTGATCAGTTACAGCATTAGGGTCAACAGAAATACTACCATGCGTAAGTTGATTAATCAGAGGAGCAATCTGCAGACGCAGCTCATTGAGACGAAGCTCTCTTCCTTGAGCTTGAGTGTCTTCGAGTTCGTTAACCCAACGAGCACCCTGTTCCCTTTGTACTTCAGTGATAGCGTCCCAACCGATGTTAGAGATAGTTTGAAGAGTTTGAGGATCTAATCGTCCAGCATACTGCTGTCGGAGCTGACGCAGCATAGCTGTGTAGGTAGGAATAAGCCCTTCGTCTGATGCATTCTGTCCTACGTCACGATGTAACTGAACCACCCGCTGTCTCAACTCATTCTCAAACTGAGCAGCTAACTGTTGGCTCTCCTGTTCTCTACGTCCAGCCTGAACCTCCTGGTACATCTGCATACCAGATTGAATAGCAGAAACAACACCAGAGAAATTAGAAGCAAAGTTATTTCTACCTCTAGCCTGAGCTTCAGCTACGTCAGCACGAGCAGTACTTTCGATAGCTTGCTGCTGTAAATCAAAAGCATTCTGAACTGACTGCTGACTACGAGCTAGAAAGTCCTGAGTCCTGTCTTCTATCTGAACAGTAGGAGCTACAGGTAATTCAACTTGAGGTAGCTGGCCGATACCGTTAATACCTGCTATCTGAATAGGAGCCCCTGCTTGTCCTACTGGTCTACGTTGTGGTGTGCGTGCTGCGTCAGTCATCGTTCTATCCGAATATGTTGCTACCAGTGAAGTCTGTTATTACAGGTCCAAAGCTTTGTCCAGAGGTAGAAAAGTTTATATCGTTAATGCCTTGAAATGAACTAGTTGTGGGACTAAACGTTGGCCCAGAATTAGCAAAGCTGAATGATCGTTGCTGTGGCTGGCTTCCAAAGTTAAGTAGAGAAAGGCTCTGTGCTCCTAGTCCTACTAACGAACCTAAAATATTGGGACTCTGAATACTTGAAGCTTGTGCATCTAGCTGTCTGTTCTGATTAGCAAACTGGATAGCTGCACTCTGATTAGCTATGTTCAGTTCAGCCTGGTTAGAGAACTTAGCTGCTTCTAAAGCTGCAAGATTACGTTCATGCTGAAGATTAAGTAGAGAAGGAGCTTGTTGATTTACGAACTCTTGGTACTGCCTGTTGGTTGTGTTCTGAGCAGTAAAGAAGTTGCTTACCGCATCTCTGTACCTGCTAGTTAAATCAGCCTGTGTTTCTAGTCCTCCAGCTTCTATGTCTGCTCTTCTATTTCTAGTAGTTACAGTTTCCTGAGTAGCCTGAAAGTTGGCTATCTGTTGCAATAAAGAATCTTCTAGTACTTGTTGAGCGATAGCTGGGTCCTGGTTAGTAGAAGCTAATCGTTGTATAAAGTTGCGTCCTGCTTGGTCGCTGCCTGTGAATATAGCAGCTAGAGTAGTTAAATCTTCTACGTTAGCCTGACCTGTCTGTGTTCGAATATTGGCAGCATTAGCAATTAACTGATTAACTTGTTGGTCAAGCCCAGCTAGCTGCTGAGCCTGCTGCATATCCTGAGCACTATTAGCCAGAGACTGTTGAATAGTCTGTATCTCTAGATTCTGAAATGCATTCTGACGCATCTCGTTGGCTATGACAGTCTCACGTGCAAACGTCTGCTCAGCATTTTGACGAGAGTATTCAAATCTCTGTTTGTTCAACTCGTATTGTTGTTGAGCAGCTACACGTTGAGCTTCAATAGATTGGCGTTGTGCGTTAGCTTGTCTGTTAGCTTGGCTAATACCGCTAACAGTTCCTACTGCACTAAGACCTATGCCTATGACTGGTGCGACTGCCATTAGAAGTTACCTCGACCAAGATTACCAGTTACAATCTGATATGCAATCAACTCAAACACATTAGCTTCTCCATAAGTATAGAAGAACACTTGAAGGAAGTTGTTAGAACCCTTAATAGTAGCCTGTATTCTAGAATACTTATCTAACTGACGAGCATTAGAGTCAGAATCAAAGCTACCTAAGTCCCAGTATAAATCCTGAAATCCTAAAGCATCTTGAGTATTAGGGACAAAGTCTATTTCTGCAGCGCTAATTACTTTAGATACAGAAACATTAACTACCCTTTGCCAGTTACCTATTAGAGAGGAAGCATCCTGACTAGTAGAAGTGTTAACGTCAGCTTCTCTAAACTTATCCTGAAAGTTAGCGTTTAATAGTACAGCATACAAGTCAGTGCTTAACTTTCTTCCTGTAATACTGTTACGTACCAACACAGGAGTAGAATAAAAGCAAGGAATGCTGGTTCCTATGCGAGCAATAGTATCCTCATCTGATGCATTCAAAGACACAGTAACAATATTATTTACTGAATCAAACGATAATGTTAGGTCCTCTTGAAATATGTTATCAAGATACAGAAGAATAGGATATCTTCCCAGAGTGTTTCTAGGTCTTAAAACTAACGAGGCACCGATAGAGAACACACGTGTAATGTCTAACTGACCCTCATCAATCTTTCTAAAGTCGGTACCAAACTGTATCTCCTCTCCATCTAATATCACTGTAACGTCATTAATACCGGAGAACTCCGATAAACGAAAGTTGCTTATATTGTAAGTATCACGAACTTCGTTATTAGAAACAGTAATTGAATCCTCAATTAAAGGGAACTCGTCATAACCTGAATCAGTTAGATTGAAAGGAGTTTGTACACGGGTAAAGTCAGTGGCGTAGAAGTAGGGGTAGAACACTAGGTCAAGACCCATGGCATTGTTTCTTGATGTAGGCATCAAAAAAACTATGAATGGGTTGTCTAAGTCGATAAAGCTAGCCCCAGCACAGTACCAGTAACCATAGTAAGTAGAGTACCTAAACCATGCGTTACGATTAAAATTAAGAACATACAGCTCGGTAGCTACGTCTGAGTCTCCGAAGTTATCTATACCTGCAAACAATCTATTGTTGATTCTATCAAATACTAACCAACCAGCAATAATGTTGTTTCTATTTTTGAACTCTGTGTTTACTTTGACAGACAGTAGAGTTACGTTAAAGTCTCCTAGTTCCAGCGATGGAGCTACTCGATAAACTCCAGCTAGAGATAGAAAAACCAGAGTGTTCTCAATACCAATTACACTCTGAGCATTAACCGCACCTACGTCTGCTACCTCTTGTACCAATACAGAAGTAGGAGAAAGTACGGAGCTTCCACCGGATACTCTAAATGTCTTCTCTACTGTAAACACAAAGATATTTCCAATCAAGGTGTTTAGCGCAGTAATAGAAGCGTTATTCTGATTAGTAGATATTCTAGTGACAACAGGGTCAGTCTGTTCCAGGTTCTCCCAAGCAATAGAATAATTAACGAAGTCAAATCCAGTCCTACTCGTACCAATTACTTCGCTAGTTATAACCTTCAAAGGGTCAGCAGGAAATCCTCCAAATACTAAACGACCTTGATAAAGAGTAACAGCACGAGGAAAGCTACCGAGAGAATAACTAGCATGTTCCTGAATCCCGTGAGCAGGGACCGCGTATCCGTCTCCAGGAGCCAATTGATTAACTGTGGCATTTGCATTACTTCCTACAAAGTTAGTTGGAACACGAGCATGAATTATTTCTATTACAGAAGTAGGAGGAATACCTACAGCTTCACTTCCATCAAACGTAATGTACTTAGCCGGTGAAGTAGAAGTATCTCCTACTATAGAACTACTATTGTAGAAATTCACAGCAGAAACTGGAACAGTCCTGGCTACATAAGATTGATTCCAAGTAGTCGTATTTGAACCTATAGTGCTACTGGTTATTCTAGTAGCAGCAGTACCATTAAGTAGAACTAAAAGGTTACCTACTTCTATAGTATCCGAATCATCATCGAAATCTAATCTTACCGCACGTACAAGATGAACTTCTTCCGGTGGGTCTATCTCACCCATTACGTTGTCACGTACCGCACCAAATGTTAGATGACTTACACCAGGAACAATCTCATCGCTGTTTAGCGTAGAATCGTAAGCGATTCCGTTAGAGAATACGAACTCATCAACAGTGTCTGGTTTTCTGGTAGCGTCGTAGGTATAGTAAGCTCCTCTGTTAGAGGATAGATACGGAATCAAAGGGTAGAGAATGTTTTCATCTTCCAACGACTGATAATTACGAATAAGGTTCGTAGGAACAGCAATGGTTTTATCAGACTCGGTAGAATGGAATCTAGTTACACTCTCGTAAACTTGGCTACCTTCTAGAAGAATTCCTTCACATAACCACTGCCAAGTTATAAATACAACTTCTACAGCATACGTACCCGCAGCCGTAGAATCTATAGTAATAGTTAGTTCGTTTGTACCCGTGTTGAAGGATACGTTAGATACAGATTTTCTAGTACCGTCAATCCAAACAAATACATTTTCGACTGCTGCATTAGCGTACCTAGAAGATGTAACAGTTACTGTAGTAAAAGCAGCACCCTCAGTAACTACTTGACTGGATTCGATAAATTGTAATTGAACAGGAACATTTACACCACTAGCAAAGATAATACGACTAGCGTTCTCATTAGTAATTACGTAGTCAGGTTTAACAGTGGAAGCGGCACTGCTCCAAACATTAAGCTTAGCAGTTATTAAGTCCGAGCGAGAAACTTCAGTAGCTGTACTAGCTTCCATCCAGTAAACGTAAAGGTTTACTCCTACTTTAATAACAGAAAACTTTGTACCGGCTTTAGTAGTGTAACTTACGGAGACAGCACCAGCTATGCTGGTAGGGTCATTACCAATGGCATCAAATGTCCCGTCGTACTGAGTACCATTTCTAGTAACGACATGTCCGGCATCGTTGATATCTACGTTAAACAAATAGGGAACATCGCCCTCAGGAATAGCTAAGTCACCAGAAATAGTATTTAACCCGCCCGCTAAATTGCGAACGAGTGCGACATCATCAGCTAATCTTGGTTGTCGACTTTCCCCTGAAAACGTCATCTGATCGCACTCCTACGCTTATCTGTTATGTCAGTAACTAGTCTTGCCTTAGCAGATTGAAGTAATCTCTGGTACTCAGCTGAATACACTCTGTAGATATCTACATTCTTTAGATGGTCCGCCGCCATGTTCATAGCAGCTCTCATAATAATCAAGTCCTCATCTCTCATAGAAACAGGTAGTTCATCGGTGTTTGCTACTAATTTAGAAGGTAGAAAAGAACCGTGGAACTTAATGTTTAACTGAGATTCAGAATCATTGGGGTAAGGATGTAGGTAAAACTTTTCTCCTACAACAGTGTAATAACGTGCTCCACCGTTAGTTCCTGTGTAGGCTTGAGCTTGCCTACGAAAGAACACTTCCTCAGTCTCATACTCTAACCTAAGAGTGCTTCCTGCATCTCGTATAAAACGAATAGAAAGAGCGGTAGGGTCAAGAGTAGCTTCTTGCACATTCCAAGAGTTAGCAGAATAAATTCCACTAAGCCAAGGCCAGTGGGGGTAGTCCTGTGCTAACTGAACTAAAGCAGTATTAACGTTTTGTCCGCAAAGAATCGATACTTCATTAGAAGTTACAGAGTTAACTCTCTGCTCTCCTATACGAAGAAATACTTTATTAACTATTTCAAGAAAGGTTGTCATCTAGAGCCGCCCACTTTATAGAAAACTGGCAATAGGTTGTAGCTGAACTGTCTCCAGCAGCGAGAAAACGAATGTATTGAGCACTAAACCCAATAGTGTCAATCGGGTAGGTTCCTATCTGAACACCATCTCTAAACACTGTAGTTACGTTAGTATTAAAGTTGATATCCAAACGCCACTCGTACCAACGAAAAACTTCTGTAGTAATAGAAGTAATCAAAGGATAAGCATCCGCATTAGTACGATGATGAATTCCATTGTCAGCAATTAGAAAGTAAGAACGTTCATTGTCTCTTACGCAACTAAGTCTAAATCCTGCATTGGTACTACTAGTACTCTCAGGAGCAAATTGGTCTATACGAAGAGCAAAGCGAATTCTCAATTCCGCAGGATTGTTCCCCAATGCGCCATTTGTAAACGTAGTAGCACTAGTCATTCTGCGTCTACTATTAATAGCATTGAAATACTGACCTATTTGATTACCGTCTGCAGTCCAGCCATTTCTAGTAGAAGCATTAAAATTGCTCCAGTTTCCTGTTATCTCAGGTGATGGAGATATACCTTGTAAATCTTCGTAGAATTGGTCATTATTCTGAGCTAGTAACCAAGCTAACGATACACGAGTGAAGTCAATGTTCTGTACAAAGAAATTCTGATTCCTTTCGCAGACAATTCCGATATAACCGTCGGGTAGAAGAATAGCCTCTGAGTAAGCACCCCAGTATTTCCAAAGTAACCGACGTATAGTAATAGGCCAACTAGAACCATCATCTAAACTGACAGTAGAGTACAAAACACTACGGTCGTCAGTATTAGTAGAATCTAATGAGGTACCAAGAATAATATTTTGGTTACCTGAACCGAACCAAATACGCTCTATACTGTTTTGACAAACTTGTTCAACTAAACCGTTATCTCCATCTACAACGTCATAAGGTCCCCAAGTAACTCCTCCGTCCGTAGAACGATTAATAATTTTATGACTACTTATTAATAGTTCTTGATTACGATTAATCGTAATTAAAGAACCGTCACTTAGCTCAGCTATATGAGCTTCGACACCAGAAGTAGTAGAATTACCTAAAGACCAAGTAGTACCGTTATCATCGGAATAAATGGAAGCGATTACTCTATCTTCTGGACTGGTACCAAATCGATAAAAAGCTAAAGCAATAAGTCTTCCTGCGTAAGGTCCATTTTTAATTTGAATACCGCCGCCAGGACCACATCTAAATCTACGACGTCCGGTTGATTCTATATAGATACTGTTAAAAAATCCAGATGTCAAAGTAGGAGTAAGGTTTTGCTCAGCAGACCAAGTTAAACCGTTGTCATCACTAAATCTGTATATCTGGTCTTCTTCTTCAAATACGTAGAAAAGATGAATACGTTGAGTAGTTTCATCAATTATGACCGTAGGGTTACCAACTGTGTTGTCAGCACTGCCAGCGACCAAAACTGAGCTACTCCAAGTTAACCCATTGTCAGTACTTCTACTGTAAATAGTATCTACTTTGTTAAGGTCTCCTAATTCCCTACCCTCTGCAAACAACAGTAGGTCACCATTACCAGCAACAACCATAGTAGGAATACGATAACGATTGTAAGTTCCTACTTCAGGGTCAGTGTCATACGTTCCTTGAATACCTTTGAAAACGTGTTGCCAACTGGGCGCTAACACCGGACGAGTAAAAGGATTACCAAATACACGAGTCGCATGGCTGTCACTCGCAGTATTAT
>Ga0126336_10000001_pt1 | contig 86018 bp, 46 predicted proteins | sample SidCmetagenome_FD_92530 | JGI IMG/M metagenome (GOLD analysis project Ga0126336, IMG submission 92530) | Coral microbial communities from El Islote,Puerto Morelos, Mexico - Siderastrea C C metagenome | ecosystem: Host-associated > Invertebrates > Cnidaria > Coral | place: El Islote,Puerto... | reverse complement strand
TCGATGTTCTACCTGCCACTACAGCGAAAAAGACTGGTGCCAACGCCCTCTTAGACGAGAAATGAGACGAGAACCGACGAAGAGTGACGAGAATGCCGACGTTTGTACATCTTTATCGGATTCTGATACGGCCTGTTCGCCACTAGCGCCAACATCGTCGCCGACTTGGCGTCCAAGACGACGTTCTAAAAAGAAAGAAACGCGCTACGAGAAGCTGCTTGAATGGTTAGTCGACTCGAGCTACGGCGACGGCTATAACTTCGTTTGCTGTCCTCTCGACGGTGCGACTGATTGCGTCTGCGTCGCTTTTGCCCAACAGACGCGGGAAAACGGTCCTTTTGCCAGTCTTGCCACCTGGGAACGAGCCCTTTTTCGCAATGCACTTTTTGACGGGTTGGCTAAGAACTGCGTTGTCGATCTCGTCCGTTCGTACGTCAGGTACGCAATATCCGTGTCCACCACGGGCTCTTGGTTGAGTGTCGACCAGCAAAGGGCCAATAACGTATGTCCGGCTCACGCAGCCATCATTCGCGGTCAAAGGGAGTTAGGACGCATTGGTTACGGGGTACCAAAGAATCTCGTGCTTTTCAAGTTCAACTTCTACAAAGTATTTTGCTGGAACGGTGCACTGAGGCTGCCGCTGATACCTAACTTATCGAAGGTCCTACATACCTATCTGATGGGCACATGTAAAGAAATCTTTACACCCCCCATGTTACCGTCTATCGACGTCGACATTATCGAGACGGTACAGTTGTTGGCGGGCTACGGGTTGGCTGACCTCCTTCGTGCAGCAACTAACGACGAAGAGGTCTCCGTGGCTTCCAAACAGGTCGTTGAACTCTGTTTACAGTCGGTCACCGACTGGAACTCCTTGTACTATTACCTCCGTCCAGGGTTGCTGAACGGGACGCTGTCGTACCTCCTGCAGGCCTGTACCCTCTCCGGAAGTATGCGCACTCGCATAAATTGTGTCCACGTCATCCTCCCATTTCTCGATAAGAAAGACGCGACGCAACGCGTGGCGTCCGGTCCGAACTATGGGGTCCCGTTAGCCTACCTGGCGGAAGCTCAAATACAACGGCTAGAAAGACAGTTAACAGACGTCTTGCCACGAGCAGGCAGTGACGAACAACAAGGCAACAAAATAAATCGTAATCCAGAGCGACTCCTCGTGCTCGCCGCCGTGCGGGCGGCGCAAATGTTCGTTACCCTTTGCCGCCGCACGGCGAAAGTGGCTGCTGCACTGCAAAGGCGAAAGTGGCTGCTGCCCGGTCCGAAGCTGGCCACTGCTCTGGCGGCCGAACTAACAGTCAATCCTACGGCAGAAGACGACCAAAGCGACAATGCGCATCACGACGATGTTGCTGTCTCTCGTTCCCGTCTTCGTCGCCGTGATGGACACGGCCTCCACCCCCTCGACTCGGAGATGATAGAGCAAATGAAAGCGCTCCGATTGGCAGCAACAACCGACAGCAGCTTACTGGCCTGGTCGAGGATGAAGGTTGTCGTCGAGGGCTGCTGTCTCGCCGACGAACTCGTCAACGGTCCCATCGGCGATCAACCCGCTATCTGCCTGGACGTCGGGGACAGAGTGATGGCTGCACTGCCGCCTCGAGCCGTCTTGTTAGTGGAAAAAGTCGGAAACCTCTGTCAGTGGTCGTTTATCGTTGCAGGATATCACGATCCCGCCGCCATCGATCAAGACGATAAGCGGACGCAGGAACTAGGGGCAGGCTGCGAAGAGACGTGAAAAGAGAACGATATCTTCATTGCCTTTCGTCTTTTTACCTTGAAAACATCACTCGTCTCCGTTACACCTGTTGCTGATAATGATAAGGTGGAGGTGCGGGAGGATGGATTTGGAGTGCGGCGGCTGCAACGGCTGCAGCGGAAAGATGAGGAAGGGGAGGAGGAGGAGGAGGAGCGGATGGCAGACAACGTCCGACGCCGTTGTCTCTTCTCGATTCCACACCTCCAGGAATTTGTTGCACGTCGTAGCTGCTTTCCCGCTTGCCGCGATAACTTCCTTTTCCTACCTTGTGAGCTTCGTCGCCACCGCCGTCACTGCTGCAACCGCAAGAGATGGCATCTGAGCAGTGGCGGTAAAGGTGCCGATAGGCGCGAACCACGAAAACGAGAGCGAATTTGCTCGCCATCGTGCCTGCCCCATAATCGTTTCTGGCGAACAAGGCAAAGATGCCCGTGCCTGCTCCGGCAGCGCTTGCTACCATTTGTCCTGCATTGCCCAAAAACGCGACGATTCGACGACGCCTGACGTCTCCCAGGAGCGTGTGTGATCTACAGCTTCCTCTTCTCTGGTGATTAGTATAGCAGAAGCAAAAGCAGCCTCGGAAAGAGGTGAAGGCAGCGGTACCGAAGACCGCGAGGAGGAGGATCCAGTTCTCCGATGAAGAAGGCAAGGACGAGGGAGAAAAGGACGAGGCATTGAACGAAGAAAAGAAGTAGCAGTCGCCGGCGCCTTGAGATGCCCCTCCTTCGTTTGCTCTTCCCGTTTTTGCAAGAGGCCCTCCACTCGCGGCGGCACCGGCAACGACGATGTCGTCCAAGGCGATTGACGCTGCCTCGGAAGCCGCGTACAATTCCAGAACGTTGCAAAATAGTTCGATCGTCCTCACTCTCAACAAACCAATGGCAGTGTCACCCGCATTAGGGGTATCGACGACCGTTGCCTCTCTACCACTGCAGGGTCCCTTACCTTCGGAACAGACGCAGAGAACGAACAACAGCGGCAACAGCCCGTTGGCCGCATAGGCCGCAGTCATGCCCTTTGACCCCGCCGACGCAAAAGATGTCACGACGGCGAGTTGCGGCAAAAATGCCATGTACAGGTAGGCAGCCCAAACCTGGGGAGAGTGAAGCTGGCATCGACGGCGGGTGCGTTGCGAGCGGTAGCCGTCTGCATTTTTGAAACTTTTCCAGGCCACGATAACCACGGGCAACGCGAGCGAAGTCAAAAAGAACCAGTTTTCGTCGTATTTGGACAAGTGAAGGCAGTACAAGATGCTCTGCAAGATGACCAATACCAAAAAGAGTGGTTGGGCTATTACTCTGACGGCCTCGGCGATCGGTTCCGCGTCTAAGAAACTACAACGAGAAGCTATCAGTTCCGTCGGTGAAGGGGGTGGCTGTGACGGAAGCAACGCTGGCGACCACGGCGGTTTTATTATATGCGTCGAGGGTATAGAATAATTGCAGCGGTGTCGACCCTCGTCCGTCGTCATCACATTGTCTGTCCTCTCAATCAGCTCTATGTCGCACTGGCCTCCTGGTTTGGAATGGTAGGAGAAGCTGCTGCCACCTGCGAGGGCACTCTGACCCAATCTGTCGCAGCCACTAGCCATTAACCTCTTTATAAAAAGAAAATTGCCTCCTTGGGAGTAAGATGTCTGAATTCGACGAAGCAGATTTTTTAGAAGATCCGATACCAATCAGCGATGACGAGGAGACAGAGGACGACGATGCGTCCGTCACAAGTGCCACAGGTACCACCGTCAGTACCGCGTCAGTGGACGTCGACGACGTGGAAGAAACAGGAGATGAGACAGCACCGACGACGACGACGACGCGCACAGAGACGAGAAGGGACAATAGCGACAACCGCCGGCGTCTTGCTATAGCGACGTCAACGAACGAGGCAGCCAAGAGGCGAGAAGGAGCGGAAGAGAGGTTCCGCCCCTTACCGGGGTATGGAGAAGTCGATTGTGAGGTGTGTGCACTACACCCTCGGAGAAGAAGACAAAGTGGCAGCGTCGGGGAACTTTTCACTGGCGAAGCCGAGATCATGAGACAAGTGACGCGTAAATATCACCGCCTGCAGAGTAGGCCCAAACAGAGACGACTTGTCAAGGAGTTTTCGGACCAGTTACAAAGAGGAAGAACGGAAGAAGAGGACGGGGAGAACAGAGGATCGAGAAGACTGTCGTTCTTGAGTCGCCTGTCCAGCGACCAGTTGCTGAGGCATTTGGACGAGGATCACGATCGCTGCAGGGACAAAATTCGCGACCCAAAAGACGACATCCGCCATACCATTCTCACCGCCCTCCACGTCCAACGGCAGTCTCTCTGCGAGACGGTTCGAAAAGGAAGTCGCGTGGGCACCACTGTCCTGTCCCCCCGCAACTGGAACGCGTACTTGAGAGGAGTTGACGTTTATTTCAGGTGCTTTCCAGAAGGCTAAGGAGCAAAAGATACGCAAGCACAAGCAAAAACAAAACACACGCACGGAACCGCACTAGCAAAGTCGTCGTGTCACTTCTTATCTTTATTCTTACATCTCAAAATAAAGAACAAACGTTTTGTAAAATGTGCGTATCCCACCAATCTTTGGCCAGTCGAAAATCTAGGAAAAGGCGGTCGTCTCTAGCCCAAGCGACCGCATTTTTCACTATCTCGGCGGCGCACCGATATTCTCTCTCTCGCAAGAAGTGAAGCACGAACGATACAAAGGGTGCCGAGTGCAAACATCGCCGAACAGGATCGCACGGATCGCCGCACAAGTCGTATATCTCGGCGTTCTTTCTTTTGCTTCGCTTGAAATTATAGGCGTACCTCTTGTAGTCCCAACTTCGTGTAGTCAGTCTCTCTACGATAAAGCGTTGCAGCTCGTCCGAAAAGCGGAAGGCGGCAGCGTCGGTTTCGGCGGCAGCGCTCGAAGTGCTCGGTGGGGCACAGTGCCGAAGCCACGCGGCCGAGTAGTAATTGAACAATATCTCCCTCTTTTCTGGATCGCTGAGGTGTCTTCCCAAGAGCTGCTCGGCGTCCACGCAGAGCCGGTTGAGATCCGGGTCCACCTGAGCTTCTTGGAGCATCATCTCCAACACGCGCGGGCCGAATTCTGTCAACGTTTGGTCGTCGTACTTTTGCAGGTTGACGGCCAACGATCTCTTGTACAACTGGTGTTTTGTCTCCCGCTGCCGTTGGTCCCACTGCCGACGCTGCGGCCACCCGGCCGCATCGTCGCCCCAGGACGGAGAAGGAGATAAAACCATCGACCACTTGATGGGAGGAAAGAACGAGTTCTCGTGAAAATCTTTTTCGTGGTTGGCCACCAGCAGTCGGGTGTACTCGTCTCGGTTCATGACTCCGTGCAAGACGGTCATGAAGTTCTTGTTGGTCGTCGCGATGCCGCAATTTCTGCCGTCTCTTCGAAATGCCAAGAGACGCTGAAGATCGAAGTGGGTGGCGAATACGTCCCGGGTATCTTCTCTCGTTACGGTAGTGAAATTGACGGACGAAGAGACGTCGAAGGGAAGCACCGAGCTCCGACGCCTCCCCTCCTGATAAACGTTCATTGTCTCGATCAAGGAGCGCGGACCCTGGACGTGAACGGAGCAGGCTTCTTCCTCGCACGACCGTCTTTTGTTATACCCATCCAGGCTACCGTCTTCTTGCGGCCAGTGGACCGAAGACGGCCAAAAAGCCGTCGACACGGTGTTGACAGCCGAAAAGTAGGCCGCAGCCGGCGGCCGATCGCACTCCGTCCGGATTCCAGCACCACTCGTCTGGTACGGATTGCAACGGAGTCTGACAACAGACTCCGCTGTCTTGTCGCCTGAGCTGTCGCTAGTATCGTCTGATCCGCTGTTGCCTTGTCTGCCACGATTGAAATGATTATCACCGATTTTGTCGTTGTTGCAAGTCGACAGTGACGGCGCCGTCATCGTCGTCGACTTCGTTCTGAATATTTTTCTTTGGGCTCTCGATCTCGTCACGGTCCCCTTCGTAACTTATTTTTTCTTCTTTTTCTAATTTCTTGCTGTTTCTGGCCTTGTCGCTATCGTTGGCACCGCTGCTACTGCTCTTATAGCGGCAGTTCATCTGTGCAGCCTTGAGAAGGAGCTCGTCCAAATCGCCTTGTGGGTATCTTCCTACGCTACGGAGGAGAAATTCGTCGCCAGGATGGGCGTTGACCGAGACTCGGAGGCCGTTTTTGTTACCGTCGTCGTAGAAGAAGAGAGCGAGTGGATACGTCAAGCCGAGGACGACGATTCGAATTCCCTGCGCCAGGTAGTAGTAGGCACCCCCGTCTTCGTCGAAGGCAAACTGTCGACATTCGCTGTGCAGGAAGTACGACGGCCGGAGGGCGTTGACGGCGTCGAGGCAGGCTCTGTCTCCCGACGGGCAGCGTGCGAACCCCAGCTCCCTTCTCGCGCCGGCGCACAAGACGGAAGCTGCGATACCGTTTCTGAGCGTGTCTGCGTAGACGTAGACGACGAGCAGTCGAGACAGAGTCCACAGCAGAGCCGCTAGCACCTTTTTTTGCAGGCCACGGGAGACGTCGAAGCGAAGCTGCACCAGTAGTATCGCAAAGTACAGCAAGAGCGACTCTGAGGACGAAATCTTCACCGCTTGCAGGCTTCCAAATTCGACGGCAAACGAACCCCAAAGCAGCAGCGACGTAGCGAGGAGAAAAGTAGTCGGAACGCTCGCGTTCCTCGGAGCATCGACGTCCAAGACTCTGAAGCCAAAGGCTCCTCTTTCTCTTTCTCTCACTCGTCCTCCCCCTCCGCTGACGCCTGCAAAGGCGGAGACGTCTTCTCGTTTACATAACGAAGGCGCACCGACACCCGCAAACGCAGCTATTTTGCTCGCGACGTTCCTTTGTTCGTTCTCGTCCACCCAGAGTCGATCTTCTCGAAAAGTAGTCGCGAAATACGTGCCGAAGACGAGGCAAGGACAAAAGCGGAACGAGAACACCATCGTCACGTAGATCGCACCTAAGACGTCACCGAGCACATAACTGGGACATCCCGCCAAGATCCTGTGTCTCTTTGCAGCCTGCACAAAAGTGTTGCACTCCGCCACCGATCCGCCGACGTTGCAGGCATCCGAATCCAAGACGCCGTTTCTTCCTCCGAAGGCAGGGGCGGCCAAGCAGTCCACGATGCTGCGTTGAAGGTTGCCGAAAAAAGAGATCATCGTCGATGCCGGAATCAGACAAATGACGACTTTGACGATAGAGGCCCAGACTTGCCTTTCTGTCTTGTTCCCCCCCGCACCGTTTCCATCTTCTCCGCTACCGAAAGGTCGCGAAGCTTGAAAGACCGTCAAAAAGTACAAGAAGCAAAAATAAAGCGTGTAGTCTGATACCAACTGTCTGACACGAGAGGCAAATGCCGTCTCCGTAACAAAAACCAGCGCGTTGCAGCCCAGCAAAAACGCGGCTCTCTCGATCTCTCTCTCGAACATAATCCACGACCCCCGCCAAACGTACACACGACCAAAAAAGAAAGGACTAAATGCACGCCTTCCTGACGGCGCCTATTTTGCGTTCGTCTGGTTTCCCGGCAAGAACAAGTATCCTCTTCCGTTGTCGTCTAACACCAAACCGTCTCCTGTTTCCTCCTCGGCGACGATGTCATCGCCGTTCGATGGTAAATAAACGCTACCGTCCAGTAGTAAGGGGCCTCTGGTGTCGAATTGAACGACGGCGATGGAGTCCGCGGCCATGCGACGACAGAGTCGGCGGTGGTTCACCCTTTTCTTTGAGTCGATGCGGATGACCTGGCCTGGACCTACTTCCTGTTCTCCGTTCCCCTTTTCGGTGGCTTCGCTTACGCCGTCGACGGGATAAAAGTACAACTCGTAGAAAATGGACCTTGACTGTCCCACGCGAGTCGTCTTTAGCGTCAGGGGCCTTTTGCTTCGCACTCCGAGGGAGTTGAGCAAGCGTCGCAGAGTGCAGAGTGTCTCACGGCTCTTGCAACGCATCAACAACCCCTTGGCCGACAGTGTCGTCTTGCCGATTCCCTCGATGATCATTTTGGCCTGCAACTGCAAAAAGGCACTGCAGTGGACTCCTTCGCAACGATCCACCTCTTCTTCTCGTTCTGCGGTGATCACGAACCTAGCATTGGCATTCGCTCCGCATTCCAACGCCCTTTTAACAACGTGCCGCCAAGTAAAGCAGCCGCTGCGGTTCCATCTCTCGCCGATCTCTCGAATTCCCGGAGACACGCGAATGCTTTCCAGGATCTCTATCCCTTCGCATTGACCTCCGGAGGTAGAGACGGCGGCCACAGGGGCGTCTAGCACGCCCATTCGGGTCAGTGGAATAGAAAACTCGTAGGCGCCGCATCTCGGCGAAGGAGACGCTTTGAACAACAGCGGAAGCACAGCACAAGGGTCGTGCTTCTTGCAACACCACCGGTGTCGTTGCTGCTCTCGCCGGCCTCCCTGCTGGCAGCGCCGAGGTCGAGAACGAAAAGGAGGAGGAGGAGGAGGAGGAGGAGGAGAAGGAAGGCGCCATCTCTGCCATACTCGCAATCTGCAAATGTCGTCGGCGACGCAAAACCCAAAACATGTGGCTGCATCGACGAAAAAAACGTCCACTTGCCTTCTTCTGCCTTCTTCCATTTCGTTTTCCTCATCCTCGTCTCCTTCACCGTTTCCAATTCGACGGAGGATTCTGCACCTCACGACCTGTTGCCCGTCCCAAACAGGATGCCATTTTTTGTCTGTGACGGAATCTAGGCTCAGCCACTGCCCCCTGTTCCACCGTCCCATAGACAAAACCCGGCATCGAGAAGTCGCGTAGACTACTCTCGCAGAAAAAGGAGACATTGGCATTTGTTGCTCTTTTTATTGCCTTACGCGAGATGACACACTCATGCAAAGTAAGCTATGAAGGGCCTCACAGTTTCTACGTTTTTTCTCTGTTTCTTCTCGTTTAAGGCATCGACGCAAATGTTGCGTCTACATCTGTTTTTGTCTTATGCCTTCAGCGTTCCGACTACTGCCTTTAAGCATCGTTCAGGCGCCTGCACGGGTCTCTCATTTTTTTCGCTCTTGCTTTGCGCTCCATTCGATGCGCCTTTGCTAGTTTTTGCGAGTTTTTTTTTTCCGGCGGCTTCTCACTGTTTTTGCAGATGCGGATAAAGCGAGCAATGCGACCTCAACATACCGGGTCATTTCATTAAAGCAGAAGAGACACCGACGGAACGAATCCAGACAGACGCGGACATGAGACCCGCATGGCGAAAAAAGTTAGCCAAGGCTAGGAAAAAATTCATGCGCCATGCCTTCTTCGGAAAGATCGACCGTCTCGTGGACGGCGGAGACGTTGTATGTCGCGCACAGAGACGGCGATTGGCCGATTACGAGTTGACCGACGCGTTAGGCTCCTTTCATCCGCGTGTTGAGGTCGACGGACGAAGATGTCAATTGTCTCTCTTGGGCAATTGCTTTGCCCAAAAGGTACAACATTCCGTCGTACGGTGTTGGGCAGCACAACGGAGGTCGCGAGCGGAGAGAAGAACGACGACCATCTCCGATTACGTAGAGTGCCTTTTGGATCGAAACAGAGGACCGGCGACGGCCAGACTGGAGTTCGACGGTGGCTTTTTAGAGACTGGTGATGACGTGGTCGCCGACGACAAAAGCCGTCGGGTTAGAGGTCAGGCCGACCATCGAGGCATGCAACTCTTCGAAGAAGCCCTGAGGGCCATGTGGATCTTGCTCGAAAGGGAAGGCATGGTCCTCGAACCGTTTCAGTTCGAGTACCTGCAATGCTTCATGCTTTACTTCTTCAAGCGCGTCGTCGGCAGTGAGGTCAATCGCTACCTTCACAGGGCATTAGCGTCGCTTCATTTGGGAGGTGCTGCCGTCCGCTTTTACGATCCTGCTTTTCCTGACGAGAACGTCGCAGCAGAGATGGCCTCCATCTTAGAGGATATGGGCAAAAGGATTTTGGTGCTAGTTGCACCTCGAAGGAGCGGCAAATCTGTGGCCGTCGACGTGGCCATCGCTCTGGCGATGGCGTTCTCCACTTCCGCGTTCGCTGCCGTCACCGCCTCTGCTTCTGCTTCCGAGTGCGCCCCCCTTTGGAGCGGCACCGGCGGAAGCAGTAGCGGGGCGTACGTGTTGCTGTGCGCACACGTCCTAAAAGCCGGAACTCTTCACGTCAATCCCGTCAGAAGGCATCTGGAGACACTTGCAAACGCCAACTTTTTTGACGCCGGCACGAGAATTTCAAGCAACGAGACGGACGTCACGCTGGAAATCACCGCTGGTGGCCGAACTGCCAGTAAAAAAACCGCAGGCACCGCCGGCCGGGGAACGAGAATCGGCAGCAAGTCCATCTTTCACGTCATATCAGGAGCACCAAACGTGAGTACATAATGGTAAATCATTACATGCATAGCAACAGATAGAGTAGAGATAACCTCCAGGGAGATAATTAAGGCGCGAGACGAGGCGAACGGGAGCAAATCAAACCCACAAAAGTATAAAGCGATCGACATCGAGCTTCTTCGTGTTATCGGGGTACGTGGAACGCATAGGGTCGGTGCAAGACAGGGTATGGTAGGGCGACACAAAAGTCGTCCATCAGGCAACGAGGAAGACGAAACGACATGCAGCATCAAGAGAGGACAGAAAGAAGTGAACCATTTTTTGACCTAGAAGTAGAAAAGGCGACGCCGTTTGTCGCCTCTTTTTCCCTCGCACCATTGCGTCGTCGTTGGCGCGAAGATCGTTGCAGGGGCCGTGGACTATGGCACACGATGGCGGTGCCGTCACTGTCGAACATGGGAATGCTGCTACTGATCAATCGTGCCGAGCTCACGGCAGCCCGAGACTATGGCTCGAACGAGGGCGCTTTTGAATGCCTCCCTTTCGTCCTACTTAGGGAAGACGGACGTTACGTCGGCCGCCCAACGCATTCGCTTGCTGCCTTAAACGTCCCACGGCCCGACATTTTGGCTTGGTGGATTCAATGGGATTCCGACAGAGCTGACGTAACGGGGCTCTGCAATCGTGCTTGTCCCACGAGGGAAGCAATCATCCGACCCATAGAAGCCCGTAATGAGGAGCGGTTCTACATGAGTGACATGTACGTGGCAGTCTCGCAGGCGGTAAAGAACAGGACCATTGCCACGGCCTCGACGACAGCGGCTTGGAAGAACTTGGAAGCAGATCACTTCACTAGGACACTGTTGGAAAACACGAGAAAAGGTGCCATCTTCGACTGCCTGAAGAAAAAGTACGAGCACTGCCCTTTTGTATATCACTCTGCTTCTCTTTGTTCTTCTTCTTCTTCGCTATACATCTGCGTATACGTCCACGGCCAACAGAAAAAAGACGATGAAAATAAAGACGACTACGAAGACGATACGGAAGGAGATGAAGCAGCGTTTGTCCTACACCTGGAAGGGCGCATTGTCGACATGAAAAGAGAACCGTACAACATCAGCCCGGAAATACAGCAACATCTTCAACCTCAGGCGCTTCAGCAACTGCAACAGCCACCACAGCCAGTCGCCACATTCAAGGGGAGAGGAATTCGGAGTTCTCGAGACAAAGCCATCGATTTTGAGGAATATTTTAGAAATAAGCTCATTGCCTTCTTCAGAGCCTCGGTTCATCGAAATTGATAGAAACGGCTCCCGACAAATTTCGGAAAACACAAAGACAGACAGATAAACTGAGAGATAGAGCGAGAGAGACAGAGAGAGAGAGGGGAGAGAGAGAGAGATGGACAGATTTTCTGAGGCGTCGTGCGCTCTCGCCAAAAAGTTGAGTGTGCCGGTGGCCTCTTTACAAGACTTGGAGTTAGACGACAACATGCCGCCACTGGGGCGAGGAGCATTTGCAATTTGCACGAAAGGAAGATATCGTCCTTGCGGAGAAGAAGTGAGACAGAAAAAAGAAAGAGAAACAAGAAGAACGACGACAATTGCCGTAAAGCGTTACGAAAACGACGAGGGAGGCAACAACAAAGCCCTCTTTGTCAGAGAACTTCGTAGCCTAGCGAGATTGAGGGAGATGTCGCATCCCAGCCTTTGCGAGTTGCTCGCCGTTGTCCCTTTTTCTCCTCCCCGTTTTGTTTCTGACCTTGCTTTTGCAGACGATGACAACGGAAAAGAAAAACCTTCGACATCGCGCAAACGCCGACCGCCCCTTCCTGGAATCGCTATGTCGCTCTTTGTCGGCATTCCCTTGTCCGCATGGGTTAAGAACTCGGCCGACGGCCGACGGAGTCGGACAGAAGACGATGTCCGATTGGTTGCGGTTCAGTTGCTGTCCGTCGTGGATCATCTTCACTCTAAAGCGCGAATGGTTCACGGCGACATTTCCATGAGCAACATACTTGTCAACGGAACAGACGTCAAGCTGGTGGACTTTGGCAATGCCAGACACTTGCCACCAAAGGACGAATTATGCTGCATCGGCTCGGACGCTAACGTTGCACAACCCAAATATTCCTCTCCCGAGGCTCTCTGCCACTTTCGATGTTGCCCGCTTCCCCGCTGTGATTTTTGCACCGACTTCGATCCAGAATTGGCCGAAACCCACGCGCTGGGCGCCGTTTTGCTTAGTGTGGCGGAAGGGTGGTCGACCAGCGGTCTTTGGAAAGAGGCTAAAGAGGAAAACATCGGCAGAGACAACGGCGGCTACGGTTACGACTGCCACGGTAATCGAGGGCGCAGTTCCTGCGAGGGGCTCGCCGACGATCGCTACTTGTCAGCCGCGGCTTCCTTGGTTTTCTTTTGGGGAAAGTCAAAGACTCTGCGCTTTTGGAAGGAGTGGAAACAGACGGTGATTTGGAGCAAAAAGAGAACGAGGATACTGGGGACAAGTGGCAAAGGGTGCAACAGCGACAAGAACAACGCTGGCATGGAAGGCAAAAACAGCCTCGTCGACGAAGTGCCAACGACGAGAAAAAAGGAGACGGAGAAAACGACCGATCCCGAGTCGTGCTTTGAGGCCGCGGCCTTCAAATATCGACCTCATGCACCCAAAAACGACATCGCCAAGTTGGTTCTGCGGCTAATGCAACCGCTACCCCGCCAGCGACTGCGCGCGGGAGAGCTATTGGAAAAAATTACCGTCTGTGGAAGAAAAAGGGAGGCAGCCAGGACATGCAGGCAATAAGGGTGCGCACAAAAACCAACAAAGACTCAACATCTCTCGTTGTTTTATTCTTGTTATTCTTGTTTTATAGCTACTTGTCTTTGTTTTTCTGTCCATTAAAGAAAAGGACCCCATCGATCGTTGCCTTTGTTTTTGCGTTCGCTTATTTTACCTATTGGGCGCGTTGCAATAAGCGGCTCCCACTAGAAACGATTGAGGCATTCCGTTCTAATCTAGCAAGGAGGAAGGACGACGCTAATCATTTTTTGGCACCTTGTTTTAGTTCGCTTTTGCCGTGAAGAAAATCGTCGAACACTAATGACACTGTTCGAGCAGATACTTCGCTCTCGCTCCCTTTTGATGCACCTTTTTCAGGCTGTTTGGTAATTCGTTCGTGATTCGATGACAGAATAGGCGTTCTCACGCGTTGTGTCGCCTCTCGTGCATCCGTAAATTCGAAGGCCTAGAAAATGTCTTGCCGCAGGTGCCGCACTTACAACGATTCGGATGATCGGGATGAGTCAGCGCGTGCTGTACCAGTCTACCCGTGGTGGGGAACTGTTTCCCGCAACGTATGCATTTGTGGTTCTCTTGACCGGCGTGATCTCCTCTTCGATGTCCATGAAGCATTTTGGATGACGAAAACTTTCTACCGCATTCGTCACACGATACCGGCCTATCGCGAACGGTGTCGTGGCAGTTCCTTTCTGTGCTATTTTTGTGGCGCGAGAGGCTCGACGACCAAAAGAACGACAGCCCGCACTTTTCGCAGACGTAGTGGGTGCGAGGCGGTTGCGTGTGGACACGCGGACGCCCGGGTATTCGAAAAATGCGAAACGCGACGTGAGTCCACTTGTGCTTCATCAAAGCCGCTCTGTCGACGAAGTACTCGTGGCAGGTTCTGCAGCAAAACTTTTTTTTGGCCTCGATAAGTTCGGCATTACGCTTTGACGACGACATTTCCACGTCCTGTTACGGTTGGCTTCGTTCAAATAGACAAGAGTTCGCATAAAAAAGCCGCATTTTTTTATCATCGCGTCGCTCATCGACAATTAACCAAAAAACCCGAAAAATTACCAAATTCAAACTCTCAAGTCCGAAGTATCGACGATGATTTTCAGAAACATGGCGTCGTCGCGCACGTAGGCGTGGTTGTTTAGTTCCGTCAAAGAGCAAAACGTGGGACAGCCGCTGGCGATGTTCGTTTCTCTCCTTGGCCTTTGAAAGGACGAGCTGTTCGGATCGGGTCTAAATGCATCTATGACGTGTTCTACGTTGTCTTGATCGACGAGCATGAACGTGACCTTCTGCCTAAAGGGCCATCGCAACAGTGCGTCGTACATTCCGCGCATGACGACGAAGAACACCGAGATGTGCGTCCCTCTACCCATTCCGTCTCCGTTTAGGTAGATTCTCGCGCACATCTTGTAACCGTAGCGACCGGTAAAGAAACAAGGGCTAAGGAACGACACCTGTTGTCCGGAGACCGCCTCATTTCGCCTCCTCGCAAATTCTGAGATCTTCCACAAAAACGTACCGTCGTAAGTCGAAAACTCCCGTTCCCTGAAGTACTCTTCCATATCGGCCAATGTCACGTTTCTGAGGGCCAACGCGTGTTCTATGGAATCTATTCGTCTCTCCAATCTCCGCCCCGTCTCCTGGACGGCATCTACCGCCCTTCTCACTACGGTCATTTCTCGCTGGACTTCTTGGACGTTGCGATTGCTCTCCACTAACAGTACCTCGTGATCTGCGACCTTATTTTCCAAGTTGATCATCCGCCTCGAGTCGAGTCTTCTCTCGCCTCCGTTTTCACTCCCCGTGACGGAAGCCACCGTCGCAGGCGTCGCGACCGACACGACCCCGGCGACCAGCTTCCTCTCCAAAGACGTGATGCGTTGGCCTTGAACCTCACGAACGTACTTTTGCAATTGCCTCGTCTCCTCTTGGGAGCACTGCATCTGAGAGATGATGTCCGAGATGATGTTGTCGTTGCTGGCACGTGGCGGGGCCCTGTTAACTGCTCGAGTCGTCGACGACGGATCCTCTCTGGCGTTCGCGTCGTCACCGATGCGGACAATTTCGCGGAACACCAAGAAGGTGTGACGAACGTTTTGTTCCAGCAGGTGCTGCTTCTTCTCGCCGCGTGATAGCGTCTTCGTGCTAGAGCAGCCGATGGTGGAATATGGACAAGGACCCTCGATTCCGCTGCAGTCTCCGGAGAATTTGTCTTGGTGCTCCTTCAACATTTCCCGGGCAAAAACGACTCCCTCTCCTTTGCAGCTTTCGCACTCGACAGGAAATTTCGGGCAGTCTCGTTCGTAGTGGGGAGCCTCCAGGGTGCCGAAAGGCACCCTTTTCTTGCAAAATTCGCACGTCGTCAGTCTGTACTGACACTCTTCCACTAAGTGGTGTTCGAGGTGAGCCTTGGTGACTTTGACGCTGCAGCCGGGGTGGACGCACGAAACCGTGCAGCTATCGCAGACCGCATAGTGTTGGTCTAGGTACATCACTTGGCCCTTCCATTTACATCCATTTTCCCGAAACGCGCAGTGAAACACAGTTGTCTCTATCTGCCGTCGCGTGAATTTGTCGGGAAAGATCTCGTTGAGAGGGAGCGTACTTTCGCACTTTTTGCATTTTAGCATTTTGGTGCTGCAGTCGAATACCGACAGATCTTCGAGGCAGCTCGCACAGTAAAAGTGTCCGCAGCTCGTCTGCATTGCTTCCCTCAGGAGCTTGTGGCAGCAGGGACACAAAAATTGTTCGGCCTCTGCAGCATCGGTGGGTGATATGTCGTACCCCGGCATGTCAGCACGCTGTTGTTCTCTCTCTCTCTCTCTCTCTGTCTCTGTCTCTCGCTCTCTCTATCTCTGTCTCTCTCGCTCTTAATGTCTTAAGCGAGTCAAGGGACTCTATTTTTTTGCACCTGGTTATGTTCGTGAAACGCTCATTGTTTTTATACGTACGTCATTTGTGATCTATTTTTAGATGTCCCAAAACATGCACGACAGGATGTCGAAAGTACATAAATAGGACAATTCAAACCTCTTCTAAAAAACTTTTTCGAAAAGCATGGAGATCCGTCAGGGCGCTCCTCCTCTTCGTCCTTCTCCCTACGGGGACGCGAAATTACCGAAGCAGACACAGAGACTCGTCGACGGGTTGTTTCCAACTGCTCGCCTCGAAGTCGAAGAGGACGAAAGCGAAGGCAAATCCTCTTTCGTGGTATTCACTTCGTACGGCGAGAGAGCTTCTATGACTCTCTCCGACTGCGATCTTCCTGTTCGTCTGTCGAACGTGTGTCCCTTTTTGCCAAGATACAGGGATCTACCACCCGACACGGCCAGTGGATCCCTAGTTCGCTTTTTGGTCGACGCCGCGGAGTTCGAGCGGGAGACGAAAGCGCTCGGCGTCCCTGAATACGACTACGTTGCGCACTTTGAGAGCGAGAAGGAAGCTCTGGCGAAAACCAACCGGGAGTCGAATATGTCTCTACACGGAGGGAAGCCTTTCGATCAGGCAAACGAGTTCGCCACCTCCATAGCGAGCAAGGACTTGCCAACCCCAAATTTGGAGCACCCCGACACCGGAATGGTACTTGTCGGAGACATGGCTCAGATATGGGACTTTTGCCAGAAGGCGTCCCGCTCCCTCCAACACAACATCCTCTCCACGTTTTACGACATGTGCGGCAAGAACCGTAGGCGAACGACAAAGGAAGGGGAGGAAGAAGAAGACGAAGAAGAAGAAGAGGAAGAGGGACGAGTAGTAGACGGAAGCAACGACGACGTTTCACGGAGAAGTGAGAAGCTTAAAAAAGGCAGCAGGAGACGACGACGCGAAGACGGGAAGAACGAAAGCGGTCCAAAACGCACTCGAGACGCCGTGCTGTTTTGCGTGGCCGACATGCGAAAAGCTGTGGCAGACGAATCCTTCATCCGTTATGTCGACTACACAAAATATAGCAGAAACGTGGTTCTGTCTATGACGAGTGTCCACGACGTGGTCCGCGACGCATTCCTCTCTCAATTGAACACAGAGGTGTACAAAATTCTTTCCATCGACGCCCGACCCGTCTTTCCCGGTAGTCCTTTCTACGGTGTCAACAAACCCGCTCTCGAGGATTGTCTCGAGTGGCAAAAGTCTGACATGGAGCTACTGTGCAACAAGACGCTGAGCATGAGGCACTGGAGCAACTTGCAAAAGTTTTTGTGCCATGCAAGAGAGCGCCTGTTGAGCAACGTCCTCTTCCACTTCAAGATGTCGTGCGCCGTCTGCAACGCAGACGTGACAGACATGTGCACCGCAGCGGACACACACCGAACACTTTTTCACTGTGGTCAACCTGTCCTCAACCTGTCAAAGTTCGTCACTACTCAGAGCAAGGGCTCCAAGAGCAACTTCAGTCTTAATAGCTGTCGCGCAGTTAAGATGGCCAAAACAGATCGCCCCACGTGTTCTGTCGAAGACGACAACAAGGAGGAAAGAAAGGAATACGAGGAAGACGCACAGATAACAAAGAAGTACAGAAAATTGAGCGATGCGGAAAAGAAACAAGTGTTCGAAAGACCCTGTCACTTGGGCGATCGCTTTCCTCCGTTCAGCGCTTACGACGCAGAAAATCATCGCGAGACGTACCCAAAGGTGGCTTACACCCTGTACGTTGTCGTTCCCTTCGACAGGGAAGCGACACTGGAACATATAAGAAAAAAGAGAAACGACAGAGGCATGGGTGACGACGTGCGGCCTGAGAGTCTTGTCATCCACAATGCCAGAGAATGTCGCGTTCCGCTGCTTGTCGACGGTAAGTTAGTGGAATACGTGTTCGAGGTCGCCGTGTTTCGCTTCAAGATCAATTTCTCCGTGCAGGGAAAGTTCGGTGACGTAGATCTCTTCGACCCGGGGGCGACAACAAAGCGATACTGCCCCGAAATGAGATACCCAGATGGTCGAAAGGTCATACACGGATATGAACAACGGCTCCAGTATTGCGGTGCAGAGAAGGTCGAGTTGACGGCTCCGTTGCTCAACTTGACAAACTTCAAGCGACACCGTCGTCGCCCGTGTGAGAGTGGGGATGGCGGTAACGGCGAAGCCAAGGACAATCTCGGTGAAGATAACTTCACCGAGTTCGGCAAGACTTTCATCGGTGCCATGGTGCCAAATTTCGTAAACTGTGGAAATTACGAAGGTGACCCTCTCGTGCCGCAAGAGTCGTTTGGCATTCGCAACGTGCGCGTCACGCTCACCCAGAAAAAGAAAGACGCCGTTTACAGAATAGAAAAGGAGGCAAGAAAGCGGACGAGTACAATGGTCGCCTTCGAAGCCGCTGAGGAGACAAGACGTAGAACAAAGCGACAACGGAGAGTAGACGAGAAGGAAGAATTGCAGGACACTTCAAACGATACCTCCGAACGAGACAAGGAGGAACTAGATTCCTCGAAGGCGTTCTTAGAAGAGGCCTGGATGGCTCTCGCATCGCTATCAGACGAGAAGGAGGGCCTGGAGAGGCGGCTTCAAGAGGCGTTGTCCAGACAATCCGCAGAAACGGACGCGGCCAGACGAGAGATTGCCGACTTGCAAAAAGAACTGGAACTCGCCAGGACAGAAAAAGAGGAAGCCATTAAGAAGTTTGACAGGGTCGTCACTGATTACACAATAATGCGTGATGCAAAACAGGAAGAGATAGATCGCATAGAGAAGGAGCTGCGGCTAGTGTTGTCTCGGGAGGAGCGGGGAACTGCAAAAGAGAGAAAGAGAGAGGAAGCGGAGGTGAGGGCAAAGGCGATGCAGCGAGACGTCGCCCAATTTCGTCGACTGTTGAGCGCAACAAATTACTAGCGAGACATTTTACAAACAATGACAACATTTATTGTTTTTTTATACACATGTATTTAAAACCACAACCGAAACGCGGCAATCGTGCTGCTCCCGTGCTTTTAACATCCATGCACGCGAATTATAAAAGACAACAACGTTTTCGAGTCTCTTGCTTTTTCTTTCGTGCGCGTGTGTGTCACTCACGGCAGCAGGCCGGTGTTCAATCTTTTTCCTCTGTTCTCTTACATATATTTAATAAAAGACAACAACGTTTTCGAGTCTCTTGCTTTTTCTTTCGTGCGCGTGTGTGTCACTCACGGCAGCAGGCCGGTGTTCAATCTTTTCTCCTCTGTTCTCTTACGTACATTTAAAACCACAACCGAAACGCGGCAATCGTGCTGCTCCCATGCTTTTAACATCCATGCACGCGAATTATGATAAAAGACAACAACGTTTTCGAGTCTCTTGCTTTTTCTTTCGTGCGCGTGTCTGTCAAGGCAGAAAGTTGGGGCTCGACCTCTTGCCTCTGATCTTTTCCCTCTTGAACAGATTCTTGACCTTTTCGTAACAGGCATCGCTTCCTCTCCGCTTGAAGATTTTCTTCAGCTCCGAAGACCTTCGAAACCCCCTCAGGATGTCGGCCTTGACGGGGCACTTTCCCGACTCTCGGAAGTGCTGCTCAAAGTGCTGCAGCACTAGCGCCGTGTCCTCAGTGCTCCAGGGGTGCCGCTTTGAACGAAAGGAACCGCCACTGCTAGAGCTACGGGGCCGGTGACGATGGCCACCGTGGCCTCTGTGATGGCGACGAGCTCGATATTTGGCCTCGTCGTCGTTGCTTTCGCTGGTGCTGCTGCTCCTGCTCCTGCTCCTGCTGCTGCTCCTGCTCCTGCTCCTGCTCCTGCCCCTCCTTCTGATGCTGCTCCTGCTCCTCCGTCTGCTGCTGCTCCTTCTACCCCTGCTATGTCTCTTTCTTTTTGCGGCGCGCTTTCGTGTCTTTTCCTTTTCTCTTTGCTGCCTTTCTCTTTTTTCTTCCTCCTCCGTGTCTAGCACGCTGTAGTCGTCGTCTTCATCCTCCCCATTTTCGTCCTCGTCTCCCGGCGTCCACTCTTTACTGCTGTCGCTCGACAATGCTGCCAAACGTTTGTGATAGTCTGCATCGTAGTCTCCTTTTTTAGGCACCGTTGTCTCCTCGGCGGACAGATGCAGTGACTTCTCTATCGGGACTTCTCGGACTACTTCTTCTTCTCCATCCTCCTCCCCCTCCTGGTCCTCCTCATCATTGTTGCGTTCGCTGCCAACGGGAGCCGCAACTGCAGCGGGAGACGAAGAAGCTACAACGTCGCAAATCGCACCGCCTTCTCCCTTCTTATCTTCTCTCAGTTTTTCGTCTTCCTCTTTTTGCTCTTGTTCTTGTTCCCTCTTTTCTCGTTTGTCTTCGTGCGGCCGTTCGATGGTGTCGGGTTTGACGGACTTTCCGTTGTCGACTTTGTGGACGACTGCAAAACTTTCTTCGTCTTCTCTCGAAAGGCACGGCGGTACGTGGTTGTCACTGGTGTGGCCATCTTCGCGTGCCGCCAGAGTAGCAGAAAGGAAAGAACAACGAGGCAAAGGCGACTTCCTCTTTTCCATCTCCTTCGCCCGTTTCTCTTTTTTGCTTTTTTCTATGCCTCGACGTCGCGCCTCCCGGATGAGAAGAAACGCCTCATCTCCCGCTTTTGTTAGGTCGTCTCTTACGTAGCAACGTTCTGCGGTTTGCTTGGAGTGAGATAGAGTCTTTCTCAGAGCGCTCATCGTCACCGACTCGCCTCCTCCTGCATAACGGCTGGCGACGAGGATTCTTTTGCCACTCGATGACGAAGGAGCGGGAGAAAAGACGACGTCTGTAGGAGTCGGAGGAGGAGGAGGGGGAGGAGGAGGAGGAGTCGAAGGTGGACGAGAAATCTGGTCCTCCTCGGCCTCTATCGCCAGTTGGTGGCAGGACGTCACGATCGACTTGCGAACCATTGTTGTGGACACGCGGACGTCTGGCCTGACCTTGCTCTTGCTCCACAGGGCCGTGACACGCTTGCCCAGCGTTCCTCTGACGAACGGCTGCCCGTCGTGGTTCACAAAGAGCCTGTTGTTGTCGTGGCTTGCATAGAGTGGTAGAACGTGATCCACGTACCGTGCGAGGGCTGCGTAAGTCTCGGCGTCTATCGTCACGATGGCTGGCCCCTTCTTTTTGGTCTTGTGCTCGTGAATAAGCATCACGAAATTCCCGGACCTGGTCTCGTTACAGTCTCGAAAGTGAGAGAGCCGAGCTTCCTCCAGGGCCCCGGGACGGGTGCCGCATGAGGTCACCAGCTTGCAGATCAAGAAGTCACGGACGTCGAGGCAAGATCTCCGCGAGAAGTGCTTTGCCCTTGGTGCGCGGCGTAGCTTGTCGGCGGCCGCCTGCATCACAGGAGAGCTAAGAAATTCCTCTACGTCTTGGTCCGTGAGGCGATTCAGGCACTCGTCTACCATCCGTTCGTTCTCTCTTCCTTGGCAGATGCGGCTCACTGTGCTGCGCCACTTAGGCATGCACTTCTTCATCCTGCGAAACAGCGCCAAAGTCTCTCCCTTGATCTCGGGAACGCGCTCTCGGACACGCTCCAGCAGCACGCAGTCGAGAAATTTCTCTAAACTGCAAAGGTACGCTCTGATGGTGCCTCCGGCCTTCTCTCCTAGCTGTAATTCTACCCAGTTAGTCCACACTGCATTGCCCTCGTCAGCGCTCAGTGCGTCGACGTCTGTTCCTCCCGCATCGATGCACTCCAGCAGCGTCCTGACCTGGGAAGCGTGCTGTAGTCGAACTTTTGCTCCGATGCCCCCTGCAGACGGAGTTCCGAGATAGCGATAAAAGATCGTCAGCCACTCGTGCCTCGGAGTAGTAGGAGCCACGAACGTGAAGTATTCCTCGTTGTTCGCGTCCCCGTTTTCGCTATCTCCGCATTCGTCGTCGCTTTCTTCTTCTCCCTCCTCGTCCTTGTCGTGGTCTTCCAATTCGCCCGCTTGCGCTGCTACATCTGCCGATGCTCCTGCCCCCCTTGTTATGCCGCTCGTTCTGCTTCTGGTTCTGGTTCGGGTAGTTGAGCTGGTAGAGGCGACTGGATCAGCGGGATCTTTTTGCTTGCTTCCACTCTCGTCGCCGGAATCACTGCCACTAAGGGAAAAGGATGTCGTAGTCGGCGTGGAGGTAGCAGTCGTACAGCTTTCGCTTTCGCTGTCGCTGCTGCGGTAGCGATAGTCTTCGTCCCTGCTCGAGCTGCTTACATCGGTCGCTGTAGTACTGTTAGTGGAGCGCGTTTCGTCACCACTGCTGCCACTTTCGCTACCTTTGCCTTGGCTGGAAGCTTCGATGTCATTGTCTGCGCCATTGTCGTCGGTGTCCGAAGGGACAATAAGCAAAGCGATGCCATCGTCTTTGCTGTTTTCTTTCTCAGACGTTTTGTCGTCTGTAGCCATCGGTGAGTCGGAGGTAAGGGATGCAACTCGTGCTCTCTTATGGACACTCGTGCTAGAAGGACCAATGCGCTGTGCCGTTTCCGGCCGCGTAGATGGATATCGCCTCGACGTTTCCTCGTCTTCGCTCGCCAAACTCGCGGGCGTCTGCTCCGTTTCCCCGGTCGTCGTCTCGGTGTTGACATCGATGTGGCCGCCGACAGCGCAAGCGTCGTCGTAATCGTCATCACCGTCCTGGCTATCGTTTTCGACGTTGTGGCCCAAGAGAGGTCGAAAATCGTCTGTTAGCGTCGACAGGCGAGGTGGTTTGTAGTCTCGGGCTGATCGCACTTTGCAGTCTAGCTCCTCGTTGTCTGTGATGCGGTGACGTCGCTGCAGGTGCTTTCTCAAGTAGCAAGTCGCGAACGGGCAGCCGGCCTCGGTGCATCTTTTGACCCTGAGGCCCGGAATCTTCTCGGCCTTTCCTCGCTTCGGTCCTCTTTCGTGTCTCTTGTCTACGGCAACGAGGATTCGCGAGATGTCCTCTTTGCCCCTGGTTAGCTTTTTTCTGTGTACTCGTTCCAAGTGCCTTTTCAAGTTTCCTCCCACGTAAGCACAATTCCTCAAGGGACAAGCGCGGATCTTGTGGGTGTATCTTCGTCTCGGAAGTGAACTGGAGTCTGCATGGAGAAATGACGTAAAGAAAAAACATGAAAATCAGAACGGTGCCGACATGAAAACAAAAGAATCTTCTCTAACTCGCTCTCCCTCCTTCTCTCTTTCATTTCTTTAAGTGCTACACTTTTCTTATTACTATCCGCCGCATACCTGCCATCTTATCAGAAATCTACACGGGCGACTACTCATTCATGTTCAACAATCGATGGACTGCGTTGCTCGCGATCATTACACTTTTTGTCAAATTCGCCGACTGTCGCCGCGTCTCTTATAGCATTTCGAAAAAAGCCAAATTTAGACGTGTTCTATTTTTAGTAACGACTTTCGGCTTTTGTTTTCTTTTGTTTTTTTTCCTCGAGGCTATTTTCGTCTCCGTTAGGCTAAACTCTTATCCTTCTTGCCCTTATTTGGAAACAAGCTATTTATTTTTGTCTGACTTAACCGACTCGCGATGTTTCCAATTTTAGATTTTTTCTTGTTATTTCCTCTCGAGGCTACTTTTGGCTCTCTTGGGCCAAGCTCGTGCCCTTGATGCCTTTATTTGGACGCGGGTTATCTATTTTTGCCTCTCTCTAGCGTCTCGCGGTGTTTCTATTTTTAACTTGTTTTGTTGTTATCTACTCTTGTAGCTATTTTTGTCCTTCTTGGGCGAAGCTTTTACTCTTCACGCTTTATTTGGCAAAGATAGCACTTTCTCAAGGTGGTTCCTTTTTTTTTTACATCTTTTGGTTGTTATTATTTTCTTTTGGGAGTTATTTTTGTCTTGTCAATGACCAAACCTTTTTTCGCGTTCCCTTTTAAAGTTTCTATTTTTGTATTGTTGTTTTTTTCACGCAATGATATTCTTATCTTTTTTTTTCGTCGAGCCCATTCCTTATTTGGCAAAGTTCTATTTTTGGCCGTCGCCTTTAGTTCTCTTATGTATATATATATATATGTCCTTCGACAAACGCACAGACGCAGATCTGGCACTGGCTCCAAGACTTCTGTCGTCGACTCTTCGTGCCTAATCGTGACTACCTAAGATACTTACTCATATCGCAAAACTTTGCAACGGGGGCGATTGTGCTTCATGGGACGACGTTGCCTTACTGCCCCGCCTTCTCATCTCTGTTTGCTCGACACATGTCAACGGAAAATGGCCAAGATGACTGCAACGAGGCCGACGATTCCCTTCCTCGTTACCTCTTCTTATTCGTTCCCTCGTTTGGATTCGTCGAAGAGGTATTGAGCCAATTCGCCACGCTCGAAGGGGCGATAGAGAGGTTGTGTCGTGATCAGCCCAACGATACCCTGATTGCCTTCACTTCTCGAGTCCATCGCCGCGATCCCGAAGTGTACTGCCTGAGAATCGAGCTGTCGTTCCCTCGGTTCCTTTCTCGGATCGTTTTTAGTTGTATGAACGATGATGAAGAGGGAGAGAGAATCCCAAGCGCCTCCGCTCTGAGAGATCAAGGTTACCGTCTCGTGCGAGAGAAAACAATCGATGGTCACTTGGCCTACAGGCTCTTGCATCCTGTGCAGGACGTCATCGAATTGGCTGCGAGGGATCCTTCTTCCAAAGGGTGGAAAACGATCGCGCCCGACGTTTCTTCACCGTTGGTCAGGCAAGAGAGACTAGAGCGACCGAGCGTCAAAACAGAATCGACCGCACAAGCGCAAGGACCTCCAAAGCCTTCGAAATCGCAACTGAGATCGAGTCTCTCTCGACTGTTGGCAACTAAGGAAGACGAATATCCCGTCTTTCACTTGACCATGCTCTATAAGCAACCTCTTCGAGAGACAGAGGCGACGATAACGCGTCTGTTGGATGAGGCGACTCTCGATTTTTCCACCGACTGCTGGAGGATCTCCGCCCGGCGGGACAAGCAACAACGTCGCCTTCTCGTTGCTCAGTCGTTTCATTTCAGGACGGCGGGTTGGTGGTCGTCGAAGGATCACGGTCACCTCCAAATCTGTCACGTTCCGGATGCAGGACAGACGGAGGACTTGTGCATCCGTCCCAGTCATCTGGGATTGATGTTCGATCTGGAGGCTATTCAAAGGACTCTAGTCGGGCGCTTTTATCCGTCGCCGTCGTTGCCATCTTGTAACCGTCTTGGAGATTTAGAAAGAAGTGGCGACGACGACAAAGACGAGGCCAGAAACCCTTCTGTGACAACAACCCTCGACGAAAAACAGGACGACAACTAAGGACGTCGATGGACGAAGTCACTAAACGGAAACCACGCCCAGAGACGAGTTTCTCCCTTTAATTGCTGCGATAAAATAAATAATCCGAAGCAAAAACGTTGTCGCTAGTCTGTCATCTCCTTCTCTTGCGCCTATTGACGACATTTTCCTCCCCGTCCTCCTCCTCTACGTCTTCCTCCCTTGTTTGGACGCTCAAATTCGCCGCATTCACCGCTGTCGACGACGCATTTTCTCCTTCCCTCGTCGCACACCTTTTTTTTCTCTTTCTCTTGCCGAAAGCCACGCCGACCCTACGTCCATCTTGTTCCACAAATTCTCGCACAGATGACACGCCTCTTTGTATGCGAAATGGTGCGTACCTGCTGTTTACTCTGTCGCAGTGCTCTCCGACCAGCCTTCGAGTCTCTCTCGCGACATACGCATTCCTGGCCTCTAAGTCGTTTCTGTGCAGTTCTACTGCCCGTTCCTTGACGCGATGCAATAGCGTCATGCTCTTCAGGAACTTGACTGTCTTGTAGCGCCGTTCGTGATCTCTCGGAAAGGTGGTCATGTCTTCGTCCGTTTGGTCGCTTTCGTCCTCGCCTTCCTCGCTGCCAGCCCCCGGTCCTCTTGCAGATCCAGCTCCAGACGCGGTGGTGTTCGCGGAGGCGGTGGCTGTAGCGAGCACTGTCGACCACGAGGGTTCTTCCGCGGAACCCTCGTCGATCATGGCCATTGCCGGCGTAACTCGATCTCGTCGACGCTTTCGAGACAGGGCAAATCTCGGAAGCGATCCGCCGTTCTCGCGTTCCACGTCCTCCACCTTGACGAGACCCAAGGACGTTATTCCGTTCCTATTTCCTCTCTTGTAGTAGGGAACGGTGCGCGAGGCCGTCAGGTTTCTCTTAAGGCACAGGTGCACAAAATTGCGCGCTTCGTCCCTCTCCGCAGAGGGTGTGAGTAGGGGCTCGAAAGGGGACAGCAGCTGCACGTGCAACATGACACTGCCGTCTCTCTCACATCTACACGTTCTTTCGGCAGATCTGGTCGTAAATCTCTTGTCGATCCGTTCTACCGTCCTTGCTCTTAGTTCTTCGTAAAGTGCCCCGTACTCCTGCAGCGGTAGCGAAAAATACTCTCGCACTTCAAGGACCGCGACGTCAGTCTCCGCACCTCGCCGGCCCGTTCCTCCGCTTTCCAACTCGCCTCCTACCCCTTGGCGTTCGCGCTCTCGCTGGCGTCTCTTGATCTCCTCGCAGCATGCCTCTCTCAGTCTCTGTGCCAACGTTTCATCGATGCCACTTCCCAGCACGACCATCGCGCAGTGAACGTACGCCTTACCCGCCGCGCAATAATGTGGCGGCATCGAGCCACCACCTCGGCGTCGCCCTCCGCTGTCACTTTCTTCGTCGTCTTCTTCGTCACCATCGTCATAATCGTCTTGGGAACCGAAAAACACATCGCGGACTGCTACCTGCAAAAAATCTGCAACCAATCCGCGATTACCATTCAGAAGCCTGCATTCCACGTGTCCGGTGTCTCGGTCGATTGAGAGAGGTTCTTCGTCTTGATTGTCGTCCATAGCTCCTGCGCCCACCCCCATTGCCTCTCGGAACAGCAACTTCCGAAAGCACCTGAGGCGCGCCATGTCAAAGTCGTGATCCACTCGCATCACCGCGCCCCTGTCGCGACCGCGATGGTTATGATGGTCTGCATATGTCCCGTGCCGACGCCGGACAAGAAAGTTAGGTCGTAATTGACGCAGGAATGTGTCGAAGTGCGAGCAGCGGACAACGTACATCTCTCGAGGAACTTCCACCCAAGAAGTAGTGACTGCTCGTGTTGACCTCGTCCGAATTTCTTGTTGCAATATTTCTTCCACTTCCTCGCGAAGTCTCTCTAAGACGGCGACGTGATTTTCCAGTACTGCCTCTGCCACGCGAGTTGCTGATAGCCGAAGATCGAAGGTCTTGGAGGCCCCTGTCGCCGTCGTTGTTCCTTGTTCTTGCCTGCGGACGACCGTCGACTTGACTATCACGTCCGGAGCACTTCTGCGCCCCGGGCCCGTGACCTCGCCGCCATCGGCGTTCATCATCTTTTCTAAAATGCGCTGCAAGTCAGAGGGCTCTACGCAGATGCGACGCGTTGCCAACTCTTCGCAGAGCCCTCGGTGTGTCATTCCTTCAAACGCAAAATATCGCTTTCCCTCTTGGTCAACCTCGTCCACGGGCGAAGGAGCCTCTCTGACAATGTCGGCCATGCCCCTGAAGACGGGCTCGTGTTCGCCCGACTCGAAGTACAGCATGGTTGCAGCGGACAAGTAATTTTTGGGCGTCACGTTTGCCTCCACGAGAACATCTCTGACGATTTGGTGCAACGGCAAATTACCGCAATTGGTCTCCACGGCGGCCATCGTCCTCTGAATGTACTCCTCCTCCGATTCGCCTTCGCGGTCGTCGGGCAAGGAAACGCGAAGCAAATCGACGCAGCCCAGCACCTTTAGAGTGGCGACAAGAAGGGCCTCTTGCCTGGCCATGACACGCAGTCGGTTTTGCTGGCGATATTTCGTCAGGAAGCTCGTCTCCTTTCTCATCTTTCGGAGCGCCTCGTCGATAACAGAAAACGTCAACAGCTCCATTCTGCGAAGGTATTCTTCGTCGTCGAAGTGACAGTTGACGAACCTAAACATCTCGGCGAGCGTCATGACGAGCATTTTGAGCGTCTCGAAGTGACCAGTCCTAAACTTCTTCTGCCGCCTGGCGATCTCCGAGACACTCATGTTTACCCTTGTTGCTGTGTCTGAGCGACTGGCTGAGCCGCTTGGCACGCAGTGGACGTCCATCCTGTCTCGCAACGAATCGCAGAGCATGTCGTCGTTGGCTAAACACACCAACGAAAACTCGCCGAGCACTCTCTGTTTGTCTTGTCTTACGAGGCCCGAGTCGGGATCTTGCCTCGCGCGATAAACGTCCGCGACTCCACGATCCTTAAGACACTTCATCAGACACGACCTCTCGCTGTTATCACTCGACAGGCCTCCTCCTCCTCCTCCTCCCTTCGCTCGATTGCTTCCTCGTCCTCCGCCGCCGCTTTCTGGTCCTTCGTTGAGCTCGTTGATGAAAAGCACCCCACCGCAGTTCGCGTAAGGAGAAATAGGGTCGTTGCACTTGAGCGACGCAATGGTGGAAGCGTCCCAAAATCTCAAGAGGTACCGATTTCTGAAGTTGCCGAAGCTGCTCATGACACCTAGAACAGCCAACGCCATAGTGGTCTTTCCGGTGCCCGGTGGTCCAGTAAAGAAGAGCCAAAATTTCTCACCTGGGGCAAGGCTGGCAAGCGTCGCGTACCTGACCTTGAGGGACTCAACCTCAAGCGTGGCGTGACATGCGTCCAAAAAACCCACGTGGTCGTTCACGAGGAGTCCGTCTTCTTGCGCCACAGAGTCGTCGAAGGGATCGTTCACGTGCACGATGTATCGACAGTTTCTCGGGTTCTTCATACTGTTCAGGTGAAAGAAGGCGAAAGAGTCGTGTCTGTCGACGAGCGACGGGATGCAAGCCAAGAGCGTCGCGGCAGCCTTTCCTTGAGGGTGCTTGGGGTCGAGGAGGGCGTTGAGGACGTAGGTGGACACAAAGACGCCCAGGTTGCTCGCAAAGAGATCCTCGACGGAATCGACGATGCCGTCGCCCCGAAAGCGGGACAGCTCCGACACCATGTCGACAAGCTCTTCTTTGGTCTGCGTCAACAGCGGATACTTGAACTTTTCGTCGTCCTCAAACGCCGAGACGTCGTCCCCTCCTCCTTCTCTGGTGCTCTTACCGCCTCCACCCTCGTTGACAGCCAAGTGAAACGAGATGATCTCCCTCTGGATTTTGTCCATGCCGAGAACGGCATCCTTTCCGAGGAACGACTGGAGTTTCTGCATGCCTCTGTCTAGGTCTTCGGGCTTGAAATTGAGAGAATAAAGAGGAAACGGAAAAGGCGCCTTCTTGTGCTCTTCTGGTACCTCCCACGAGATGCCGGCGGTCAAGTTTAGCACGCAGTCGACGTCGTCCCATTCGCGAAACATGGCGTCCCAGTCGCACCTGCGAATCGCTCTGCGGACGCATTCTACCAGCGCCGCGTAGCCCTCTTCGCCACTGCCATCGTGATTGCCTTGGTCCATGGCCGTGCGCAACTCGACGATGAAAGACCAAGGATCGGTCACGTTTAAAAGGAGATTGCACTGCTCCACCGAGAGTCCGATGTCGCTTCCGTTGATGCGCACTAACTCTCTAAGCATCTTAAACTTAGTCATCCTGTAAGACTGCTCGAACAGAAACTTTGGAGACATGACGTTGAGCAGATTGATGCAAAATTCCTCCAGCGACACGTCCAGCAAGAGGCTACAGAGAATCCTGCTGTTTTGTCTGTAATCCTGTACCCTGGAATCGTCATCGTTGTCGTGTTCCTCCTCCTCCTCCTCCTCCTCCCGTCCATCTTCGACGTCACCAACACCGCGGGAGAAGAGGTCTTGATTTGACGAGTGATAATTACAACCGTTTTCTTCCTCCTCTCCTTCCTCGTTCCTACTGCTACTGTTACTGCTTTCTCTCAAACCACTGTCGCTGTCGCTGTCGCTATAATCGCTACGAACACAAGCCGACTCTTCTGCCACAGCTGCTGCGGATAACGACTCCTCGGACCCTGAGTTGTGCGCATCGGCATCGGCGTCTTCTTCCGCAAAGTTCCAGTGGACCAGGTGATATTCGAGGATCAATTTTCCCAGCTCGTTCAATGTAGTGTACGAGCCAAAGGTGCCGATAGAATCCGTTCCACGTTTGGGAGGATCTTGGCCGACTCCTTTGAGCTCATCAAATTTGCCAATCTCCTCTTGAAGGTCGGCAAGAGAGAGCGGACTGACGAATATCTTTTCGGCGGAGAGGTGGCCAGCGTTGATCATTAGGGCTAGCTTCACCAATGTCGGCAACCACGCTTCTAACTGCTCTCTTCTAAGGCCGACATAGAGCAGGTGACCTGCCACGGTCTTTTTTCTAAGCTCGAGGGGTCCCGGCATCAGGCTCTCTTTCTGTTGCAAGAACGTCCGACAAGGGAAGTCCGAAAAGTAGAAGACTCGGTGGAGGAGGAAAAAAAACATATAAATTTCTAGGGTCGTTCGTGCGGTGCAGTGCGGCTGTATCCAGGGCCTGAAACATGTGTCCCTGCTATCCAGATCCAGAACAAGAAAGTTCATATCGTCGCTCATTATAACTTCCCGCTTGAGGGGTTCGGGAGGCACAAGATGACCGCCGTGGACTTTCACTCCCTCTCCAAAATATGTCATGGCCTTACCGCCTCTGTTTCTGTGCCTCGATCCTTCTCCTAAACCGTGAAAAAGTGCACTCGCCATCTTAAAAATTAAACGAGACAACTGATGCCGGGCGCTTCAAAGCGCATCGATAAAAACAGCAAGTGTATAGGTGGAGACGAGGCTAGCAACGATGTCAATCAAAATAGCCAAACAAACACACTTACCCAAAAAAAACAAACGTCATGCAAACAGGAGGAATATATAAAAAAAAATTACATCTTCCCAACAAAGCAAGCGATTTTGTGCAGTGGAGGTACAACGAAAAGTCTTCTTGCAAATCGAGCAAGATTAGAGAAACCAAAACAGAGCTAAAAAAAAAGATGTCCGTTACCTGCTGTCGAGACTGTAAACGTCCACCCACCCATTCGCTGTTCGTCTATTCCTCCTTCACCAAGAGAAGCGCCTGTAGCCCGGACAAGCTATTCTTAGCTTGCAAAAGGCGGCCGCCGTCGCTGCCGTCTTCCTCTGCTACCACTCGAGCGGTGTCCGCTCTCGACGAGGTAGTCATCTTCCCTCGAATTCCCTATCGGCTATACCTGCTGAAAAGATGTAAACAATACCTCGACAGGAAAACTCTTGAAGAGGACACAAAAAACTGCGGCGGTTATGCCGTGCGTTTCTGCGAAAGGACGGTGGATTCGCAGCTGAGCGAACACGAGAGACGGAAAAAGACCACCCTGCTGCAGGTGACTTGCTATAGCAGGGAAGCCTACGTCCGTTGTTTTTTGCGCTTGTCTGCTGCATTGAAGGCGGCGGGTGAACGAAACCCTTTCGTCGACTGTTGCCACGAATTTTGTCACGGCTCCGAAGGGCTCGTTAACCTAGGCATTCCTGGCGCCTGCACGTGGATAGACATTCGGGACGCCTCCAAAGAAGGAGGTGAGTCTAATGGGGCTGCTTACGTTATTGAGCACCCCAACCGAGTGTGCTGTCATGGTCGCGAAACGCTATACGACTACGAGCAAAACGCGCAAGACTTTAAACTTTTGAGGTGCGTTGCCATCGCGGTGTTATGCGGCGACGAAGAGATGATCGAGGTGGCTTTCGATGACGGCGACGGTTTCATCACAGAGCAACGATTTGGTCCCGTTGGCGGCCGCGACAGGCTGATGGAGGCATTTCAGAGGACATCTCCCGACGTGCTATTCTTGGCTCGAGATGTCAAGACCACGACGGATGCACTGAGAAGGATAGTTGGACGAGACGGTTTGCGCAAGATATTTTCCAAGAGACCGGAGGAATGTCCTCCGTGGTTTGCCAACGATTACGTGCTAGGTTTCGGAGTATTGGTATTCGAGGCCCTACCAGGAAGAACGAGAGTAGGGGCGAGACGGACGCTAGAAGAGGCGAGAGCCAAGCGAACCCTCCCTCTGCACTTGGCCAACGTGGTGGAGAGCAGCACCAACAGCGTCGTCGTGCACAGAGAAGGAGAGTACTTGGGCACATCGCACTTTGACACCTTCTCATGTAATATGGCCTTGTCGTACTCGAAGCGAGGAATGGTGACGGCACACGATAGTGAGCATTCGGAGACATCCTACGAGGGAGGGTACGTTCGTCGTCCAGATCCTTGCTTCGTCTGCAAGCCGGTGTTGTATAGCGACTTCTTCAGCATGTATCCGTCGGCTGTCATCGCTTTCAACCTGTCCAAGGAAACTTATCATCCTCCTAACCACCACCGGCCGTACACCTCCACCTCCTCGGCCCTTCAGGCTCTTGTGCCGTCTCTCGACTCCGACTCCGACTCCGACTCCGAGGGAGACGGCAGCCCTCGTTTCTTTTTCGATTACGGAAATTTGGGTAGCGTCTTGTGCCATTTGGGGTCCTCCGATACCAATGCCATGATGGCTGCCCTTGTCTCTAAAATCGAGGAAAGACAACGGGCCGTGCATCTGACTCAGACGGTTAACAGTTCCCCCGACGTACTCGAGGCGGCCGAAGAGAGAGCCGCTGCCATCAAGAAGGCTGTCAACGCCATGTGCGGAATGCTGGGCAACGCCGACAACGTGTACGCCGACAGGAGAGTAGCGGCATGCATTACGGCGACGGCGAGGCGACTACTCGTCGCCTGCATAGAATCGGTTGTCAACACTGTCGTCGTCTTGGGAGCCAACACGGATTCGTTGCTACTCTGCCTCAACGAAGACCTGTGTAAGGCGCCAGTGACACATCCCGTTGACGCCTTTCGAGAGAAAGTGCAATGCGCCTCCAAGGTATTAGGAGAGTGCCTCGCCAATGCGATCCACAAAGAATGCGAAAAGGCGGTCGCGACAACGGAAACGGTTCCTTCGGCCACCTCCACGACAAAAAAGGCCGAGATCGCGTCCTCGGCCTCTCGACATCTACGGCTCCTGCACAAGAATACATCCTTCTTGACACTGTTGTCTGGAAAGGTTCACAAACAAGTCCGGCTCTTGTTGCTAGAGGACGGCCGAGGCAAGTCGGTCGCAACGATGGAAGCGACGAAGCTCGGCGCCGAGAGAGGCCGAGACGACGCTGGCAGCGGTACTCTGATGACACTGGCCGTCTTCGAAGACGAAGTGCTAATAAAGGTGGCTATCAAGGGATTTTACCTTGTCAAGGTCGGCGACTTTGTCGAGGCCTGGGACGTCGAGATGCTAGTCGCCCATTTGCCCGTCATCGCATTTTTGCCCGGTTGCAGAGATTGGAAAAAGATCGTGGAATATCAGCGTAGCGACGAAGATGACGCGGGAGTGACGCAGTTTATATTCGGCTACCGCGACCTTCCTTCCGTCGATTCGGCGGCTGATGTAGCGGCGGTCACCAATGGCCAAAAGGAAGCAGACAACCCCACTAAGACAGCCGTCACTCACTACTTGCGCTGCAATGATGACGGAAGGCTCGTGGGTGCCGATTTTCTGATGGCGACGAAATCGTCGGAGGCGAAGAAAGCGATGACGGAGAGGAGAACAGCAACCGAAGAAGCAGCGAGAAGGTTCTTTGAAAAGATGATGCGATTTGGTTTTCCTCTCCTAGATTACTCTAAGAGCGGTAAGATATACGCAGAAGGAAAGTGGTGGGACGCGGACTCGCTGTGTCGAAGTGGAAAGCCTGTAGACCTGGAGGCGCACCGAGATTTGCTGTTAGCGAGATGCGTCGACGAGGTAACGTGCACGGCCTGCGGTCGAGCGTTTGCGGTGTCGCGACCACTAGGATTTGCATCGACCACGTCGACAGTATCCGCCTCCAACGACGACGACAGCCTGCTCCCTCCTCCTCCTACCAAAAAGCCACGCAATGTACATCCGTCAGCGCCTTCTAAGCCTCGATCTCGTTCTGTCGTCTCGTCGACGATTCGTCCGCGTCACAGAAACTGCTGCATGGTCGGGCAACGCTGGATGACGTTGCAACAAGTCATGGACGAGTGCAAGGATGGGTGGCAGTGGCAATCGCTAAACAGCCTTCTCCAACAGTCCGAGTGTCTGTCCGTCGTTATGCTGTCCGCGTGCGAGACCGCCGAAGAAACGGAAGAAAGAATATTGGCCGTTTCGAGTCTGATACGGTACATTAAGAGACTCAAGCCGACTATTGCTGTGGCGCCAAATTACGACGAAAACGTGGCGCGTTTGAAGAGGGCCGTGAGTCGAGAGATGCGGGAAAAAGAGATCTACGCGCGCGGAACGACGAAAAAGGAGTTCGACACGTCTTCGCTCGTGTGCCTCCCGCAGCCCGACGGAACGTTTTATTGCCTACAACGGCATTTGGACGACAACGGTAGGCGACGCCCTTTGTCACCCCAAATTGCAGACTTACTCTACAGAGCAGTACAGTCCGAAAAGTGGAGTCGCTTCGACAGACAGCGACTTCGGTCGCTCTGCGCCAGGTATCCTAGCCGTCGTCTTCGAACGTGCCCCCCTCCCGTTTTGGAGGCACAATTCCTAGCACCCGTGCAATCGTGGCAAGAAGTCATGATGGCTCAGTCGTTTTCGGATCCGCCTCCCTGCCCTTCGCCGTCGACCTCCTCTTTCTCGTCCCCTTGTTTTGAGAGTCAAAGACGCCGTCCTCGCGCCTTCTTGACGAGAGAAGACTATTACTTGGAAGAGAGAGAAGAAGAAGACAAAGGATTACGCCGACAATCGTCCACGACCTTTCCACATCAATCCGGCGGTTCTCTGTCGCTACTGCCGTCACTCCCCCCACTGCAATCGCACATCAATTACCACATTCGACATTTTCCCTTTGAGACACTGTACAAGAAGTCGTCGAGCGGATTATTCGTGTTCTGCGGACCAGAGAAGTTTTTTCGCGATTCTCTCTTTTCGCGAATAGTGAAAATAGCGGAAGGCGAGGACGATGGCGAGAGTGAGAGCGAGAACGAAAGCGAAAGCGAAAGGGTAGGCGAGAGCGAGGACGTTACAGAGTAACGAGAAACGCGCAGTGCCGTGGATCGTCACTGAGAAAGTGTGCTCAGGCCACAAAGCAAGACAGTGCGCGCACATTTCATGCAAGACGAATAGAATGCCACACGGAGAACCAAAGGGCGCTACAAGTAATCACGAGACGTGTTTGCTTGATTCGCTGGTGGTAATTCCTTAACTTCCTAATCACACAATAAAAACAACGTGGCTCTATCTAAGAATGAGCGTGAGTACGTTTGCCTTTTTTTAATATTTTCTTAAGAATCCACCACGCGTTCCATGACACATATAATTCCCGGTGGCGCGGTCGACATTCCCCTCTCGCAAAGCATGGCCTTATACATTTCTTTGACCAACATTCCGTAACCGTTTGTCAAAAACGAATAGGCCTCCAACTGGTGCCTTCTCGCCTCGTCTATTCTTCTATAGGCTTCTAGACGTATTTTGATAGGTGCTCGCTGAAGTTCTTCAGGCAAGAAGATGGAGCGATATCCGTCTTCACTGAGAAAAAAGAAAACATTTCCTCAAAGATAAACTCTCAGAAACAACAACCCCCCCCCCCACAAAAACAACAAAAAAACCAACCCAACTCCGTTCATCGTCTTATGCTTCGTCGTCGGAAACGATAATGACGGGATTTGCTTCAGAATGGCCTCGCAGTGCTGCAGTGCGTTTTCCTTTTTTCCAATTCTTGCTTGTAGGACGATCTTCTTTTGCCCTTTCCCCCGTATCATCTATCGACGTTAAAGGAAACGATGAGAGAACGTAAAAAGAAGGAAGGCGGTGGCGATGCTGTTGTTGCCAGCGATCGCGCAGGAGGACGAGGAGGTGATGAGTTGGTTTCTTGTCCAAACTCACTGTTATTAAATCACTCTTGCGCAATCCGGCCTCGAAAAACCGCAGCGAGGTTGATATTTCGTTTCCCGTCGGGTCGAAGACGGTCAGCGACTCTCTGCCTTTCAATAACGTCTTGACAGCGGGAAAGAGAGCACTCCGTAGACTCTCTGTGACTTTCAGTTTGACGCTGAGCTTTCGAAGAGGCCGCCCGTCGACTCGCACGGCGACGACAGTTCTGACGATGGGTATCTCTTGGAAATTCTGCCTAGGTCTAGCCAGTCTAACTGACAGTACGTGACTTTCGCCATCTCGGGAACCGGCAACCGTCGTCACCACATCTTCGCAGGTGGTGCCCCCCGTCAAAGGCGCCCCCTCGCACAGCAGCGACTCGGCCACGACGTCAACTCCGTAAGTGTTGCACCATCCACTGATCGCAGAAAGGAGAGGTTCCGATGTATCCTCGACGGCGATGTGATCTTCTAAGATCGTGGGATCGCCAAAGGGCGTCAGCGACAAGCAGCAGTGGAACTCGGTAAAAGTTCGAATCGTGTTGGAGCCCGGCAGCATCAGCCTGTCCTTCCAGGTGGCGAGAGTTCCGTTTACGACTATGCAACTCCCTATCTTCGCAGGAATCCCTACATCTTTAAATAATCGTTCTAAAGTCTGCGCGGTCGTCGTCTCGCCAGTAACCACGGGCAAAAATGGCGACTCTCTTCCTCTGTTGTCTTTTTCTCTCATTTTCTCTTTCTCGTCTTCGCACTCAAATTCTTCGTTCTCCTCCACTGCTGCACTCTTTTGGCAGGAAAAGCTGTAGCCGCCGTACCTCTTGCTTCCGACAAAAATGCGATAACGGACCTTTCTGGGCTCGAAAGACACCAGCAACGGCGGCGAAGACGAAGCGCCAGCAGTGTCCCTATTTGTCATTTTGTCCCTCCTGGCCTTTTTTGCGCCAGCTGCAAACTCGCCTAGACAACTCTCTTCTAGTTCCTGCACCTCCTCTCCGTCGACGAACAGCGCATACGCATCAGCTTCTTGCGGAATGCCCGAATCGCCCTGGCCCCTGCAAGCTACTCGGACCAACTTCTCGAGGTACGATGAAGCTGAACTGCTGCCTCTGACATATTCGCGATTCTTTTTTCCAGGACACACAAAGTCGCTTGTCCACTCCACCAACACGTATTCGGCGTAGCGCCCACGACTCTGGCTCTGTGCTTCCACCTGCGGCATCGACGCTGCACTCGACTTTGCCGCTGATCGAGATCGTTCTCTGTGACGGCGGAGACTTTCTTCCATCTCCGCGACGGCCTTTGCGTCTTTTCCGTCTCGTAGCGGATTGTAAGCCTTTCTCGCCATTCGTCTACTTTCTCTGTGATCTTGATGGTGCGAAAGCTCTAAAGATGGCGACGGAAGAGGAGGAGGAGGAGGAGTTGGAAAACGCGACGTCTGAGTGCAATGGTCAGTTGGAGGCGGCGACGTTTCTGCCGGTTCCTTTTCAGCGTATTCAAAATAGCGGCATTTCGAGGGCGTCGTACTCTCTCCCCAAGGACATTTCATCAAATCAGCGTCGTCATCATCGTCGTCCTCATTTGCCTGCCTCTTTTCGTCTCCTTCCTCTCTATCTGTCTGCAACTCATCCTTTTCTACCTTCGGCATTTCTCTTGATCGCTTCCTTCTCGTCTCTGGAAGTTGCCTCGCTGTCATTTCTCCTTGTCTTTGTCTTCCTTCTTCCATTTTTTTGGTTTTTCCTCCGGAAACGTCCTTCGTCGAATCTCCTAATGAAGACGAGAGAGTCACTCTGTAAGCGGAAAGAGACCGTTCAGCCTGCCCGGCATCCATCTCCGCATAAGGTTCCATTCCTGGAAAGGTGAACTCGACGGGAAACAATGCCATGAAAAGGCAGGATGCGAAAGGGAAGACCCGACAAAACGTTCGTCCCGGCCAGCGTCGGCGAATTTCCGGTTCCGCCGTGTTGCAAAGCCAGGAAGAGACGTAATTCACTGCGGCGAAAAAGACATCATCGTGGCCAGCGGCTGCGGGAGCAATAGATGGAGGCGGAAGAGAAGAAACATGGTTGCTACCGGCTGCGAGAATGCCGTGGCCTTTGTCTGCCAAGCTTCCAGCTCCCAGACGCCCGCCAATTTCTTTGGGCCCGGTCCTTCGCAAAACACAGCGGCGACAATCGTTTGCCAACCTGTGCCCGACTGCGTGCACGTAACTCCTCATCGCAGAGGCGAACGTGTGCCTGTCGTAGCCAAGGGGAAAAACTTCTCTATCTCCGGCGACGTCGTCGGCATCTGACGTGACAGAAGCCGCCGCCGTGGCCACCGGCCACGGCTTCTCTGTCAAAAATGGGAAGGCCGACTGTGCAAATGCGTAAACTTCTTCTAGGAGGCTGGCGGCCACTTGTGGAGAGTACTGACGCACCGAATGGCAGTTGCACGATTCCTGGTGCCTCGTCTTCAGCCTAAGAAAGCAACGCAGCGAGCGACTAAGGCCGATGTTGTCCAACAACTCACTGGTGTTCACCGGAGAGTCGACAAAGAAACACCTCCTTCCCTTATTGACATTTTCGTCGACGTCACTCGCGTCGATGACGCTTTTGGTGTTGGCACACTCGTGCTTCACTAAAACGGCGGCCGACGTCAAGGCACTTTCTAGCAGGCGGTTGCTCTTGGCTGGCAGCCACCTTGTCATTGTCGCCAAGATCCTCGGAATCTCGAACACCGGCCAACACCGACCCTCCAGCCTGGAGAGTACGAACGAGACGTGTTGGGCGCATCGCAAACAAAGGTGGCATCGCATCTCGTCGTGCGGGTTTTCTTCCTCCTCCTCTCTACTTTCGTAAAGCCTGATGCCTAAGAGGTGCACCAGCCACCGCCAGATTACGTCGTGGCGGCGATGGCGACGTTGGCCGCCATCTTGCTGGTTGTAATCGTCTTTCCTAGCAAAGGAGGGGGCCCAATCCTCGTCGGTAAAGCGAAAGTTGAACCATATCAAGGAGTGAGCGATGGCGTCCAGGAAGGTACAGAGGACAGCTGCAACGCTGAGGCACAGGCTCTCGTCCACCACCACCGTCTCCTTAACCTCGCACGTCGATTCGTCGTCTCTTACTTTCTTCTTGAGTATCACCCTCGGCCATCTCGACACTCTGTCCTTGTAAGCAGAGAATAGTATTCGATTGTACACCTCGAGCAACGCCTTGACGTCTGAGCGCCCTAGATTTTGCTCCATACAAGGACATCGTTCGTGCGCTTGGTGATACAGTCGCAGGCAGCGAACCATGTCGTTGTCGAAAGAAGTAGTGTCTGCCTCAAAGGAGGGCGTGTGGCAAATGCTGGATGTAGCTATTGTGAAGGAGGAGGCGGCCATTGCGCGTTCGTTATTTTTGTTTTCCGCGGGCAAACACAACAGTAAAAAGGTGAAAAAAACGAGACGTAAATGACGATCGCTGCAATTTTCGTTTATCGCTTTTTTCGTTTCTTTTATACTATCGCAACGGTTTCATCATTGGCCAAAAAATCAATCACGAGCACGGATGTTTAATTGGACTAATGAAATTAGAAACATCATCCGGAACGAAGAGACGAAGGTTGAGCAACAGAGCTGACGACAGAGGCACAAGCAACACAAGACATTAAATAATAAAAAATCGATGGCGTCGTCCTCCAGTGTTCGAGCACCAAAGATCTGTGGGTACGAAAGTTTCGCCTCGCCTCAGTTTCGCCAGTTTGCAATTTCTCTGGACGTGAAACCTTTCCTTCCCGGTCATTCCATCTCAGATAATCACCCTTTCGTGCTCGCAATCGACGAATGGCACAGCTTGCACAGCGACTCCAAGTCATGGAGAAACAACCCCGAGGCGATGCTTGCTCATCCTGGAAATCCGCTATTTGTCGTTGTCGGCGAGGACGGGCGGGACTACGTTGTGACAGACAAAGGAAGTGTCTCGCAGTTCGCAGACAAACGAGCGAAAGCCTTGGCAGAGGACGTGCTGTCAGATGTCGGCGACGACCTCAAGGGCATCCCGTCGCATTACCTGACGGAGGAGGTCTTTTTGCCATCTGACGGTCGCACGCAATTCAGCGAGTTTAACAGCAAAAAGTTTGAAGAGTACTACGTCAAGCAAGAAGGCAAGTCTTACATCTCCCAGTTTCTTAAATGTGGCGTCACCACGGCCAAGGCTTTATCCTCTGCCCAGAGAGAGAAAAAACACTGCACTCGAGAGAATGCAAAAGGAGGACAGGGCCAGAGGGACGAAGTTGACGAGGTTGTCGACGAGGTGATGCGGAGCACTTTCATCGTAAACTACGTGAGACAACGAGCAGGATATTTCAGGCCCTGCAATAACGTTAAATTCAAAGGGGTTACGAACAAGAAAATAGAGGAACACTGTCGAGTGGACGCCAAAGAATTGTCGGGACTCAAACGTCTGGCCTGGAGTCCCCTCTTCGTTCGAGAGTTGGCATCACCGCAAATTACGGCCAACGTGAGCAAGCCATCGCGAACACTGACAGCAAAGTTTGCGTACGGCGAAGGTCGCTTTTTCAACCGGGGTAATCTACGCACCGAAGCGTTCCAGAGAGGAGCGAAGACGAGTTGCTTTGCCGATAAGGTAACACCGACGGACACTGCGATCAAGCGCGTAGCGACTGTCCGCGGCTTCGTGCGCCCTTCCCACGTGCGATTCTGCGGCGACTTCGCCGTCGACAAGAACGAAAAAGACGAGAGGCGGAAAATAATGGCGGAGATCGCAGAGCAAAAGGCGCAGAGGCTCCGGCAGGCCGGCTTTGAGCCCCAGTACAGTGGCAGTGGTTGCGTCGGGAGCATCGGAGGCGGTAGCAGCGACGCCGGAAGGGCCTCCAGTGAGACAGAATCCTTCTACGAGGCGCGTCATCACCTGACGAACCACGGATCCGGGAGTGGAGGAGCCGACGAGAGTGCAGCGCGCATCGTGCTCCTTCTGGACGCAACTCGACAACACCACTTGCTTTGTCCTTTCGTCGTCGAGTTGGCGACCATCAAGAGCGTGCTCGTGTACGTGGGCTCTTTCGTCAGATTGTACGCAGAACTGACGCGCGACAAGCCCGACAGTCTTTGGGAGAAGGCGACAACGGTACTGCTGGAAATAGCCAAGACGCTAAACCCTTGCCAATCGTGGTGGATTGTCGGAACCGCCTTCAAGGGAACGAAGCTTAAGGCGAGGACATTTAGCCTGCTGGATTTTCGGGAGTCGCCATACGGAAACTTGCAAACGATCGCCAATGACCTGCTCAGGATCCACACCGAAAGAGACCTGAAGAAGTTGAAGTTGTTAGAAAAGGAGCTGGAAGCGAAGGTCAACCGGGAAAAGCATTACGCGTTTGTGCCCGTAGTCGACCAGAGGTACGTTTACTACCCTCGGTCCGACGATCTGTTCTTCGAGGTGAATGCCAAAGAGATACTGACGGAAGACGCGGTGAAAAGCATCTTCGACGGCAGGGTGAACATGCCTGACACGATGGGAAGCGCTCCTGTTTCCATCGGCATATACGAGAGCGGGCAGGCGCTCGCTGTCAAACCAAACCTGATAATCCAGATGGGGTCCATAGACAACCCGACGAACCCCATGCTCGTTTACTCCGTAAGACGAGCGGAACCAGAGCACGTGTCCCCCGGAAACCCCGAAATGGTCCAGTACTACATCGACCAGATTCTTGACAAGTACTGCACAAGCGATGTGATGAGCGAAAAGGCGGTGACGGAGCTCGTTTCCTACTGCCAGGTACCCGAGGAAGCCCAAGACGCGGTCATCACGGGGCTGCTTTCGATTCTCTCTTCTCAGCTGAAGACACCTGAACATTCGCCTTCTTCGTTGCAGCTGCCACCGCCGCCGTACTCGCCGCCGACGCGACCGTCACTTTCGCTCGTTCCGGGACCCTCGCGGGAACTTCGACAAGGACCAGGACGCCATAAGCCTGAGCAACAAGGCGAAGAAGAGAAAGTAGTCGAGGACGAAGATGACAGCGGCAGTGACTCAGACTATGTCGAGGAAGACGAGGAAGACAAAGGACAGCACGAAATGGAAGAAGAAAGCGAGCAAGAAACAAACGACGAAAGTCAAGAGATCGAGCTACCCGACAGAAAGCGCTGCTTCCCTAGAAGTGCCGCTACTCGTCGCGTCACCGACAATTTGATGGCAAAATGTGCAACGCCGAGGCTGCATTGCAAGCGAAAAAGATAGAACTACTGGAAACAACCGACTCTGACGGGGTGCAGCGGGTCACGATGCCGAATGACGGCAACTAACGAGGAAGGAAAAAACACAAAATGGACGAACACGTCGCCCCGCTGTTCGTAGATTCTGTGTTTGCGCCGACATTGAAGCTGGAGGAAGAAAAAGGGTAAGAGAGATGAAAACGAGGAAGAAGATCCATCGTTTTTATACTTTAAGAGAAACCTCCCCCTTCCTCAAAAAAAACGAGACGACAATAAAATTGTCAAAACAAAAGATAAGTTATTTTTATTGCTTCTTTACCTTATCTCTACCGCTTTAAAATTCGGCGTCCGTTCGAAACTCGAAGCTGCGCCCGATGGCAGTTTCTGTGGCCAATGGGCGCCGTAACGGCGACCCGTGGCCGCGGCCGAGAACCCCACCACCACCAAAACGGTAGTTGCCCGGCATCACGTTGAACATCTGATACTCGGCCACGCGTTTCTCGAAAAAGTTGGATTTGCCCTCCAAAGAAATGTTTTCCATGAAAGGAAATGGATTCTTGGCACCATACAGGAACTCCTCGGGAAACTCATTCGACGGCTCTTGGAGATCCTTCATCAGGCGATCGGCCACGTACTCGATGTACTGCACCATGAGACCGCGGTTCATGCCTAGCATGTCGACAGACAAAGCGTCCGTCCAAAAGCCTCGCTCCACGTCCACGGCGGATCGAACGATGTCGGCGATGTTGCTGGCATCTGGCCGGTGGACGAGTCGCCTGAAGATGGCGCAGGCAAACCGGCAGTGCAGTCCCTCGTCGCGACTGATCAGCTCGTTGGAGTGCGTAAGCCCGTGCAACTTGCCGCTCTTTTTGAACCAGAAGATGGCCGCAAATGCGCCCGAAAAGAACACGCCCTCGACGGCAGCGAAGGCCACCAAGCGATGACCAAAAGACAGCGTCTCGTCGGCGATGTAACGCAAGGCCCATTCGGCCTTTTTTTGCACGCACGGCATCGTTTCCACGGCGGACAGCAATTTATTCTTGTCTTCGATGTCTCGCACGTAAGTTTCTATCAACAAAGCGTACATCTCGGAGTGAACGTTTTCCATCGTCGCCTGAAAGGCGTAAAAGCAACGAGCTTCTTTGCACTTGACCTCCGCGAGGAAACGCGTAACGAGGTTTTCCAAAACGATTCCGTCGCTGGCAGCAAAGAACGCCAGAACGTGCTCCAGAAAACGCCGCTCTTTTTCTTTTAACCCATTCCAGTCCTCCAAGTCCTTGCCGAGATCGACTTCTTCCACCGTCCAAAAAGAGGCCTCCGCCTGCTTGTACAGGTCCCACAGTTCTTGGTCTTCAACGGGCAACAAGACGAATCGTCCAGGCTGCTCTGTCAAGAGTGGCTCTTCACGATCTTTGTTTCTTGATTCTGCTTTTTTGCCTTCGTTGCCGTTGCCGCCTGCGGGCGTAGTCGCCATCTGACTTTTCAAACTCGTCAACTCGGCCCCTTCCGCGGCCGATTTTTTTTCGGTTGTCTCGCGCAGACTATCGTTCATCGTTCGCTGGCAACACAGAACGCTACCTTTTTTAAACGTAGGTGTACGCACAAGAAAGAAAAAAAATCAGAAAAATAAACGACAGCAAGCAACGAGGGTTGAGTGAACGTATAATTATGATAATGTCCGGCTCGTTTGTGATTACTTTTTTATCAAGCAGTTGTCAGTGCCCGTGATAGAAAAAAAAAAGGAAAAAACAAAACGCCTTACATGAGCACTACCTCGCATTTTGGATGCCTCGTCTTGAATGCCTTCAAGGCAACGTCTCTCTTGGCGCGATCACAATCGATGAAACAATCAGACAAATTTAACACTTCTAAGTGCGGCAGTCGATCTCCGATCTCCACCAAGCGCCCTTCTCCGTTGACCAGCTCAGTAAACGAAACGTCGAGCTTCCACAGCGACGTTAAATAGCCGCTGTCCAAGCACGACTTCAATCCGTCTTTGCCCTCGTAGGTAATGGACTTGCATCCGCTGAGGGACAAGAAAATCAGTTTAAAATTGCGGCAAATAGACCCTAGCCCCGCGTTAGTGATTTTAGAACATTCCAACCCCAAGGCGCAAAAGACGTCTCGTCTTGCAAACGCCGAAATAGCGCGCACGGCCTCATCGGTGATGCGACTTTCTCTTTCATTTTGTTCTTCTTCTTCTTCATCTTCGTCTTCTTCGTTCTCTGTGTGTCCGTCCGTGCTAATGAGGAGCCACGAGAGTCTCCTACACTTTTTAGTAACAGCGCACACCCCTCGATCGGTGACGAGTCCAAATTCCACGGTAAGTTGTTCCATGAAGGGCGAACAGTCGGCGATGTTGCACAAAGTTGCGTCCGTCACTTTCACATTTGCGAGTCTAAGACGTCGCAGGAAGCGGCACGACCCGATAATCAAGCCGATTCCACTATCGGTGACGGCAGACGATGTATCGCAGTAATCGAGAACAAGTGAAACGAGCCGCGGGCACCCGTCGGCGACGTACCTTAGGCCTGCGTCTGTCGTCGAGTTTCGAGGGTACAGCAACTTCAACCGCGTCAATCTCTTACAACCTCTAGTCAAAACGCGAAGCATGCCATCGGTGAGCCTGTTTCGCCTGAATTCGCGACCCGAGAGCCACTCACTCTCTTCGACGATCAGCCATTGGAGGTCGCGGCAGCGTACCGAAAGGATGCCGATCGTCGACATCGTGACCGCAGTGGAGTAAGCGAGCAGCCGACGCAATCTCGGATTGCGTCGTAGCAGGCGCTCGATGCCCCACACAGAGAAGCCAGTGGCAAACAACGATACCACTTCAAGTGAGGTGCAGTGTCGTGCCACAGCACGCAACCCGTTGTCAGTGACGGCGTTGCAGCCGTCGAGCACCAGCGTGCGCAATCTAGGACAGCGAGACACCAGAAGCTCCAAGGAGTAGTCGGTAACTCCTCGGAAGCAGTCCGTCAGGTCCACGCAGTGGATGAGTTGCGTCCTGGCAGGCACCATGCCGAGGATAGCCTCTGGCGTCACTCGGCGGGAAGCCACGTCACTCAGACCGAGACTGCGAACGTGCGTGCAATCGCCGACGATGCCGCACCGCTTTTCTCCGTGAGGGCACCCACGAATTCGGATCTCTCTCCACAACATCGGGTTGCGCACGAGACGACGCCATCTCCGACACACTCCGAGGACGCTTCGGAGAAGCGAGAGAGGTTCCACAAAGGAAAAGATATCGAGGAGCGTGGAATCTGGCAACCAGACAAAAGGACACCAGTCCTCTTCTACCTCTTCCTCTTTTTCGCCCGTTTCCGTTTTTTCGTAGTTGCCGTCGTGTTTTTCGGTTTTCGATATCTCTCGCGCCATTTGCGTCCGCCGATGCAAGGCCTTCAACACAAACAAAGACGGACGCCTGGCACGCGAAAAAGAAATAATGGTGACTTCGACACGCTGTGTATTTATTTCTCATAGCCTGTAATGATAATCTTTTTTTAACTTTTTTCTCTCTGTCTTCATTGTTCATTGGCGATTTCAAAGGACTGGAGGGCTGACAAGACTAGCTTCACGTCTTTGTCAAACGGTTCTTTGGCAGGGCTGCTGCTACCGTGTCTTCCCTCCTTTTGGTCTTGGCGGCCGTCTTTGCGGGCACAGGAGCAGGAGCCCTTGGCGATTGCTTTCATCTGAAGATACTCGTTGTACTCGAAGAGAGTGGCTATGACGCGCTCTTGGAAAGAGACAACTCGTTTCAGACTTTGTCTCGAGGTGGAGCCCATTTTCTGTTTTTCACACCGAAAGTATCGACGAGATCGAAGCAGCGAGTCCATCGCCAATTTGCTCTGCTGCAGTTGCCGTCGGAGTCTTATGTTTTTCTCTCGTAGAACCGACAGGATCTTCTTGGTGTCATGAGAACGAAGATGGACAAGATCACTATTTGTACCGGTGGTGGTTTTTCCCATCATTTTGTGATTTGCGCGTGCGTCTCATGCGCGTGCAAATTAAAACAGAAAGAAATGCACACCGCGAAATAGCAATCTGCCTATCTCCTAATTAGGTCCACGGTTCCCTTTTCTCCGTTCTCCGGCAACCTGCCTTTGCCCCTCTCTTTCGCTCCGCGTCTTTTTCAATCGCCGCCGCCCCTCTCGTCGCAAGAATTGTACCTCTGGAGATCGACCATTCTCCCTCGTAAGCGTGGAAAGGCCCTTTCCACCGCCTCTGTCGTTGACATTCTCGACGACACAGATTTTAACTTTCTGGAAAGAAGGAAAACCGATTCCACGAGCCCGTGTGTCTCCTCCGTCAGGCAGGTGTACAATGCCACTTCCTCGTCCTCTTCCCTTCTATCCTTGCTGCCACTCAATACGAGAAGTCGATACGTCACCACGAGTCGATCGAATGTTTCCAACTTTTCTACCGGAAAGCTATAATCGCGAACCATCGTCCCCGTCATCTCGACGAAAAAGGGAAACGAAGAGTTGTGGTAGTCGTCCGGGTCCTTTTGACCAACGACTCGCATCGCCGTCTTAACCTCGTCGACGACACCTTTTTCTACCTTGTAGTGGGAGGAGGTATCGTTGCGAAGGGCCGTGTATTCGACTGCCAACCAGCCGCCACTGCCTCTCGTTTCAGAGCCCCAGTTTTTGTCATCTTTGTCTATTCTGTCCCCGGCAACGGCGGCCACTTCTTGCAATTTTGCTCTGTCTTCTTCGATGCTGACTTGTGGGCATTCGTCGGGAGGATTGAAAGGATTCGTCGCCACCGAAATCAAGAACCACCTTCCTCGGAAATCGAAAGGCAATGGCAGAGGCGACGGCGAAGGCAAGATCCGAGACGACGATGGGATCGTGGCGGACGAGACGTCAACGTTGGCCCCGCCAATGCCACTTCCAAATGTCTGCGGACCGACGACACCTCGGCACATCCCCGTCCATTCTCCATCGAACCCGTTCCTGCCTACGGCGCCCCCGTCCCCACCCCTGCTTCCTAGCGTCAAGCGTGCGTTACGTTGCCGCGAAACGTCGAGAACGTTGCAATCGACTCCTCCGTATCCCGGTTGGCAAAAGCACCTGAATACGCCTTCCAGGTTTTTGTCGCAGCTGCCTCCATTCTTGCAACGAAACGGGCAGTATCCTGCTCTTCCGTTTTCTCTCTTCCCTGTTCCGAGAACATGCTGGCACGTTCGACCTGCGAGGTGTCCTCTGCAGTGGCAGTGAAAGCCTTCTTCCAACTCCATGCAGGCACCGCCGTCGCCGCAGGGCAGAGCCAGACAGTCATCGACGTCCAATGTCTTCTCGCAGTGGTGGCCGTGCCGCTTCATGGGACAAGCGCATCGCTTGGGACTTCCACCGCCGATTGCACCGCCTACGTCGAGGCACTTACCACCGGCTTTCCCGCAGTGCGTGTCGTGAGCACACGTGTCACCCATCGTCGAGCGGTACCTACAATTTTTCCCCAACCAGCCGACACCGCAGTAACAAGTGTAGCGAAACGACTTTTCTTCGCCGCTCTCTTCCTGCTCGTCGCCCTTTTCTCCCCTCTCGTCCTTTCGGCACGTCGACGTGGGTCCGTGACACGGATTCTCGTGGTCGCACGGGTGCAGGCGAATTCCACAAGAACGGCCGCCGTAACCGGACCTGCACACGCAGACGTAGTCCCCTTTGGATGTGACTCGACACGCTCGGGTGCCTCTGCCGTGGCAAGGATTGGAACTGCAGGGATCGAAGTACCGCTTGCAGTCGGCGCTGGAGTGGCACGGCTTTGCCGTTGGATAGTCCGTGAAGCCGAACCTGCAAATGTTTTCCGCGCACTCGGCCGCCCAGACTTGGTTGACAGAGTACACGGAAACCCTGTCGGAGAGCGCAAGTGCCGTTGCTATCGCCGTCGCAACCAGCGCCAACAGAAGGGCTAGGGCGATACGCTTTATGGACGTGAGTGAGACGCCTCCACAGCAACCACAGATGTCATCGCTCGTTCTCTGGCTGGAATCTTTTCCTTCTCCTACCGCTCGTCGGCGACGGAGGCGACGACGTCGAAAAAGAAGCTTCGGACGCTCCAGTCCTTCTTGGCCATCGTCGTCGTCGTCGATGCCGTCTGCAGCAAGGCCATCATTGGTTTCGTACATGGCCGAAGAGGTGCCATCGCCTTTATTTCCCGCAATGTTGACGGCAGAAGAAGAAGAAGCAGCGACTGCGTCTTCCCTAGGAGGATAAAAAGCAGGGAACAACGCCGATTGCGAAGGTTCTCCGTTTAGAGGACGATATCCTCTTGGAACGCGCAACATCTTTCTGTTTCGTCTCGAGTTCCTTAAGATTCCTACGTTGGTTTTTTTTCTCATTTATACTGCTGCTGCAACTGCTACTACCACTACTACAACTACGACTACTACTAGTGTTTATCCTACTGCTACATCGGCGCTACAGATTTTGGCCCACTCGAATCGCCAACGTTCCTAGGCGAACGAATCGTCGTCTCTTTGCTCGTTCGGCCAGTATCGAGATCGTTAAGAGTCCAACGTAGAAACACAATGTGAATGCCAACACTGCGATGGCGAGCATCTCGAATTTGTCTTCTCCGCCCATGCCGTCATCTCCAGAGTAAGGCAACAGCCTAACGACGATCATCGAACGTCTCCCTGTCACTCGTTCATAATGGCGGACCTCGTTCTCTTCCTCCTCGTCCCCTGCCCCCTCTTTGTTTTCATCGTCGTATTCTTCACCTTTCTCCTCTCCCTCTCCCGACAACAAGAGCGGTGGGAGTCTGTCGGCCGCGTCGGCCGCTTCAAGGCAAGCCAACAAAGTGTCGATTCTCCCGCGACTCGATAGCAGGCAGAATGAAGCAGCCCGCTTCTCGGTGGAAGAGCGTCCCGGCTGATAAGACGATCTGACAAGTTTAGGCGCCCAAGATATGACGACTTCTCCTCCGGGAGGATAGCCACCGCCGGTCTTCGAGGAAAAGTTGACGCATTTCCAACTGCTCTTGTCGAATAAGTAACAGACTCCGTGCAGCACGACGTGGCAGTGAGGATTTTGCGAAAACACCGGTCGCACGCAGAGTTTACCGACGATGTCGGCCTCCAGTGCCAAAGGACGACCCGAAAAGTAGGCGAAGGCGCCATCGCCTTCGCCGTTTCCACCAGCCGAAGAAAGAAGATTGTACGACGCGGCGACGACTGGCGTGTCGTAAGTCACAACGTCCGAGTTAATGGGTGTAATTCTTCGGGCTCGCCAGGGCTTCCAATCGGCGTGTTCTGTGGCCGATATCCACTTTGTAGGCCGGGGGAGGTGTCTGCCAAGGTCTCTGTGCTCGGCCCATGACGAGCGGCAGAACACTTGTTCTGTCGCACTGCCATCCAAGGCCAAGCACAGATCGAGGCACGAACGATCATCGCCTTCGTCACCACCGTGAGTGCCACCGCAGGTGGCAGAGACGTTCAAGCCGCTCTCGAGAAGTCCCCCGCCGCCCTTGCAATACGGCCACCTGCCATCTGCGGCGAACATCGTTGCTGTGGTCGTCCAACGCTTCAACCTTGCCGTCCACGTTCCGTTGGGCGTCGATATCGTCGCCGTCTTTGCCATAACCGCGTGGGTTGCATTGCTCTCGAAGCAACGTTGAAACCTGCCGACGCAAACGAGAGCAGGGAAGGGCGCGCTTTGGTTGATGGTGACGTTGACACCGTCCACTACGTCCAAACTAGAAGGAGGCCACTGCGGTGGCGATTGCTTCGACTGGTCTCGAAACTTGGCACGTTCGGCTGCCGTCACCGACGGCGGGTGTCCGTCTAGACTGATGCACTGGAAGTGCCATTCTGGAACGAGGGGATGAAGAACGGAATATAGGTAGGCGTCGACGGTGGCAGGAGCAACATCGGCTGTGCCGTCTGCGAACAAGAAGTTCAGCAAAACGAGCAGGATGAAGGAACCAAAAAAAAGATAGAAACAGGTAAAAGCAAAAGAGACCGGAGAATTGCAGTGGGTTAGACGGCAATGACAACATTGCGGGAGAAGAAATGTCATTAAATGCCATCGCATCGTATCATTTGGCATTCCCTCTAGCTAGCGAACGAGATCATGTGGACATGCAAGTTCAAACATACATTCTTTGTTTTCATTTTGACATTCAAAATTCCAAAAAAAAAAATTGGGTGGAGAGAGAAAAAAACGTCATGAGCGTGACGCATTCGAGGATACCCAATTGGCTTACCAAAACAAAAGAGAAGAGGAGATGAGCTGATTGTCAACAACGGAAAAAAGCGACGGAACTCGTTACGGTGATTTGGCTTACAGTTACTTTACGAAGCTGTCAGCGAATCACTTTATCGCGTTCCACCGCCATTTCGAAAGTAAAAGGACCAACAAGATTCTAGGGCAAGGCGACCGAACTTTTCAAAAGTCCGTTTGTGTCAGCTTCCCTACGAAGCTGCCTTTGGAGAACCCTATCGCGTTCCCTCGCTATTAGGCAAACGCAGTCTTCACGGGATAAAGAAGAACGAATAAAACACTGGAGAGATAGGTATAAGAACTCGTCTTCGTTCTTTATGGCGCAGCCTCTTTACGATTCTGCTGTTAGAGGACGTGGCCGCGTTCCTCCGGGATTCGACGTAGTTGCAGTCTCGAGAAAAAAAAAGATCGCACAAAATAAAGGAACGAATGTTTTTGTTTTCAAAAGCGAGTAAGTTTATTGTATTTTTCCGAAGAAGTTGTTTCAAGCGTGAAAAATGAAACCGAGAGATAATTCAGCGGCGCAATGTTCCCTGTCCGAAGACGGGTCGCATCGCACCTCGTCGTGAGGTACACCGTGAATGAGCATCTCCCTCGACAACACCATGAGGGCAACGCAGACGTCTCGCCTTCGCCAACGCCGCCGTTCTCGGCGTCTTGACACTGAGGTCACCAGCCGCGGTGCCCTGACGCTCGTGATCAATCGCGGACCGAGCAAGGAGGAAGAGACGCGCGGAAGAGAAGGAGGAAGACTGACGAGGGACGGTTCTATTATGACGCGTTCTCTCTCGTCCTCTTCGCCTCCGCCTGGACTGAAGGCAACGACGTGACCACAGTTTCCTACCAACAGATGAAGAAAGCCATCGTCGTCACGGTCCACACAAAGCAGAATCTTCTCCAACAAGACCACTGCCTTCTCCGACGGTGCTGCTGGCCCCGCCAGGGCCGTCCCATTTAGTCTGTCGGCAAAACGGGCAATGTCTGAGACGAATTCTGCCCGAGGCAAAAAATTTACCACGAGAGTCAAGTAATCGCGCAACGGCTGCTCGTCTTCTTCTTTCTCGTCATCGTCGCCGTCTTTTTCCATATCTTCTTCATTATCGTCTCTTTCTTCTTCTTCATCTTCTTCCTGCTGCTGCCAGGAAAGAAGGCGGTGCACTGCAGCTGCTCCCGCACCTGTCCCCGCCCCTGCCCCCGCCCCTGTAGAAGCCGCCGTTTCGTAGAATCGACGAAACAATTTCCATCTAAGGGTATCCGAGAGTGGTGCGAAGGAAGAAATCGTGCCGTTTGAGTTTTTTTCGCCTGTCATTTTCTTTTCTACTTCCACGGCCACCTTGCGATACGCGTTGACGAATCTTTTTTGACCTATCGTCTTCGCTATCCACAGGGCAGTTTCAGCCTTGTCGTACGTCTGCAATACAGAGTGAACAAACTGAACCACCACGCTGCCGGCGAGCGCATTTTCGGCAGACGATTCCGGCATGCCCACAGACGCGACGACGAGGCGGTTGATGCCTTGGTAGTCGGCACTCTTCCATGCCACCGGGGCAATCATCCCGACAATCATTACGAGCTCGCAGCAGCGTTTGACCAATTCCCCGTGCAGAGGTACGGCACACTCGTTCGGTACGAGAAATTCGCAAGTCGCTGTCAAAGTGTGCGTCTGCTGAGGTGGTCGCAATGCCCGCTGCATAAGCCGCCGTGACATCCGTGTTTCGCCTCTTTCCGGACTTTTTGGCGAAGGTACCAAAAGTTGTCGTCTCGCGTCTTCCGCGAGAAAGGCTATTCGTCTCAGATTTTCGTTGTCTCTCAAGGCCTTTGTCATCGTCGTCTCGACCTCCGTTGGACGGTTTACGACACACGACCAAGTCAGCGGCGACCGCGATGGAAACGATGACTGCCACCGCGTTGCCGAAGTAGAGAAAGGGAAGGAAACAGATGCAGAGGCAGAGGCGGAAGTAGCGGCTGCCGACAGCTGCAAAAATGCTGCCGTCAGCCGAATAAGTTCTTTCACTTCTTCCATCCTTCCCAGAACTCTGTCTACCGCCATGAAGGCGTCGTGAACCCTGGCGTCATATCTAAGTGCGGCAGCGGAGGCGGAGGCGGTGTCCCATCGACGGTCCGAAGATAGAAAAGAAGAAGAAGAAGAAGAAGAAGAAGAAGAAGAAGCAAAAAGAATCCATCGGCGCAAGTTTACGGAGCCGCAAAGCGAAGACACATGCCATGGACGGAACCCGTTCCACCATTCCTTCTCCGACATGACTGTGGTAGCATCTTGGCCGGCCTTGCGATCCTTGGCTACTTGGGTGGACACTATCACATCCGGATGCGACGGCAATTGTCTAGACCTTGCTGGCTTAGTTGTCGCGGCTTCTTTTCTCGCCTCCGCCATTCGTTGTCGTAGCGCAATTTCCAAAATCCGCCCCAGATCGTTCAACCGCGCTACCTCCTTCTCGCGACTCCTAAGTGTCTCCTCCTCCACTCTCAGACGCCGCTGCACGTCCTCCAACTCGGCCTCTTGCTCTGTTCTCTTTACCAGCAGGACGGCTTCGATTCGCTCTAGTTCCCTCCGTTTTTCTGACAGTGCCAAAGTGACGGCCTGCAATTCTTTGGACGCTTCGCTTTTTCGCCGTCGTATCTCGGACGTTGCGGTCTGAATCTCTTGGCGCAATTCCCCCGTGTCCGCCAATTGTTCTTCTCTTCTGTGGCAGTCATCGTCGTCGTGACCGTCGAAGGCAGCGGCAACAGAAGCAGAAACCTTGTCATGATGTTCGGAGTACCCGTTAAGATTGCGCGAACGACAGAACGAGGATGAGGAAGATGAGGAGGAAGAAGAAACAGAGAGTGGAGAAACTGGAGGAGAAGGAAAGTCTCCTCCTCCTCCTCCTCCTCCTCCTTCTTCTTCAATGCGATCAACTACGACATCGACGGCCTGTCGCTCTTCCTCTGCTTGAGTCTTGCACTTTTGCTCTGAGGTTTTTTTGACATGCGTCAACTTTCCCCGGAAAGGCAGAGCGCGCCTCGACAGTGGCGATGACGGCCGTGGCGATGGCAAAAAGTCGTCTCCTTCCACTAATCCTGCGGTGGTTTCAACTTCCAGAGATTCGTCGAGGTCGAACGACATTCGATAAGAAGAATGGGTCACTCCCACTGCGTCCGTTTTCGCCGCCTTTGGGTCGTGTTCTAGCTGTGACTTCGTCGCGCGATCTCGCCTTGCCTCATCGAGCGCCTGACGCAACGTTTCTGCCTCTAAAGCGTTCGCCTCTGCAGTCATTCGAATGGAAGCCAGCTCCTTCTCCAGGACAGCCATCTCTTCTCGAGCTTTCGTTAGCTCGCCATCCAGCCGGGATGTGACCATAACGGCCACGGCCCGGGCGTTTTCGGCATTTTGGGCGGCTTCGGTGACCTCGGCGACTTTCTTTTTATCTTGTTCTCCTTCCTCTCGCAACTTCTGCAGTTCTTTTTCATTTTTTCCTAATCGCTTTTCGTCCGTGTCCGCCGCCAACCGAAGCTCTGCGATCTCCGTGGCCAGTCGTGTCTCCGCTTGGCGGCTTTTTAGTAGCAGCGAAGCAGTCTCCAGCAACTCAGCCTGCATCGTTTCCTGCTCTTTCTCTTTCTCCTTGACTGCATGCCGCCGTCGCTCTTCCCGTTCTTCTCGTTCGTATTTCTCTGTTGACAATCTCTGCAGCAACTGGCGCTCGTTTTCCTCCCAATTCGCCCGAGCCTCCGACAGTTGCCTTTCGTACCTTTCTGTCACTTGCCGATAATCGAGTACTTCTTTCGCTAACTTCCTCGCTTCTCTGCGGCTGTCTTCTAGCAGTGCTGTGGTCCTGTGGAGATCTTTGGCAACGCGCGAATGCTCCTCGGCAGACTCTTGAAGTTTGACTGTCTCTTCGAGCGCATCGGCGAGGGCGGATTTGGTGACCTCCAGCGCCTGCGATAATTCTAGGGCGACGTGGTCTTTTTGCGTCCTGTCGCTTGTCGCGTCGACTTGCACGCGTTCCAGATGCTCTGTCAGCGTCGCAATTTCGTCGCGTCTCGTGGCATTCTCTTCTTTCGTTCGTCGTGCTTCTGCTTCTAGTCTCTCGTTCGTCTTCTGCACCTCTTCTATGTTTTTTACCAGAACTTCCCTGTCTGCAACCAACGCCCTTTTTTCTTCGTCGATGGCCGTGACACGGGTGGCTAGCCTGTCGATCAGTTGCTTCGCCTCTTCGTGCCCTGCAGCTCGAGTCTCGAGCGCCTTGACATCAGTCTGCAGCCTCTGCACTTCCACCGAGGCTCGAAAGGCCCGTTCCTCTGACTCGTCGCATCGTTCTTGCAGCTCTCCTTGTCTGCGTCTCAGAATAGCTATCTCCGATCTCGCCGAAGTGGATTCTCGTCTGAGCTGCTCGACCTCCTCCGTCAGATCTTTCTCCTTGGTCCTTTGCTCGTTCAGCCGCCTTTCAAGGTCTGTCTTTTCTGTCTGCCGCTCCTTTGAGACCCTGTCGGCAAGCGCTCTCGCTTCCTCCTCGCCGGCAATGCTGGCTTTCAACCTCCGTTCGAGTTCTTGAGCGAGACGTCGCGCCTCTCGTTCCCTGTCGTCCGCTGCCTCTGCTTCCTTTGCCAGCTTTGCCGCATTCTTCTTCGCGCCCAACAACTTCTGGGCGAGTTTTTTCTTCTCCTCTTCTAGGGTCTGTTGAGTCTCTCGGGCCTCTGAGGATGACTTTTCGAGGCGTTCAGTCGCCTCCTTCGCTTCTGCCTCTAGAGCAGAGACACGCTTCCGCAAGCATTCCGCCTCTCGAAGGGCGATGGTGGTCTGTCCGATAGCATCGTCGAACTTTTTCGTCGCCTCGCCTTCACGCCTCCGAGAATCGTCTAACACCGCCCGGAGGTTGGCGTCGTTCTTGCGCATCGCTTCGGTCTCCTCCTGCAGCCGCAATAAGGTGAAACGGAGATCTCGCACTTCTCGTTCCTTGTCGCGAACCGCTGTCTCCGCCTTCTCTTGCAAAGCCCGGAGTTGCTCGATTCTCAAGTCGTCGGTCGCTGCTAACTGTCGAGTTGCGGCGTCTGCTCGTTCCTGGGCCTCGTTCACAAGTGCCAGACCAGTCGTTTCTGTTCGCGATACTGCCTCCATCGCTTCTCGGCGCTGCTCTTCGATGGCAGCCTTGGCCACGGCGAGCTGCTCTTGAACGACTCGGTGCTCATCTTTGGCAACCCGCCACCGTTCTTCCCAAGACGAGGTCTCGCTTTTCAGGACCTCGCACTTCTCCTTGAAGTGTTGCAGTTCTGCGATCATCGCCTTCATCGACTGCGTCAACTCTTGATTCTCACTTTGGCACTTTGACAGCACCCATTGTGCCTCTACTACTGTCCCGGTGTCGTGTTCTGCTCTTTCCGTCGCCTCTCGTCGCAGCACAGCCATCGCTTCCATGCGCTGCCTCGACTCCTCTGTTGCAGCATCCAGCTTGAGTTGCAGTGCCCCGAGTTGATCCCGCTGCCAGCAGATCAACCTCGCGTTATCTTTGTTGTTCCGATCGAGCTCTTCCTTTTCTCGTGTCAGTGTCGCTTTCTCCATAGACAGGCGATGCAACAGCTCCCTCGTCTCGCAGGCATCATTCGATGGGAGCATAGGCGACAACAGCGACGGCGACTGTCCCATCACCAGCGAGCTGGCGATTTCCCACTCACGGACTTTCTGATTGCTTCTGATGACGCTCTCCGAAGACGTGGACGCGCGCCCTGCTTCTGCTGCCGCGACAGATTTTACCGTCTGCTGAGAATGCTTGGACGACAATTCGCCCTCCTCGTCGTCATGTTCTTCGTAGCTTGGAGACATGTCGACAGCCTGTTGCGCGGTTTCCCTCGGGAACGGAGCTTCCTCGTCGAGTACGACTTCGTCGAACCACACGTGACCAATGGTGCTACCTCGGCCATGACACCCACCGCCGACAGCACCGGCAATACTACTGCCATCCCTCCAAGATACTCCTTCGGGAACCTCTTGATAGAGAACCTCTCTTCCACCCTTCTCTCCGGCAGCAGAAGCATAGCAGTAGTCCAAGATTCGACCACGTCGGGACGCTTCGCCTTCCATCCACGAATCGTCTGCACTCTCGCTCTGTTGCTTCTCAACGTCGCCGTAATCGCCCTCCATATCGTCGATAGGGATGTTGTTGGCACCGACATCGGTGTCGCTGCGGTCTTCAATCGCCTCTTTCAGGACGAGAGGGGCAGAGAATGCAGCAGCCCACCAACCGTCATTGTTCTCGTCAGTCAAACCAGAAATATCGAAAGGGTGCACCGAAGGCGGCGGCCTTTGCCACGTCACACTTCCGGCTTTCAACTCTGCGGTCGATTCGCCGTCGCTGACGAAAGATACTTCGCTCACGGACTTCTCTCTTCCTACTCCATCATACGTCATAACTCGAAGCCGGTCCGTTGCAAGGCGCGCCCCGGTGGAGCAGCTGTCATCCCTACTTGTTTTCAGAACTTCTCTGGCGCTAGTTTCCTCTCGGTTCAAGACGTCGAGAAAGGCGTCCAGCTGCGCGTTGCCGTTGTGGTATCGGCCACTGTTCTTTCCTGATGTTAGGTCAAGAATTTGCAAGGGACCTATCATCTCCACACCGCACCTAAACGCCTTCTCAGACGGAACACGGTCTTCTTCAAAGGCCTTCAGCAATTTAGCGAGAAATGGACACCGCTTCTGCGATTCGATCTCCCAGAAAAATGCACTGCAACAGTTTTGCAGCAACGCTAGCTCCACGGCTTCCAGCTCCTCCTGCTCTACGTCGTTTCTGATGGCAAGAGATGCCACGTTGGTAAGGATGTGCCGCACCAGGAGTTCTTGCTCGTCTATGTGGACGTCCTCGTCGCGATGGAGGCGAGCAATTTGCTCAAGGGACAGAAGGCGCATTTGCGATGAGCTAGTGCTACTCGCGCTTTCCTCTTCTCCTTTTTGTCCTCTTACTTCTTCCATCGCGTTGCGTAGCAGGACGGTCAGGAGACGACGTGGGTCGTAGTCGGAGAAGTCGCAGTAAGAAGAATTACCGTCTATTCCAGCATCTGACATCATGCGCAGGTCATCCAGAGCGCTGATGGCAACCATCGCAGCGACGGCAGCGTCTTCGCTATCGGGAGGGAGTGTTACGTAAAGTCGCAACGCCACTCGCAACCAGGCGAACGCGACAAATTCTACCAGGGGCTTACATTTGGCGGCAAACGGAGACGTTGATGGCGACGACCAGCGGCCAAAAAAACGACTTGGCACCACTAGCGACAGCGGAAGAGAAACGTTTCTCCCGCCGCCTCTCGTGGTTACTTGAGCGGACTCGTCGGCCGAATTGGTACCCCAGAGCAGTGGCAACAAGACGTTGCAAGCGCCAAGGTAGGCTTTGAAAGCTTCTTCGACTTCTCTCTGGTTGGAATTTGAAAACGCGTAAGCACGGCTGACGGCGACGTCAAACAGGTCGCAGAGGTCAAACACGGGGGACACGATCGATGGTGACCTTCGCCGCCGTTCGACGTCGATCAAGCTACCCAGAGAAACAGGAAAAACAGTCCACTGGTCCTCTCTTCGACTGGCCATCGAGGATGTCAGGTCTCTTAGAATCCACAATATCGAGGACGACGTCGTCGTCGTCCTCAATTGCAGCAACGTCGGTGATACCGACGAAGGCGAGAACAAAACATTGGTCGACGTCGTCCAGGAGCTTTTCGTTTCGCATTGCATCGATGGTGAAAGGAGAGGTAAACTACTACTACTACTTCTACGTCCCTTACGGATATGACGCTCTCTTGCAGCTTAAACAGATGTAGGGGTAGTTTGCGCGGACGTCACGGCTACATTACGAGAGACGAACCTACTACCAGTCAAATAGTTCACTTTATTGGCATGTGTTTTATTCTCTTGTTTAACACTTTAGTTTGTTTAACTCCTCGAGGTTCGCCCAAGAACTGATGACCGCTCTCTTGGAATACGAGGTCGATTCGCTGTTGTTTCTTTACCGCCACATTACGGTGGTGTCGTCCGACGCTCATCACGTTCAATCGACTGGCACGACGAGCAAAAGAAGCACCAGCAAAAGCCGTGGTAGCAGCAGAGCGTTGGCAAAGCGGTTCGATATTGTGACCAAGAACCTTCGACGTCGCAGAGATAAGAGGCCCTTGGTTCCCAATCGACCAAAGATAGAGCTCTTTATCCATCGCTTGAGAAAGGTGCTTGACGAGTTTTCTGACGCGGTGCTGCAGGACATGTCGCACGAGGTCGCTGCCACAAGAGAGGCAGAACAAGCCACACACACCGCCGGAAGTCGAGCCAGCTTCTTGTCTTCGTTCTTGAAAATGTACGAGCTGTCGTCGCCGTTGCCACTGCAAGAGGAAATTGAAATGACGGAAATGACGTCTGGCATTTCTTCATCCGCCGATTCCGCGAGACGGTTGCGAGAACTTCAAGACACGTACGTCCTGTCGACGATGCCACTGCTGCCTTCGCCCACTGCTTTGCACAATTCGATTTCGACGATCCATCGCGACACTAGTGAAGAGCTAATGAACCAATTCATGTCCAGTCCACTTTTTTACTAACTCCTTCCCAAACGAAAATGACCTCCAACGTCGAGAAAAACAGAGCTCGCGGGACTAACGACGTCCGTCTCGTCTCTACAGCACTCTGCCTAACGACTGTTAGGAAACCCGTGTGGCCTCCGTTGACGTTTGTTGCACAGACGGAAGCAGCTGCAGCAGCGATGCTGGCCGCAGAAACAGCACCGACGGAAAGGGCTGAGGACGCGTTGGAAGCAGCATTGGTGGTTCCGGAGGAAGGCAGAGACGGCGACAATGCTCGAGCCCAGATCAACGACCACCGAGTCGTTCGCATCGTTAAGTCGCTATTTTGGGTCGCGTTGTGGCCCGCCGTCGACAGCGTGGCCGAGCCAGAAGAACTCGCTAGCGCAGAGGGTCTCCAGCGAATAGGCAGAATTCTCAGAGAGTTTTGGAAAACAGATATCATAGAATGCTGGCTGGAGCTCGTGCAGCGTTTCCTCGGGTTCTCAGCGGCCAGCCTCGTCCAAGACAGCGACTATTACGGAACGATGGTGCACGTGCTATTCGACGAAGGGTGCAGCGAATTGGCGAGAAAATTTGCGTACTGGTGCAACGCGAGACAAGCACCTTCATCGTTTCTGCTTGCAGACGAACCGGAGCTCAAGGTGATTAGAGACCTGCTAGAACTCAACAAGGACGCGGCAACGCCAAAGTACATTGTAGACCTTTATTATCAGTAGGTGAACAAAAATAAAACGGCATACACGACGATAAATTTAGGGGAGGTGTGCTTTTGTTTTTGTTGTTACCCTTTTTTTTCTCCCTCGACAATTTTAACCGACGACTGTAGACGCGGACGTCGTCTGTATCGGCCACACGACACTATCAAAAGGCTCGCCTCGCAGGGCGAGGTGCAAAGCGTTGCAGATCTGCGAGTATTTTTTCAGTGGATACCCGAAAGAGTCAGCAAAGCCCTTTTCCGAAGGCAAGGGTAGCAGACACCGAAAGGGCAGTGAGGGGATGATTGTTTTCCCTTCTGAATGGACTCCGGCGACAACCCTGTTCAAGACGCAGAAGGCTAGTGAACCGAAGCACGAGTGCGAAGTTGCTGCATTTGCCTTGAGCGAGATGTGGAGGAGACTGCCGTCCTTTTTTCTGTGGTCGCGGATTCCAGAGCAACTGCCACTCTTGATCATCGCGGGATAGAGCCTATCGCAGGCAAACTTGACATGTGCTTGTAGCATGGACCTAATTCCTCCCGTTATCTGCCCTACCGACAACAGTCTGTCTCGAAGTTGTTCTTTTTCATTGTCATTTTTTCTGCCCTTGTTCTTAGACGACCACCTCGTTTTTAAAGCGTCGTTGTATCTCCGCCGTTTGCTGTCGTCCACGAACGCGGCGACAGCAGACGAGATTCCCGCGTGCATGAGTCGTTTCCTCCTGGCGTTCAGTTGGAACACGACGTCCTCCTCGTTTCCTCGTCTCCTTCTCCCACGAACCGACGCGCATAGTTGGAGCAGTGGTGCCCTTCCGTCGCCGCATTCGCCTTTGCCATTGCGGCGGCACCCTCGTCCTCCATAGACTCCGAAGTGTAAGTCAGTCGTAGAGTTTAACTCGTCTGCAGAAACGAAGGTGACGGATTGCAGTTGCCTTCCCGTGTGAGCGCAACATAAGTCCGAGTCGCCCGTGCGGTCGCCACTGTCGTTATTTCTTTTCTCCTTTATGTCGTTGTCGAAGTTTCTTTTGTGTGCAGGACAACGGGTACTAAGTGGGTCGAGTGCAGGAAGCCAATCGAAGAGGTCGGACCAACGACGGCCACAGCGGTGCACGAAAAAATGCCTCGGACACACGTAAACGCCAAAATCGGCAGAGATTATCACAAAATCTCGGCACAGACACGCCGTGGCCCTCTGGCCACGGCGGGCCTCTTTTCCCTGCACTGCCGTAGAAGAACTAGTGAAGATGCCGACTTGTCGTCTCACCAGCGACAAAACGGCCTCATCGTCGCTCCAAGCTTGATAAAGCCCCAAAGTCTGCCGACTAACCGGTGGCATTCCTCTGCCACGCCAACGCTGTTGCAGCATCTGATAAGACAAAGCAGCGGCATCACCAGTGCATCTTTGGTCCATTTTCTCTGAAGTCTTTTTGGTTTGACTCGTCTCGTCTCGTCTCGTCTTGTGTCTTGCAAAAAAAATAATAAAGGCGTGCTGCAAAAGGACGCAACGCAGCGCCACGCCAGTAATGTGGGGAAAAGAGCGAGAGAGTGTAACGCCGAGCACTAGAAGATTGAAGGTGGAAGCGTTCGATTGGATGGGGAAGAAAACTAAAGAAAACCCTTCTTCAAAGAGAAAAGAAAATGCAAACGTTTAGACTAACTCGCATTTTTTCCTTTTTATTTTTAACAGAGCGGCCGAGGCCAGTCGCCAGACTTTGTCTTCCTCGAAGAGGCGGGTTACATCAATCCCCTGGCAGTGGCTTCTTCCTTCACTTACTACGCGAAGGAAGGAGTTGGCATGTCCATGCTGTGCTCTACCATGGAGAGAGATCACTGGATGATGCGTCTGGCGGAATTTTCCGAGGTGCGAAAGATAGTGCACAGCATGGTGTGCGATAACTGCGCGACCAAGGCTGCCGATCATCAATCGGTTGACATTTGCATCCACAAATTTCACCTTCGTCCGCAGCACATCGACGTCCGATCGGTGTCGACACGAAAGGAAGCAAGAGGGGTACAAAAAGGAGGCGACCGGAAGGATATTCTTCACAGGATGATGGATCTGGTTGCGGAAGGATTTTATAGCAGGGAGATACTAGGCATCGCTTCCGCTGACGAAGATGATGCTAGGCGAGTGTTTCCCTCCGGTGTCATCGAAAAGTTGGCCCTGCATAACAGAATTACTCTTACCGACAGCATCGTGGAGGAAGTGCAGAGCATCGTGGTTGTCGTCGATCCCGTGCAGGCTACAAGTCGAAGCAGCGGAGTCGGACTATGCGTTCTGTTAAAGACAAAGACCGGCAATTTTTACGTACGTGTTTGGTGTTGTTTTCTGTTTTTGGGTGGCACTATCACGCAAGCAACAACGAAAGCGTCAAATTTCCAAAAAATGCAAAGCTTTCGTCTTATTTTTTATTTTTTTCACATCAATCATAAGGAAAGTGGTCACAACGCCCTGCCATCGTCATCTTGTTGGCCGCATTGCTGAAAAAGGCATCGGCTGATAGGTAGTCGTCGTCGTCCTCATCGTCGCCCTTCCATGGAGCGACGGCGAAAGGCGGCAACGACGGCAGTGCTGGCGGCTGCGGTGCGAAGAACGTCCCAGAAGGTGGAGGCAGCCGCAGCGGCGGAGGTGGTGGCGCACTAGCGGAGTAGACAAAGTGCACGATTCGCAGCATGCACGTTTCGATGGGACCGGCCATCGCTTCCAAAATTGCGTGCGGGTCCGTCTTGTTGGCAACGGTTCTGAGGACCTCCTCTATCACGCTTCGAGTGAGCGGATCTACACCGTCGGCCTCGTGGTCGGTCTCTAAGACGAACAGCAGAGCCGACGGCCACATGGCCAACAGGGTGCCGATGGGCGTTTTGACGAGGGGGGAAGCAAACAGCGCTTCACAAGCGTCTCGCATCTCTCGGGGCTTGCCAGAGACGCAGTAGAGGTGACAGGCAGCAGCCTGCCAGGCGGAGGTCCTCGTCGTCTGTCGCGCCGTCTTTTCAATCTCCTTTACTTCCTCCTCGTCCCCTTCTCGTTTATTCACTTCCTTTTCAAGGTCGACGCCTTTCGGCTTGCTGCTGCTCTGAGAACAGCGCATGTGGCTGTAAAAGTGAAGTCCACCCACTTTTGCCATCATCTCGGCTATGGTGACCTTTTCGCTGTTCGAAAACCGCTCGTCCAAAAGCAACATAGTGAGCGGTTCAGAGCATCCCATCATCTGCATGGCAGTGTTTTGGTTGTCGGGCGCGTGTTTCATTTCCTCGGCTGCATGCTTCCACTGTTCTTCGTATAGGAGAGCACAACATCGCTCGACTCTTCGTCGCAATAGTTTTTTGTCATAGAGCTGAGGATGAAATAGTCGCACTAGAAAGTCTCTTCTCGCGACGGCAGTCGTTGCCGCCGTGGTTGCTTCGTTGTCAAACGCTGGCCCCGTAGCGGACGCTGTCAACGGCATCCCGTCGTTTTTGTGATCTTATTGTGTCTTTTTTGCCTCTTTTGTGTCTTGCAGATAGCCGCTTTGGACCAATACAACGTAGAGCCGTACCTGGGAGCTTTCATGTCCTACGTTCACGCGGAACTGATCGTCAGAAACGTCGAATACTTGGAATCGATCTTCCAGGGACTTAAAGAGAAACCGGTCGTCCTGTGGGTAGAGAACAATTCGTCACAGGCGATATGCCACTTCTTGGAACTCGCCGTCAAGACGAGGTGGTGCACCCGGCGTCGAGTAGGCATGATCAAGAGCGAAGACGCGGAAGGGAGAAAAATTCCAGGCGTTACCACCAGCAAGAAGGGTTGCCTCGTGGAATACGCCCTGCAGGCCTTGGAGAGAAACGTCTTTCTCCTGGAGCAGTTTTCGACACAGGCGAGAATTGTAGCCGCCAAGTATTCCGTTCTCGATGAAGGGCGCGACGGTGCCGTGAATGGAATCATCGATAAAATCGATCGAGATTACTTGCCGCGACAAGTGGTGCCTGCAACGGCTGCGGCGAGGAGATGGAGGTGGCAACCGCGGAGGCAGGGGCAAAGCAACCATCAACGAGGTGGAGTAGTAGTAGAAGAACTTGAAGAAAGTGACTACGAAGAGCAAGATGAGGAAGGCGGCGACGGTTTTCCGAACGTCATACGTCGTCACCGACGCCGTCACGCCTGTCCGTTTCCGGACATTTCAGACATAACACCCAACGAAGAAGACCGTAAGACGACTCTCAAGACTTTAGTTCGACAGATGGAACACTACGCGTATGATCCCAAATCCAAGACTTATTCGGGGAAAAAGGGCGGCAACGTAGACGACCTCGCCACCACCGTGTTGCTTGCACTAGGCTGGCAGTTTTCTAATCCCAGCGTTGTCCAAGATTTTGCACTGCCCGTTCCAGTGCAAAGGGACGCCTTTTTACGTCACCACTCAACGTTGCTCGGCAAAAGGTTTGGGTGAGTGACCATGACACTCATTATTAAAGATTTCCGTTAGTGTTTAAAAGAAGAATGAAGAGCCGGCCAGACAAGCTTTTGTTTTCTTTCGATTCTTTTAACTTCTTCTCTGTCATTGACGAACAAAAAGAACTCGCGAAATCTTCGCACCGTTTACAATCCCCTCTGTTTTCTTGTCGTTTTCTCTGGCTTCTGATTATCGCGAGATGATGAGTCTAATGGCATCGGCCATCGGCCGTTGCTGGTGCGCAAGAACACGAAAGGGAACGATTAAAATAAAGGAAGAAGAAGAAGAGGAAAAACAAGGAGAAGAAGAAGGAGGACGCTTTTGGGACGACGACGATGAGGAACACAACGTGGTATACACCAAGTGGGTTCCTGTGCCGCAAGAAATCGATCTGACGGATAGGCCCGGCCTTAAAGTGTTTAGACCGAAACGTGCGCGAAAAAATCAGGTGCGATGGTTGCCCGCGCTCCCCGAAAAACGGTTTCAGTCGCCAAAGAAAGAACGCGAGGGCTATCATAATCACCAAAGGCAACCGCTACTTTCGCCATTGCCGGTGTCACCGTCGCCATCAATTCAAGTGCTTCCACAAGCAAACGACGGCACGGATGCCGAGAGCGCGACTGGCGACGGCAACATTAGCAAAAACAATGATGTTGCTACAACTTTACCTGACGCTTGTTCTTTTTCTTCTTCCTCGTCGTGCTCTTTAACGGCAAACAAGTAGCAGTATAATTGTAAAAACAATCAGAGCGAAGCACATGGAAGACGTTCGATCGGTGTCCAAGGAAAAGCTGCAGTGGTTGCTGGAGTTTGCCTGTCTTGCACCTCCGTGCTACAAGAAACTTACGTCGGGAGCACTTCGTCAACAGGAGAAAGGGCAAATAGGGTCGCGTCAAGTTGACCTCGTGCAAAAGATGGTCGAAGACGGAGCCATACACGGCGCGATGAGCCGAAGGGCGCCACCCGCGAAGAGGCCGCAGATACTATTGACTAATTCTGCAACGAAAGTGACTTGCACGGACGTGTACTATAACGAAGCGAAACCCGGCAGCGTGTTGGAGATCGTGCGCCACGCCATGGTGGATGGCAAGTGTCGAGTGGCACACAAGGAGGCAAAATGCTGTCGCTACGAAGACAATCCCGTCACTTCCATCGTCGGCGAGTTTTTGGACACGGGAGAATGGTCTAAGGCGCCACAGAGCAGAGTGGAAGAGGTACTCGATGAGCTCTGTCCTTGTCCTCCCAGCCATGGCAAAAGCCGTGGTAGACATCTCCTTCCTCCCAAGACGCCTGTCACGTTTCGAGGAAGCCGAATGACATTCGAAAAGCTCTATTGTCTGGCAGAACTTTGCCGCTTTGCTCGCCGACGTCAGAATCAACGACAAGATGGGCAGAATTGCGTCGCAAAAGTCGTTGAAGACGGCGGCGACGGCTGGAACATTACCTCTACGGCGACAGTGACAGCAGCAGCTTCGACGACCACCAGGGCAATTCAATTGGCCGTTCTCTTGCACGAGCTTTGGCACACGAACTTTGGAGCCCTAAGGTTCTTGCTGCACTTGAAAGGGGAGAAGAACGAAGACAATGACGAAATGCAACGAACCTCCACATCCTTCGCTCTATTGCAAACGTTGCTCGCCGAGCACGACGATGAAATGCAGACCCTGAGAGAGCGCATTCCTTTTTGCAAAGAACTAGTAGGAGCGTTTTGCCCGCCCGCACCTTTCGGGTTAAAAGAAGGAATGATTCCTTCCGATGGCATTTTGTCGGTCGCGCTCGCCGCCCTTCCGATCGGACCCGTGGAGATGGATTCACCGGACGGGCGATTGCTCGTTCTCTTGGGTAGTGACGCGTTTGCCTGCGCCGATAAAGTTAAAGGCAGGCGCAGAAGAAAGAAGGAAGCTGCCGGGAGAGAAGAGCAGGGGGCCCACGACGACAAAGCAAACCGGGGTAATGACGCGACAATGGCAAGGGGAGAACAAACAAAAGCGATTAAACGTATGCCGCAGCAACCACCCCACCACTACAGCAGCCCCCGCGTCTGCGAACGAAAGTGCGAAGAAGGTCGTCTTTTTCACCTCGCAACTCTTGAGAAGAGCATGGAAGCTTACTGTGTGGCCGTGGAAAAGGCCTTCGTCCGCCTAGAAGACGCGCGTCTCAAAGACGACTCTTACTTTTTAAAGCGCAACAGGCCCGCGTTAACGGCTCCTCTGGAGCTTCTGCGAGCGCGAAACCCCATGGGCATTTTTGAAGTGCCCGATCTGTTGTTCTGAGCAAGACAAACGGAGACAAATAAAACTCGAGATAGATAGAGGCAAGAGGTTGTGTTCTTTTTTCTTGTTTGATGAACATATCTTTCTTAGCGTCCGTCCTCTGCTCGTAGCCTCGAGGTGCGACGCAACAAGAGGGCAAAGAGAGCGCACTCGTTCGCTCACATTCTTCCGCAGAACTCTTTCAACTCTCGGACGGGCGATGCGTGAGCAGTGTCTATTAGCTGTACCTTCTCTCCTTCGTCGTTTTTTTTTAAGCGTAATACCCTTCGATCCTTTTATCGCGCCTTTCTTCCTCTACTCGGCGAATCATGTCTGTCAATAAATTTTTCTCCCTCAGCAAGGCGTTCATTGCCTCTTTTGCAGACTTTTCTGCCGCAATGTGCTGCTTGGCAACATCGCCGACAACCCCGCCACCGTTACCACCGATATCGATGACGGAAGATGAGATGACGCTCTCGCCAACGACATCGCCTCTGCCACTCTGGGCGGCGCGGAAGTCGGTGATGGTCTTTTCTACTTCAACGAGTTTGTGGCACAGTTGCATGGATCTCTGATAGAGTTCGATTGGGCATGAACGACGTTTTCCTCGTCGTCCTCGTCGTCTGCGACGTTTTCCAGAACAAATCGAAGAACTCCACCACGACCTGATGCAATGCATTAACATTTCGATCAATCCACCTTGCCAACTGACGTCGTCGTCTTCGTCGTCGTCAAAACCATTATCGTCTGTGAGGCAGGAGACACTGCATCTGTCCTGTCTTCCTTTTTGCACGCAATCGCAGTGTCCGTGAACGCAGCCAACACACGGGTGGTGGTGCTGGTGTTCATCGTTGCCGTCGCTGACGCTCTTCGAATGGTTACCATGACCCTGGCTGCCTAAATTGTCAGAGTTGTTACGGCGAACTGGGATGCCACCGCAACGCCAGTCGTCGTCGTAGCGTTCAGTCACTGGCATTGTTGCCATAACTCCGCTTGCTTCCTTTTGTCTTTGTCGTTCGTGGCCTCCGTCTTCTGCCTTCCATTTTTTCTCCTTCACTTCTTCTCCGTGCCCATGCTTGGAGGAGCAACTTTTCACGTGATTCACGCCATTCACGGCCGGGACGGTTCCACAGAAAACAGGAGACGGCTGCCCATCCATAACCAGTTGGCTATCGTCTCTTTTGTCTTTGCCCTGGTGACGTTAGTGCTGTGGTGGGGACTTTCTTTTCACGGCGAGAAGACGGGACCCGGTGCGCTGCCGGAGAGGCTCCGATCTGTGGAGCCCATCTACCTACCCATTCTCACGGCGTTAACCACCATGGTCGCAGCATCCGAATACACCCTCATGTACCTCGCTTACTTTGCCCTCCACAACAGGGTCGACGAATTCGTTGTAAACATTGCAATGACGGGTGTGCGAGTGACTTCTGTCACCTTCGTGGAGTTCTTTATACTGCACAACATGAGTGCCAATGCGCTGGGATATTTTGGGAGAATCGTGGGCGGCGTGGCGGCGATTCACGTTCACAACGCGTTCATGAACTGGAAGGAATATCGGACGGCGGCGACAAAGAAGATTACCACCGCCGCTAAGACGACGCAACGTGCGAGGAGACAGACGCAAAGACGGCATTAACCCTCTATCTTCTCTCTATTTCTTTTCTCTGCCTTTTCCTACTCCTCCTCTGTTTTTTTTCTATGTTGCCGTTTCCTTGTCACCTACGAAACAAACCGTTATGATTTCGTCCTACCCTTTCTGTTCTCCCGCATTGTTGATTACAGGAGAACATTATTTCAACAGCGGTTTGAAACGTCGACGAGAAGCAATCTTGCGTCAGATATGCAAAGAGAACGCTGCAGTCCTCTCCGAAACGCCAGGAGGATGCGTTGTCCTAGTGCATCCCACAGACCTGACGGAAAGGCTGCTGCACTTCTCGGAGACGGACAAGCACGTTCACCGCTGCATCGACATCCTTTGGGACGGCGCTTTAGATCCCACCGCACTGATCGTTGCTGGCTTGCGGAAAAAGATACAACAAGACAGCGATGACGACGAAAACGATGACGACGAAAAGGAAGACGATGCCAGACAAATACTTAAGGCCGCGTTGCAATTACGACGGATGGATGCCATACTTGACGGACTTCACGAAAAAGGAGTCATATACGGTCTGGAAAGGTTCATGCTCGATGCCTTGCTCGACTTAGAACGCTTCGGTTGGGTGCCGATCGTCGTCGACGAGAGCCACCGCGACGGGCAAGGCAAAAAGGAAGACAGCGAAGAAGAAGGGCAACGCGATGTCCAAAAAAAAGGAGGAAAAAACCATCGACTCCCTCAAGAAACTCCGCTTCGGCCACCGCGCATTCCCAAAGACTACGTTGTCGTTAGATTGCAGCCTTCCGGAGAATATGTCTGCAGAGATTTAGAAGGGCGGATTTGTCAGTTGCACTTACTGCGGCCTCCGTCGGCTAGGGAAGAGCCCACCAGCGATCTGAGGCTGTTGCTTTCCGACTTTGAGAGCATGGAAGTACTCAGAGAGGCCCACAGACGAGCAGTCAACAGTGCGTCTAGACCTTTTGTGGTGTCGGCCAAGACGGACGGAGACGCGGACACCGCGTCGTCAACCCTCCTGTCGTCCATTGGCATCAACGGCGGCACAAGAGGCAGCGACAAAAACGGTGGAGTACGAGGTCGACACAGCGGTGGCGGGGCAAGCGTGAGTAGAGAAGATGTCTTCGACCCTCTAAGAGATAGTAGAATACAGGGCATCGCCAGCGTCTTCCGCACGGAAGGCTTGTCGTCTTCTGCCGACGGACAGATGCTGACAGGAGAATTGGCGACCGGGCCGCCACTGCAAAGGACCGTGCAACAGATGTATGATCACTTGCTAAGGGAAAAGGTCGCCAACCACAAGAAAAGAAAATTGGACAGGGAAACCATCGACACTCTGCAGAATCGCTTGCAGAAAGTGGTGACCGACGACACGGCAGGGGAGAATGGACCTCTGCGCTACCAACTGCCCGAAGGAGTACAGCACGTGGAGTCAAACTTAGGCGTTCGACCCAACGCCTTCAATTACGAGGTGCGAGAAAGACTATTCGAGGTACAAGTCGAAGGCGTCATGCTCGATCGCGACGCGAACGTCGACAATGCCGGTGCGGCCGAGACGAGACAGGGTGTCGGAAGGGCTCTCGTGGCTGCAGTGGACGCCTCGGGCGTTGGCGCATCGGGAGGAAGAGCGACACTCGCCAAGTGCAGACAACTTCAAAAGTTCTTTGTCGACGAAGTGCTAAAAAGTTGGTTACAAAAAACTAAGTTGCCTATGGCGACGACGACAGAAGAGCGAGGCTCCGGCAGTTTCTTGGGAAAAAGCAGCGAAGGAGGAGGAGCATTCGGAGGAGGAGAAGGAGGAGGAAGCGAGAGATTAGGCAATTGCTCCGATCCGCCCTCCGCCGGCTCTTTTTCTTTGTCTTCTTCTTCTTTATTGCCTCTTCCCAAATTCGACCTCTTCAACGCCATTCTCAAGAGACGCAGCCTGGTGTCGTGGCTGTTGGTGAGCACGGGCCTCCGCGCAGCGGACATTGACTTTCGCCGAGCGATAGAATACTGTCGCCACCGACGACGAAAGGAGGAAGCAGCGCAATTGGACGATTCGGAAAGAAGAGACTCGAAAACAACTACTGCAGCTAAAACACTCAAATAAAGTAAGGGGCAGCACACGCAGTGTACAAGCCTTTCACATTTTTGTGGTCTACTCTATTTCTTTTTCCTTTTTAAAGTTGACAAACAAATAAAATAAGTCCAACCAGCTCGTCTGCTTTGAAAACAGCACCTTTGCACAGACGACCCAAAAAAAAACACAGAAAAAAAGATCACCTTGCTTTCTATTACTTTTTGTTGTTATTCTTGTTAGAAATAGCGGAAGCGCTGGCGATGAAGACAGCAGCGGGAGACAAAGAAGATGACGATGGCCACAGTAGCGGCTCCGTCAAACGACAGAAGATTCACTCGAAAAGAAAAGCCGCACAACGACTCTCGTCTTCCTCCTCTTCCTCTTCGGATGAACAGGACAAAACAGCAGAGAAAAAAAATGACAACGGAATGCGAGCGAGTAACGACGAGACTGAACTCGCAGCCGTTCGATCTTTAGCTTCCATCAGCACCTTGTATGCAGTAACACGAAGAAAGAGGGACGAGGACGAAGAGGAAATCGAGCCAAAGCGGCAAAAGCATCTCAGACAAGGGCGAGGGCAGAAGGCAGACGGCAGGTGCCAGCAGCTACGACGCAGGGCGCACCGACACCGACACCAGGCGACAGCCGAGACGGCCACCGCCGAAGTCAGGATCGTTGTACCGCTGAAGGTCGCTAAAGAGGCTCGCTTCAAAACCTCTCGGCTAAAGATGTTAACGTCGATAGACAACCCGTTGTATTTTCTCGTTCCGCACCCCTGCTCCATAGGTGGTAGAGGCGGCAGCAACAACGACGTTCCACGTAACCCAAAGACGGCAGTGGAAGCGCTGGAAATGGCACAGGACGGAGGGGTGCGCCCCTGCCGCGCCATCATCACTCCCAATTACTTCTCTACAAGGCATGCAAGGTCTGCCCTTAGGGCATACTCTCCTGCCAAGTTTATTTGCAACAAAGCGGACTGGAACAAGGCCGTGACTTTGTTCTTCGACTCCTTGCGAAGAGTGGACGGAAAGGCCTTCGTTTCCAAGGAGTGGATCGATGCGAGACGAACGCGTCTGTGGCATAGCGTCCTAGACGACCTATTGTTGTCGTCATCCAATACCTCTTGCACTTCCTCGGACGAAGACAAACGAAAACCTGGCAAGGAGGACCAACGGAAGAAGAACGGTCCGAAGAAATTAGACCTGGTCACCGAAAAGCAAGCCGCTGGCGATAGAGCCCGGAAGCACTTAATCAAACTGGTGAAAGAAGCAGCAGCAGAAACGGAAGCCGCGGCGACACAGGAGAGGGGGACACTGGCCCATGGAAAATTGATGAGACTATCGAATAGAAGGTTGATGACGAAGAGGAAGGTAGCGGCGGTTGCAACCGAACGTTGGACGAGCCAGAGGGCCAAGAGGATGTCAGGACGTAACGTCGTCCAAACGGCAAACGTAACGAACCCGATCAGCCTTCAGTCCGCCTTTCCTGTCGACGTTCCGGCAGAAGTCGACGACTGCTACCGTCTCTTGTGTGGCACGAGGCGGCCGTCGTCTTTGTTCGACAACGAGATGTCGCGGCTTTTCGAGATGGTCCACGAGTCCGCCCCACACTTTTCTAGCTCTTGTGGGGACTCTCGACACCTTCGTTGTCGCTGTCATCTCGAAGCGGAAAAAAGGAGAGAGCGACATATCGCTATCGTGGCCACGGATTCCGAGTCGACGCCGGATGACACGCTGCGGGCGGCAATGACGCTAGCATGCGCCCGTCTCGTCAAGGCCTATCGTCACCCGGCCAGCTCCTCTTCCTCATTTGACTCCACCACGGCGACGACAACTTACTACTATTCACCCAAGAAATGCGCGCTCCCGGCGTTCGAGAATCTGGCGCACTTTTGGCGCGCGCGGTCAGAACACGTGGGAACGCAACTCGAAGAACTCGGCAAGATTATGCTTCTCCCGCCGGACTCGTACGTTGTGGTGCACGACTCCTCTCGAACGCCGAACGCCTTCGTCCAAGAGATGAAGCTTTGGGGTTTTCGAAAGTTCGTCGATCTCTGCGACGGCAATTGTGGCTCCTTTACGAGTACCGCCTATCGCGACAGTGCATCAAAGAAAGTCGACGAAAAAGCTCGTGTGAACAAGAAGGAGGCAGAGAAACAGGACAAAGAAAAAGAGGGTAGCGAAAAACAAGGCCATAGTGACAAACACACCAGGGTAACTGGAACACCCTCTGAGAGGCTGTCCCGAGCTATAAGGAGGGTCCAAGAATGCGTGTACGACGATCAAGTAGACGGTGACGACAAGATTGGCGGCAGCGGTTGGCAGGTTGTCGTAGGGGCTAAGGAAGCGGTTCTCCTCGTGGATTTTTCCGCCTGGACGTTGAGACAACTCGACACGCTTGCAAGAACCTTCAGCGCCCGCTCTCTAAGTAGAAGAAACGTTGGTGCATGGATCATTTGGAATCCCAACGTTGGTTGTTCTCCATCTTTTTCTTCTTCCTCACTTGCCGAAGGCAGCACCTCGCCGTCATCACCGATGCCTCCCGAGTACTGGAATGCAGAGACGAACGCGGAGACCGTCAGAGCCTGGTTCGTGAAAAAGGCGATGGAAATGTCGATTGACGGACAAGTTGAATGAGAAAACAGCGAGGACACCCAGAGACGGCCATTTTTTTATTGTGTCGAAAAATATCACAAAAAATAAATGGTGCAACAAAACCTTGCCCATCTCATCGCTTCCATTGTATCTGGAAGCATGGCGGTTCAAGTGCAAATAAAGAGAAGACAATTAAAAAGAAAAAGAGCTTGTCCTTTGCTTCTGCAGCGACGTCGTCGTCGTCGTCGTGGTCTCGTTCCCAACGTTGACGGTTGGTAGCAAGGGGTGGGCGTTGTCACGTTCGCCGCCTGTGCGTCGCCTTCGCGCTGAAGTCGAAACAAGCGCCTCGTAGTAGTCGCGTGCGAGATTGTCGTGAGCGATGATCATTTCTTGGACGAAAATCTCCAGCTTTTTCTTCGTGGTTTGCTTCTTGTTCTTGTTCTCGTGAAAGTAGATGGTCTTCTCCACTACTTCGAGGAAGGAAGCATGGAGTTCGCCGTACCCTGCGATGTGTTGCAGCACCGCGGCGAGCATGGTTTGACGCTCCTCGCCACTTGCGCTCCCGCCGTCACTGCCACTGCCTTGGTCCCAATAATCCTCGCCTTCGTGGTTGCAAAGGCTATTAAAGTAACCATCATCGTCGCGGCAACCGCCACTCGACGCATACTTTTTATTTTCGCTCACCTTGTCGCGTACGGAACGCAAGACGCTAGCAGCCACCTTTTTGCATAACTCCTCCCACTTCAAGTTAGAACGACCCTGGGCATCCGTATACTCTCTTAACTTGTTTTCGTTGCTACAGTTATTTGCGAAAACGGCAAACAGCTCGTCCAAGATGACGAGGAGATCGTCGTCTCTCGTTCGATAAGCAATCCCGGCCTTCCGCGGTGCCACTACCGTCGACGTTGCTGCCGCCGGTGCCTGTTGACGCTGCCGTTCTCTCTGCCTGTCGTCCGTCGTAAAGAACGAGAAAGAAGACGAAGGGAAAGGAGCAAACGGCGTGGCTCGTCGACCCTCGATGCGTCGCTTCCTTTCGGCTGCAAGAGAGTCCCTTAGCTCTTCCACTTGCGACCTAAGCAATCGGTTGTCGTCTTCGGCCCTCACCCGACCTTCGCGAGCGTCGCGGTATAGCATCTTGTACTCCGCCGCTGTTTTGTGACCCTCGTCGACGAGCGATCTCCTCTCCGTCTCTTTTTGCAAAAGCATCCGTTCAACTTTTCTCTTCTCGTCTTCCTGTTTCCTTAACCGGTCTTTAAGTGCAGCAACGAGAACCCTTTCTTTTTCCAATTGCTTTGTGACGGCGCCGAGCCGTAACAGTCCATCTACTGTTCGTGTATAGCCTTCGTCGTCATCAGTCATCTCATTTTCGTTCTCTTCTTCCTCTCCTGCCAAAGCTGCTGTTATTGCTCCACTACCATTAGTGCGTGTCCGACGCATTGTCTTTTTTTTACCGGCAGCGCTTTGGCTTGGCCGGCTAGATCAAGCGAAAGTAAAAACACCTCCCTCCCCCGAAAAAAAGGGAGCATGGCAACGAGACTAAGTGGTGGTGGTGATCGTCGCCACGTTTTGCAACGGCGCTCCAATCTTTATTACGAAGACGTCGGAGAAGACTACGATCTGTCAGAGGCGCACAGGTATGCTAGAGCAGCGAAAACTGCGTCGTTTAATGCCAAGAGTCGTTGGTGGCGCCTGATATTTTTGCTGTGTAGTTATGACGCGTCGTTGTACTCGCTGCCGTGTCATTCGCGACTTAAAGCACGCCTGGCGGCACAGAAGATCGCCATCGAGGTGGAAGGCTGCCGGTCCACCATCATGGACGAAAGAGAAAATTTGGCCAGGCAAAGAGAAGCTCTGAAGAAGCACCGTCGCACCATCGAAGAGAGACTGCGCTCCTACTATGAAAGATTAGCGCAAATTACGTCCACCGATGAAAAGCAGCCGCAACAGCAGCTGCAAGGGCCACTGCAGTTTCATGGTTACGGAGGCATCACGGCCAGCCCGGAGGTAGCAGAATATCGCGAAGTGCTGATCCAACGCATCCGTGAGCGCATCAAGACGACGATGGAACTTTTGACTAGCTTGATGTCTCTGGAATTTGCCAACGAGGAATCATCCATCTGGAACATGATGGAGGCCGACTGGTCCGTGGTATGGTTCTTTCAGGAAAAGTCGCACATCTCTTGGAGTTTAAAAGAGGCCATTCGAAAGAGAATAGACGACGACGAAATGAGCGGCGAAATAGGTGCGAAAATAAACCTACTGGGAAAGAAGGACGTCTCTTTGGAGATATTGCGCGAGCGATTCCTCATTCCCCCTCCTTCTGCTCCGCAAGTTGACCCTCCTTCGCAAACGAGCGCGCACATCTAAAGTGGCCTTTTGGCAAACATACAAAAACGTTCACGAGAAAAGTCGACTTCACAAGTCCTTTCACTTCCTCTCTTGGCGTTTGCAGATTGTGTCAGAGACATTGCAGCAAGCAGCAAGAAGGCAAACTCTCAAAAACAAAACATGGAAAGAGAAGAAGAAGAGGATTCCCACTGTCCGCGCAATGTCTCCACTGCCACAAATGTCACCGAGGTTGCGGCGGTCTCCGCGGCAACCGCCTCCGCCTCCACCCCGTCATCAGTCTGGGGCAAATTGGCCCCTTACGTCTGTCCATCAACGCTGCGGCAACTAAAAACGCTCTTATCTGGAAAAAATCCGTGGATGAAGGCGACCGACCTGATGCCTCTGTTACGGGACGTACCAGGCAATGATTCTTTTGTTCGCCGGGAGAGAAAACTTCGAAAACAGAGAGGAAGAAAACGAAGAGACCTAGCTGAATGCGAAGAAACGCATCCCGCAACCCATGCAACCAATGTCTCCTGTGCTGCTACCTCGGCCACTCCCTGCTGCGCCATTGCCAAACGCGCCCATCAAGCTGCGGCAACTACGAGGGCAACGGTGTCGCCCACCAACGCGAAGCAAGCACAGGCACCAGCAAAAGACGCAAAAGCGGCGACAGCATGCCGTGCCACGGACAACTGCAACGTTGCGCTCGAGGCCGACGCCGCCCTTGCTGACCTTGCCTCTCTTAGCAACAGTGGCGGCCGTCTGAAACGCGGTTGCGGACGCTGGTCGTCGCCAGGCATGCGGTCGGTAGCGCAAAAGCTCGATCGCCGTAGACGAGAGTTGGCATCGGAGTCAGCGGCCACACTCCAATCGTTAAGGGATGAGGAGTTGGGTGGTGACAGAATCCCTCCACGGGAGAGAGAACGGGAACTCGAGTCGCACAAGCGAAAAAGGCGACAGACGCAACGATCGCGACCTTGCCGAAAACAACAGCAGCAAACCAATTGCAGACTCCGTCGCATCATTGGTCAGTGCCGCGGAACCCTCGCACTGCAGACGCCGGACGAGGCGGACAAGAGTTTCCTTTGGCGATTGGCGAGTTCTCCCCGAAGGCTCTTTAATTACCACAAGTGGCGACGTCTCTTTGCAGCGAGGGCTCGGCAACTTCTCCTGCCGAAGAAATTTTCGTCAACGCAACCACAAGGAGGCGAAACACAAGGAGAACAAGAAGACGAGAGGGAAAAAAGAGACGTGCAGCAGGGGGAAGGGGAGGAAGAAGTCCACGATCAGGAAACTGCGCGGAGAATCGAAGACGACCTTTTTCACTTCGTGCAAAGCGTCGCGTCCGTCGACGAGCTCTTTTGCTACAATGCAACGCTGGAAGGGACAAGCGTCGTCGATCGCTGGGGTATTCCACGCCACCTGCAAATAAGAGCGGCTCCACTGACGAAAGTGCACCTGGCGATCGCGCTCAGCTGGAGGATAGGAGAAAAAAGTAATCCCTTGAATTTACGGCCTTGCAGCCAGGAGAGGTCGTGCATCGCGAACCGCGTTCTTGGCGACGGCTTCGTCCTGTACGAATTTCCTCCTTACGGTTACTTACAGGCCTTCGCAAGTGGCCTGGAGAACCGGCCAGCGCAGCTCCCGCCAAGCCATCATCCTGGCAATGCCCTGTGCTTTCCCTGCAGGATCTCTGTCTTGCAATCTCCGCTATTGAATCCCAGAAGGCGAGCACCCGTTGTTGACGTTTGGGAATTTGGTCAATTTTACGACTTGTCTTATCCCGACCTCAAGGACGAGTACGTGACGACCATGCCAGTTTCTTTCGACAGGCGACAACCTGTCGCGAAGGAGACAGGAGTACAGCTTCCCGTCTGCAATATCCTCCTTTTGTACACCTTTTTACGCGACTTGAGGATAACGCAAAATGGTCTGGACGTCACACCAGTGTGTCGCTAGACTGAACTGAGCCGAACGTCCAAGAAAGAAGGAGAGACGCGGACACAAAAAAACGGATGGAACAAAAAGGGCGGGCAAGGCAAGAGAACGAACGACATGGGAAGAGTGACTTCGGAATTTGTCATTTACGACCATCCAATTGTAACGTCTTTAACGGCGACCACAAAAAAAGAGAGCTCGATCAGTGGGAACAACAAGGAGAAAGAGATGCAATGGTCAAAGAGACCAATGTTCTATACGGCCCCATTCGCTGCTGCGTCTGCGTTCACGCCAAACTAAGCGAACCGTCGGAAGCGAGACAAGAGAAGAGGAAGGTAGTCTTCTTCCGCTGGCTGCAGGAGAGTTCGTGGAACGCTTTAGTCAACGGTTTCAGCTGGGAACCCACATTCTGCGCGATCATAAAACCGTTGCAGCGCCCCGGTTTGCATAGGCCTTTGCGGATACAAGTGGCTCGCACTCACCTCGACATGAAGCCCAACCGTAGACGGCAGGCCTCTGCCGCAATAGAGGCAAAGAAAAAGACACAAGGTAGAGAAGTAAGAGAGTTGACGCGCGACGAGGTAGACGCTCTGATGCACGTGGCGGTCGGCAGCGAACAAGATCTCGCCGTCGCCACTGCTGGACAAAATTGCCACAAAGAGTGTTGGCGATGTCGTCTGCCCGTGTGCGCAATGCACGCGACAGCGACGGTCGTTCGCAAGTGCCGCCAAGAGGGAGAGGACTGCCAGTTCACAGACGACGATAGAGATGACAGTGGCAATGGAGACTGTGGCCTGGAAAGAGGACCTTTTGTCGAAAAGGTCATTTGTTCACTGTGCCAGGAAGAGTACGTCTTCTCGCAAACCGTCGATGTCAGATAGAGGACGACAGAAGGAGAGAGACAGACAGGCGGACAGACGAAAAAAAAATGCGTGAGCGCGACGAAGTCTCACGAGATCGTCCCCCCCCTTTTTTTTGTTGTCATAGCCAAGTGCTTTTTATTCCTCGTTTGGCCCACCAAAAGGGCACGCACAGAGTAGTATATCATTGTTTGTGTTAGTTGTAACGTTAATATAACTGCGCTTACGTCTCGCTGTTTTGGTTGTACTCTGCATGTTTGCTTGTAACGGTCGCTGTCGTGTACCACAAAGTAAGAGAGCGTTCGAAGCAGTTTGTTTCTAAGGAGATGATCGAGACGTGTATCTAGTTGGTGCGTTCGGGTCTGGATCCCGGGAGGTTTACCCCCTTATTTCCACCGTCTTAATTGACTCGATCTCGTCTCTTTTTGTGTTTTGTTGAAATATTTGGTAGGGGGTATGCGCATGCGCCCGAAAAGTGAGCCGGGTTTTTTTTGGGGGTCCCTTGTCTTTTTTTTGTGTCCCACAAACGAGAGCGCTTTTGAACTGATTGTTATAAAAGATCCGATAATGCCCCGTCTTTTGTCGGGGTCGTGGTCCGGACGGCAGAGGGTTATCTTTACAATTTAACTTAGACTGTGGTCAATCGCGCACGCGGTTGACTAGTGCATGGCTTATTACTGGAAGACGGCAGAACCCTTTGCCGGATATTTGACCCGATCTCGGTATTTCTTTTCTTTTTAAAATCCTTGGAAAGAGACGAGGAAGACAAGAAACAGGCCACTTCGCTGCAGTCATCGTTAATGTTTTATTGAATAACTCATGGTGCTCACTCTATTTGTTCATGTGTCATCCTGCCTCTCTTGCATCGCTTTTTCTTCCCCTCTCTTTTCTCGTTCTCTTTTGTCTTTCTTTTTATTTAATCCCCATAGCTGTGTTCCCCTTTTTCCTTTGTTCCTATGCTTAAAACCCTGCCTCATTCGATCGCACAAAGGCACGGCTTCTCTTCCTCGTCGTAATCCTCTTCACCGTGCCACCTCGTCTGTCTCGTGCAATGTCCTTTTTCTCTCCTCTCGTCGCTAGCTCGAGAGCCACTCGCCTGCAGTGGCAGTGTCAGCCGGCTATCTAGGCGACGGCTTGTCTGACTGAGCTTGGCGACCCTGACGGACTCCCAATCGACTGTCGTCGCTGTCTCTATCGCAGTGACAGGAATTTGTCTGCTTTTTGGAAATTGCAGACACTTGATTCGCGCTCTATATCGCCAGTCGTCTTCGTCTCCATCGTCCTCGTTTTCGTCGTCTTCTCCGTCTTCGTCGACGTCTTCCTCCTGCTCTTGCCCTTTTTGTTCTGGTCTCGCGATTCTAGACTCAGTCTCCAGAGGCGACAAGAGAGCTGGAGTGTCGCTGTCGCTGCCTCCCTCCCACTCGTCAGACGAGCCACCTTCGCCACCGATGCCGTCTGTCGTCCAACCCGCCCATCGATTTAAGCGTTGGATTGTCTCCTCGTGCACAGCGAACGACAGACACGGCTGATAACGACGGGCGAGCGTGCGAGGATACCACTTTGCATGACGCAAGAGAAGTTTCTTCGCTAGACGTCGACTCAATCTCTCCTCTGTTGACGTAATAGTAGTCGCCGCAGCCTTTCCTTCGCTATCGCTGCTTTCGCCTTCTTCGTCCTCGCAGCGACCATTGCGGAGGCGCGAATACTGCCTGCAAGCTACAACGTTGCAGATGTCGGCGAGAATGTTGACATAAGAGTCTCTCCACTCGGCGTCGTACCTGTAGTCGACGAGCTCTGCAAAACCGGGAAGCTCTTTTCTCCAAGGATTTCTCGTGTCCGCAAGGATGGCCGTTACTCTACTCTGCGACCAAGAAGCACGCATTTTTTCAACTTCGGCCATCTTGCACCGAGCTGCGGTGGTCGTCGTCGCCCACGCCTTTGCCGGTGCTTCATTGTCTCCTGCAGAGATCCTCTTGCATGTCTGCCGCTTTTCTTGCCGCGCTTTTTTCTGCTCTTCTATTTCTTCTGTTTCCTCTTCTTCCATGGCAGAGCGCACCTTCGCTTCCATTGCTCGAAAGCGAACCTCGCAAACGACGAGGGCCATGACAGTGTAGATGGCAGCCACCGAATACAGCCTTCTTTTCTTCCTTTCCTTCGTGGCTTCATCGTTCTCGCCCCTTTGGCTTGCTTCCGAGTCTCCGCTGTCGTAGCCTAGCTTGCCTCTCGAGTTTCTCACCGACGCGTCCTCCAGTAAGTACATTGGCCACGCGTGGTCTGGGCTGAAGATATCGTCCACGTCTGCCACCGATTCTCTTCCTGCATCCAACGGGAAGGTGGCCAGTGACACGGCCCATTCGAACGGGATACCCCTGAGCTTCACCGTGGCGAGATGAAATGCTGTTGACAACTCTTCCGTGCGCCTCTGAATCTCGGCGATGTCTTTACGCCTCTTTGTCTGTATGCGGCACGTCAAGAGTCCATTGTAGAGTCTACAAGCGCATCTCCAAGCGCGGAAAAATAGGTCGTCGTAAGGGCTGCGACAAATTCTTCCGTCTACGACTAACGATGTGGCAGCGACCGATGCGCCGTCACCGTCACTTTCTTCTGTTACCCATTGAACGTACTCGTCTTCTTTTCCCACGGGGAGTTGCTCTAACACTTTCACGAGCGGACGCAGTTGCGTTCTGTCGTTCAGTTCTGCAAAGGCCAGATGATGCTTGCTCGAAAAGTTACCGTTTCTGGTGCTGCAGCCACGATCCGATGCCCGACCATGGAAGCCCGGATCGCTTTGACAGCCGACGGGAGATTTTTCGTCGAATATCAACTCCAGGTTGGCCTCGCTGTACAGCCGCCTAGGCTGCCCGCTGCTGCCCTCTTTGTCACTCTTGGAGAGGCGAGGTAGCGGCAGGGCAAATTCTGGCTGTGCAAATACCACGGACGAGGACGATTGTCTCTGTCGTCTGTGCGTCATTGCGTTCTTTTCTTCGATAGCTACCTTTTCTGGTTTTTTTTCTTTTACCAGACGGCCACGTATCTGGCTGCCTTCTCATCTCTGCAGAGCTGGTCTCTTTGTGTCGTCGTCATTCCGTTGACAACGGGAACACCTCGAAAACCTCGCTGGACCTCGACAACCGTTTTATCCGAGAGTCTTAGACAGGGATGAAAAGGCCTGCAGCCAAGTGGCAAAAAGAAATGTTGGTGATGGCGACAGCTGCCACAGCAACAGCCGCAGTTTGCCGAAGTCCGACGTCGCAATGCAGCTCGAATTTTGTTAATGGCGTCTTCTCTCAAGGCCGGTCGAAATCTCCTTTGCGACGTCTTGAGCAGCGCAGGAAGGAGGACGGACTTCCAATCTCTGTGTTGGCTATACTTGTGAGGAATTGCGGTGTTCTCTGTAGGTGACGACGATGACGACGACATCCTCCACTCGATGGAATACTTCGAGGCAGTCTCCGGTTTTGGTTCCCAGTAACGCTTTCGATTTCGAGGGTAGGAAGACGGCGACGGTGTCGAAAGAGTGAATGTAGTGTTGCCATCTACCCAACATGTCAAGATCGGCCTCTGTCGCCATTTCCTCCTTCGCCGCTGCGTTTCATCGTCGTTTTCGTTGTCGCGGTTGTCTTCGAGGTAGGATGTCAGCAGTACCAAAGAGGCTTGTCTTTTTTCGACGAGGACAGTGTGCACGGAGTACTTGCCGCTGCTGCCGCTCGATATGGACAAGTTGTCGTTCTCGTTATCGCTGTCGTCTCTTGTGATAGCTATTCCAGGCAGGTAGAGGCGCGTGACGTTTCGAAACGTCGCCGCTACACTGCCTTCAAGATAGCCTCTAGAAGCGCTCTCTTTTCTACTTCTTTTCTTCTTCCTTTCTTCTTCCTCTTCTTTTTCTTTTCTCTCTCCGGAGAATTTCCAGAATCGACGCAATACCGCTGCCCTGCTTGCGGTCTTTTCTATTTCCGACTTTTTGACTAGTTCAGCTCCGTCGGGAAACGTCAGCCGCGTGTAGTCGTCGTCATCTGCGTCTCCCAGCGATGATCTGGACGTCGTGCACGCGTTGCCTGACGCGTATTCCATCGTAAGAAACAAGCGGTCAAAGATCGCGGCGGCAGCGGGAACGTCGGCGACTGCGCGAGGTGGAGCTATGAGGTCGTTGTCTTCGCGGTTTAAAAAGAGGAGAGAAAAGTAAAAGCCTTGCTGGTAATCCCACAAAGGATCGGGCTCTCGTGGCCACGGATGGTGATCGGTGTCGTACAGAAGAGCTTGGATGGGCAACTTGTGAGCGCCTGCCAAGATGAGCGGAGGAGGAGGAGGTGGAAGAGAAAGGGAAAGTGAAGATTGGGAACTGTCACCTTCGTCGATTCCGTCGTCGCTATCACTGCTACCGCTATAATTGTTTTGATAGCCGGGGGCACCTTTCTCGTTCACACTGAAACTAATTTGTGAAGGCGACTTTTCGCCTCTTGCTTCGCAGCGACATCGATAAGGTCGTTCTTGTTCCTTTTCTCTCCTGTGCCTCCACTTTTCCCGGGGTTGGCATTGACGATTTTCTCTGTCTTCGAACTTGAGGCAATCCCACGTCTCTTCGACGATGCGACGGAGGGCGGCTTGCAAGTAACGCTCGTCTGGGAAACCCCTCCGCGTGGAGAGAAATTGCTGTGGCTTCGCAAAATTCAGAGAGCCAAACCCTCGCAAGCCAAACGACACGTGTTGGCCAACGGCGACAAGGTGGAGAAGACACTTCTCTTCGTCGTTAAAATCGACAAATAGCTTGTCGACGTAGTCGAGTGCCTCGGACGGAGCAGCGGGCTTGAGAAGTGAAGGCAGTGTCGATGGTGACGACGAGCAAGACGATCGCAGCCTTCGCCACCTCCTACCTTCGGCGTATGTGACGGAAGCCCTGCCGGCCACATTGCCTACAGAGTCTCTGAGACAAAAAAGTAGCACTTGTCTCTCGTCGCGCACTGCTACCGGAGTGTAGGCTAAGAAGACGAATCGGACGAACGTTTCTCTCTGTCGGTGTTCGTCTTGCTGCCGAATCCTCCCCGTCCTCTCGTCGTCATTTTCTTTTTTCTCTTCTTCTAAAAGTTGCAAGGCTGGGAACGTGAACTCTTGAGGAAATGCGAGTGGTGTCTCGTACGACGTGATAGAAGGGTTGTAGGTAAAGGAGGACGTCGACGGTAGGGGGAAAGAGGGAGTGTGTTCTCCCTCGTGCATTTCCAGTCGCATCGAAACCGTCAAAGGCAAGGACAGCAGCGATGCGAAACTCAAAGAGGTCCGAAATTCTCCCTCGAGGCGAAGAGCGTCGAGGTAACAGGAATGAGGAGACGAAGACAGAGCCATTCGCTTGTCTGTGATCGCTAACGAGAAGCGGAAAGGGCGGCCTTGTTCGTCTGCATTATGTTTAAAAGAGAGAGAGAGAGAGAGAAAGCAACTAAAAAAAAACAATAAAAGTCATTAAACGTCCTCAGTATTTGGTTCTATTGAAGATTTTTCTTTGTGCTGTCTGTTTCTTTCGCGTGATGCTTACAATGGATCCCGTGGAAACAATTGTGCAGTTGCATCGCCGCTGGATCGAAGAAAATTACGTTGTCGACGACACAGCAGCGACGGAGGAAAAAGTGGAGGGCGGCGAGATGCGGCCTCCACGGCGATTCGCGGCGTGCTCCGAGACGTACAAGGGAATCTTGAGCAACGTGGAGTGCGGATCGCCATTTTCTCCGTTAGTGTTGAGAGCAGACGGCGAAATACCTCGCCCGCTCGTTTGCCTTTCCTTGCAGGACGTGTTGACGGCCACGGCCGAGAACATCGACCGAAACGCCTCGTCGTCTCCTTCGGCAGTCGAGCTCACGAGAACACAACTGCGCCAGGCCATAGTCCTTTGCGCCAACGAAACATGCGGACTGGCAGTGCACTTGCTTCCGTTGACCTTGGGCAAGTTCGTGCGGAGGATTCTCGATGCAGAGTCTTCGGAAAAAGGCCTGCGAGAGGTAGTTTCGAGCGTGTACCGCACTTGCGTCGACACTGCAGGCGAGGGAGGTGATAGACGAGGACGACAGACGAGACAGCTGCTTCATCTAAACGTGTTTCTCGACGGTGATCGCACGCAGTTGCGAACGAGGGATGACCGAGACGCGATAGAGATGCTGAGTTGTTTATCCCGCTTCTTACCTTCGTCCGCTACTTGCGCTACCGAGACTGGAGCACACGAGCAAGGCGATCGGGACCGTCGCTGTGCGTACGACAGACTGCTGGAAGCAAGAGCAGATGACCCGTTGAGGCCGTCGAGACCCCCCGTGGCCATGTACCTGTGTTGTCGGCGAAGGGCCCAGGTGGCGTTCGTCGAGTTGCAGCGCAGGTTCTCCGAGTGCAGGGTGGTTAACGCATCGTGCCCTCTTTTGCACGAGATACTTTGTCGGCTCTCTGGGGTGTGTTCGAGAATTCGGAGTAATACTGGCACTTATTCCATAGAGAGAGTTGCCCTGACGCCGTGTGCGGGCATAGCCCGAGAAAACGCCAACGCCCTCGAAAAACCGATGGTCGCAAAGACCTCGGCCATCACCTGGCTGCGGCATCCTGACGACTTTTTTCGCCGCCTCGTAACCGTGTTGGTGAAGAGCGACGGTTGCACGTCAGTGTCGCAATTGATGGTGCAGCTGACGCAAGCGGTGTTCGGCATGCCTGAAGGAACGCGAGACGGAGGGCGAGAGCGCGGCATGCTCGCTCTCATCAGGCACTTTTTTAACCGCTTCTCGGTTCGCGTTATCTTCTACTTGCAGGAGCTGCGTGCAGACGGTAGCGGTTCCGCGCCCCCATTCCTGTTCTTGCAGGACCTCGAACAGGCTCGCAGCGACCACGACGCGGAAGTGCGATGGGCTAAATCCTTGACAGAGCTGGAAGACGACACCAAGCACTTCGTGGAAAACGAGTGGTTTCCGAAGGGGGCGAAAACACCAGACGTCCGTCGTGTCGTCAGAGTCGGCTTCCCGCTACAGTGTCACCTGTTCGGAGGGATTCGCAGCGGAAGCGGTGGCGATCGCGTCATGTTTTTGTGCTGCCACCATCGTTTTCGCACGTCCGAAGAGGTGACGCGACACGCCAAGGAGCACCACGGAGACGCGTCGTACGCGCCGTGGCCACAGACTTTTCCCCAGCAGGCGCCCTCTTCGTCGCCCTGTTCTCTTGCAGAAACATTTCGACAATCTGAGCAAGCGGCCTACTTTGACATCGAAGACGAATTGCCGCTGCTGACAAGGCTCGGTCTAGACACAACCGACACTGAAAAGTTGAGAACGGACCCCGACTTGCACTGCAAGATCTTGGAGGCCATGAAACATATTGCAAAGAATAATAAAATAATGGAAATCGTCAAGTACGACGTGGACGAGTCCCTGGCCGGTCTAAGAGAGTTGATTCGGCAGTGCAAAGGAGGCGATGGCATCGGTGGCGACTCTGGAAGGAAAAGCGACGGCAGACTCGAAGGCGCCCTGCACACGGTCAATCTGACCCTGACAATGCGACACAGGTTTAGGATGTTAGCAACGCGAAAATTACTCAGTAAAGAAACGGTGACAAATTATCAGGCAGCTTGGGCTATTGCTCTCCGCAGGAAGGAAGATATTCAAGATCAATTTCTGCAAAGAAGGAAACTTGTGCAACAAGCAGAAGAAGACGCGAAGGCGCCGTGGAGGGCTCGCAAAGAGAGGTACGAAAAGAGTAAGCAAGAAATTGGGGGGCTCGACGTCGGAGCCATAGGGCGAACGGGAGCGCCGGCGACCAACAGTTCGAGCCACGATCTCTTTAAAGGCTATGGGGCCTTGATAGTCCAGCGACTTATCGACAAGTCGAGCAACGTGCAAAATTCACTAGGAGTTGACTGCCCGTCGAACGACACGCAAGAAGCGGAGCAAAAGATTCGCGCTGCGGAGACCGCGAGGACACGCGCGGAAATTATCGCCTCTGCGTCTTCCTCCATCAGAGCAACAATGCCGCCCGCGGCCGCGGCGGCGTTATCAAGAGCTGGAATGTCACCGGCAGAGATCAGGGCAATGGCCACTACCTTTCGCGAGGATGGCAGAGACGACGAAGGCGGGTTCTTCGACATCGACGGCAATTCTCCCGTCGCTGCTCCCGTACAAATCGCTGCAGACGTAGACACTGCCGAGTTGAGACGGATACTCGACGAAGACGCGGAAGGAAAGGAGCAAAGAGAAAACGAAACAAGGCCTCGATCCACTACCTTTGACATTGGGGGCGAGGAATTTTTTGCAGCGGCAGTGGATGAAAACAAGCGCCGACAGGAGGGTGCAAGAAAGAGGCCGCTGCAGGAGAAGCAGCCGAGAGATGTCCTAGCCTGGAAGTCGTTGCCGGAATGGAGACGGCCGGAAAACGTTGGTGGCAGTGCAGGAGGCGAAGTTCCGACAAAAAGGCAAAAGGCGAATGGAGACGGCGAGAACGAAACACGAGACCGTCCGCCGCTAAGACCTCCGCTTTCCGATTCGTCGTCCGAGATTGCCAGGCCCGTGTTGTATCTGTGGAAGCCTTGGAACCGGGCAAACCGAGAAACATCGGCCAAAGCGGAGATGGCGACCACAACATTGGTCGATAGTGCAAGGGAATACGTGTTGGACATGAAAATCATGCGAGGCGATTTGCAGTGGAGCGACCAGAGGCTGAGGGAGCGCGCAGGCATCGCACTGGACCCAGC